>Ga0316201_10000125_pt1 | contig 33916 bp, 52 predicted proteins | sample CS6wburrow_MG_FD_204516 | JGI IMG/M metagenome (GOLD analysis project Ga0316201, IMG submission 204516) | Coastal sediment microbial communities from Delaware Bay, Delaware, United States - CS-6 worm burrow | ecosystem: Environmental > Aquatic > Marine > Coastal > Sediment | place: USA...
AGCCAAAGGATGAGGATTACTTTGATACCGCTGGTTATTTCTTCCAAAAGGGAGCAGATGTCAGAGAGCAGGCTAGGCAAAATATACCTGTAACAGGGCCAGTTTCTCTTCTTCAGAGAGGGCTTGCTGAAGTGCTGCCGTATTACGGAGGTGCTGTAGGCGGAGCGGCAGATATTTCTAGCAGTCTTTTGTATGACGTATCTCCAGTCGGAAAAATAATTCAACCTCCAATGGAAAGGCAAACAGCAGAAAGAAAGCTCGGCAGAGATATTTATGCTGGTCTTGAGTCTTTCTTGCCAGAGTTTGCGCGACCTGTTGGCCTTGTTAGCGGGAAAGTTATATCCGATGTAGCTGCTGCATCTAAAGCTCAGAAGGCTGTTGATACTCAACCCTCGATTACCCCCGTTCCAGACGAGGCCATTGCCCCTGAGGCCGTGCCTGAGTTAGAAACTGCTAATGTTGCAAAAGAGGCGGAGCAAGTTATTGAGGGTGGCTCTTTAGATATCCCCGAAGAGGCTCTATCAATTACTAGAGAGTTTGATATTTCTCAACCAGTAAATGTAACACCTGTTGCCTCCATTGAAATACCAGATATTAAAATCGAAACACCAAAACTTACTGTTCAAGAAAAGCGTTTTACCAAAGAGGTTATTGGCGATGCGTATAAAGCTGGGTATGAGATGCTTGACGAAGCTGGAATTGATTGGGTTGGAAGAAAGTCAAGAGAAGGCACTAGTGTAAAAAATCAGGTGCTTGAGCTTATTAATTCAAATGCTTTACCGCCAGAATCTTTCCTAAAGATTGCTCAAAAGTATGGTATTTCATACGACGATTTTATGCGCCAGCTTGATGTTGATGTGGACAACTGGGGCAGAACTGGCCTTGCAATGCAGTATGGGAAAAAGGTAGAGAAGCTAGATTTCCTTAACCCAGCGGAGCTTCCCAAAGAGCCGTGGGCATCTAAACTTTATGATAGGGTTAAAAGCCTTGAGAGAAGTTTTATTGCTGGCTTGGTCAGCCCTATTGCTACCTTCGCAAGGAACACTACTGCTCAGTATCCCCGCTTAACTATGGACGCTTATGTTAATGCTATTGACTCATCTTTGGCTGCGGCGTTTGGTGGTAAACCAGTAAACTATACATCTTCATTGGCCCTATTAACTGGTGTAACAACCAAAAGAAAAGATGCTAAAAGGCTTGCTAATCTTTTAACAAGCCAATACCCCTCTACAAAAGGTCAGTTGTATAACAGATATTCTGGGGATGTTATTGCTTACAAAAATAACCTAGATAATATTGCCTCTGAGTCTTCTTCTCTTGGTAAAAAAATTGCAGAAAAAACAAAAGATGCCGCAGTTGGGTTGGGAAGAGAAGCAAAGGATATAGCCAAGACAGTTGTAGAGGCTGGTGCTGATGTTGCAACGCTCAAGCCATTCAAGGCGCTTGGAAAAATCACAGATAAAACCTTAGATACGTATGCCAAGTCTGTAGACACATTGAACTTTCTCAACAAGGCGTCTGAGTATTATTTTAGAAATGCGTATTTTTATGCAAACATTATGGAGAAACTTTCTAAAAAGGGCTTGAAGGGTGATGCTCTTTTTGATGAAAGCTCCCTAAGGATGCTTAATGAGCAGGATATAAAAGATGCTATATCTGATGCTTTATACGGTACATATTCGAAAGATATAGACACATCAAGTCTTTTGCCTAATGTTTATAAAGACATAACGGATGGAATTGGAAAAGTTCCATTTGCTAATTTTGCTTTGGGAAATCCGTTCCCTAGATTTCTTTATAATTCTTTAGATTATTTTTATAAGCACAGCCCTGCTGGCGTTTTCACTTTTGCAACAGATTACCTTGCAGACCCCAAGAAATTGAAATCTTTGTTTAAGGACGAGGCGGGAAGAAAGCAGTTATCTAAAATTATAGCGGGTAGCTCTATTGGTGGTGCTGCATATTATGCCGTTGCAAATGGTGTTGTTGCAGAAGATTGGTGGAGATTAAAAGATAGCAAAAGCGATGAAACTATAGACATAAGGCCGTTTGACCCTTTGGCTAAATATTTCTTTGTGTCAAAAATTATTCACGATGTTCAAAATGATATTCCGTTAGACTCTAGGGAAATTTGGGAAGGCATTAGTGGTGTTCGACTGACCCCAGACACGGGTGTTCCTTTGTTTGATTCTATAATCAAAACTTTTAGTGGGGTGGACTCAGAAGAAAAAACAAAAAAAGCCTTAAGAATTTTAGCTGATAAATTTACATCTGGTATTTTGACTCCGCTTAGAAACTGGAATGATTTTGTAAATCAAGACCAAACATACAAAACAGTAGAGCCTACAGGTGACTTTCTTTACGACCTTAAGCAACAAGCAAAAAGAAACATTCCTTTTCTTGAGCAAGAGCTTAAAGAAATGGAGTCACCAACTCGCGCTGCTGCGCCTCAAAAGCCATCAACTATTAGAGTGCCGTTTACAGACATTGAGTTTGAGCCAGTTGACATTTTGGGTGTTAAAGTAGGTGGCCCATTCATTAGCCAGCTTACTGGCGTTAGGCGAATTGAACCAAAAAATATTATAGAGAAAGAGCTTGCTAAATTTAAGTTCACTAATAGAGAGATATATGCGAATACAGGTAATGCCTCTTTTGACAACTCTGTAAAGAAATATATGGGGCCAATAGTAGAGTCTTATGGTTCTCTTGTCGCCCAATCAGAGGGATATAAAAAACTAGGAAACGCCGCAAAAGCGGAGTATCTTCGAACAGAGGTTCTTGCTCCTGCAAGAGAGCTTGCGAGAGATTTCGCTAAAGTAGAAATGGGCGAAGAGTACAGCAAGGTTAAATATGGAAGACGCCCAATGAGGCAGCGTAGAGTTATTGAAAGCGTTCCTAACTTAAAGGAAGCTATAATCAATTTGGGCGGATAGGATAAATCATGGCAAAGAACAGTATTACAGATTACAGCAAAACAGCCGCGTCAAACACGGACATTCAGTCGGTTGACATCGCGGAGGGCTGTCTTCCCAGCGGCATTAACAACGCCATTCGTGAGCTTATGGCTGACTTGGCTGACATGAATGACGGTACTGTGTCCCTGACCAGTCCTGCCTTCACCTCTGTAGACATTAACGGCGGCACAATCGACGGCACAGTCATCGGCGGCACAACAGCTGCTGCTGGCACGTTTACGTCAGCAACCGTTGGAAGCACCGCATCATCCGCAGCTGTTCACAGTTATACAAAGCTAGAGGTTGAGAGTTCATCTCACACCGCACTACAACTGTCTGGCAGCACAGGAGGAGAGCAATGGATTTGGTTTGCTGATGACAGTTCTTCGACACCTGTTGGCGGTATCACCTACTATCACGGCGGCCCGTATATGGCTTTCCGTGTTGAAGGCTCAGAACGCCTCCGCATCGACAGCAGCGGGAATGTTGGGATTGGGACGAGTTCGCCGCTAGGTAAATTAGAAGTTAAAGGAGCAGGTTTTGTTGCGTCTCATATATCAGGCGACAGCACGAGTGAAACTCAATTAAGATTCAACACAAACACTGCTGCTCGTGTTTCTAACCAAGCAAATACCTCTTTAATATTTGATACTAACGCCACAGAACGCATGCGCATCGACAGCAGCGGTCGGGTCGGCATTGGGACGAGTTCGCCCACACAAAAACTAACCGTTGCTAATGGTTACGGTATTTTTGAGGGAATTAAAGTTGGTCAAAACGGCACTGATATTGATTCTACATTCTTAGGTGCAAGCTCCCTTCTTGCGTTTAAGCTAAACGGCACAGAACGCATGCGCATCGACAGCAGCGGGAATGTTGGCATTGGAGACACAGCACCAGTAACCCCCCTGACAATCGCAACAACAAACAAACTTGGTTCAACCTTTACAGGCACAACCAATGGCGAAGGTTTGACAGTTACGCAGACCAACTATACGGCTGGTAATTATATTTCACTCGTTGAAGCCGCCTATGATGATAGTGGCGACATAGCACCGAATGTTCGTATTGGCGCAATGTTTGATGGCAATGGTTCTAACCTAGCATTTGGCACATCCAACAGTTATGGCAGCGGCATCACCAACACTGCTATGTTTATCGACAGCAGCGGGAATGTGGGACTTGGAACTAGCACTTTCAATGCAACCTATAACCCAAAACTGCAAGTAACATCAGACCAAAGCGATGGCACAGGGGGCGTGTTAATTCAAAATTATTTGCCTACCTTAACTCTTGAAGATATTAGCGGTGGTGCTGCAACTTCGCAAATTCAACAAGACCAAACAAGCATGCTTTTCAAAAACGGCGGCACAGAACGCCTCCGCATCGATAGCAGCGGGAATGTTGGGATTGGCACGAGTTCGCCTTCGCAAAAACTCGATGTAAGAGGCGCAGGCGCAAGAATATATCTTAATGACGCAAATGAAGATATTGACATGAACAGCACTGCCGATGGTCAGTTGCGTCTTGATGGTTCTGGTTATGCTGGTGCAATTGCGCTTAACACAGATGGTATGAATATTTATACCAACGCTTCTTCAAGAGGTATAATTTTTGGTGTAAACGAAACAGAACGTATGCGCATCGACACCAGCGGGAATGTGCTGGTGGGGGCGACTAATAATGCTATAGGCAACGTGGGGTTTAAGTTTAATTCTACGGGTTTTGCACGAAGTGAAAGGTCAGGCACGGCGGCTCAAGGTCATATTGCTTTTACTAATGCCAATGGGGATAGGGGTTCTATAACAACAAATTCAACATCCACCCAATACAACACCACGTCAGATTACCGCCTAAAAGAAAACGTAACTGGTATTACAGATGGTATTGAACGTGTTAAGCAACTCAACCCATCACGCTTTAACTTCATCGTTGATGCTGACACGACTGTTGATGGCTTTATGGCGCACGAAGCGGCAACAGTTGTGCCAGAAGCAGTTACTGGCGAAAAGGATGCTGTTGATGCAGACGGCAACCCAGAGTATCAAGGCATTGACCAATCTAAACTTGTGCCGTTGCTGACCGCAGCACTGCAAGAGGCAATCACTAAAATCGAAGACCTAGAATCACGGGTCGCAACACTAGAAGGAAACTAAATTATGGCAACTTGGACTATCGCCAATCTTGAACGCAACACATCTGATGGCGGCGTTACTGTGGCGCATTGGCGCGTCACCGAAACGGAAACAGTTGGGGAAGGCGATGACGCCGTAACCTATTCTGCTTCCTCTTATGGCACTGTAGGCTTTACGCCTGACGCAAGTGCTGACGGCTTTATCGCTTTTGATAGCCTGACCGAAGCTGATGTGCTTGGCTGGGTATATGAAGAAGTTGACCAAGCCGAAACCGAAGCTGCTCTGGCTGCTGATATTGCTGGGCAGAAAACCCCTGTTACTACTGACGGAGTGCCGTGGTAACGTAAACTAAAGGAGAGACTAATGACCGAGAAAAAACCAAACGTCATTACGATTAACGACAAAGAATACACTGAAGAGCAACTCACGGACGACCAAAAGGTTTTGATTAACCATATCACTGACCTTGACCGCAAGATTGGCTCTACCCAGTTTAACCTAGACCAGCTACAGGTCGGACGTAAGGCATTTATGTCCCTGCTTGAAGCCTCACTAGAAGAAGAGACTGAATAATGGAAACTCTTATCACTTGGATTACAGCTATCGTAGCAGCCGCATCGGTGATTGCTAACGTAACTCCGTCTATGCGCGACAATGAGATTCTCGCCAAGATTGACGACTTCGTACAGAAGTTGGCTCTAAATCTTCGCAAGGAGAAATAATATGTCTCGCATCACCGTTCACGAGGTCAAGTCACAGATTGACACGCATGAAGCTGTATGCGCTGAACGGTGGTTGGAGACAATCAACCGCGTCAAGCGACTTGAGATTATTATAATGACGAGTGCAGGGGCAATAATCACATTGCTCCTGTCTCTGCTTTCCCAGAAGATTTAAGATGAGATGCGCCGTGTCCTGCTAGTTTCTTTGCTGTGTTTAACCGCAGCATACGCCCAGAATGAGCAGACTGGCGACCTGAACACGAGCAACATCAACAGCACCGTCAGCAGCAACAACCCCTCGGAATCTACCACAAACAATTACAATGGCGCAGGTGCTGCATCTAATGTAACGCCACCGCCTACTGCTGTATCCCCTAGCGCACCGTCTGGTGGCTCTGAAAGCTGCCTGATAGGCCGTGGAATGGGTGTGCAGGTCAACGTGCTTGGCTTGTCTATGGGCGGTTATAAGCAGGATGCAGAGTGTAACAGGCGAAGAGATGCAAAAGCATTGAAAGAGCAGGGCATGTCTATTGCATCTGTGGCTAGGCTGTGTCAATCTCTGGAGACTTGGAAGGCGATGTTTGCCAGTGCAACACCCTGCCCAATATCAGTGAATGGCAAGCTCGTTGTGGGTCGAGCGGCTACACTTCTTATGAAGCGCGACCCCCTCACTTTCATACCTGATTATGAAGACCGTAAATCATACTATGACAAAATCCTAAGAATTGGTGAAAGCGATGATGAAGAAGATAGCAATTCTAACCTCAGCATTTCTGAGCGTTTCCGCAGCACAGGCAGAGACGACGATTGATAACCTAGTCAATGCCAGCCGCACGATTGCAGCCAAGCTGGAGCAGGGGCGTTATGCAGTCTATGGCGCAGAACACTACGCCTCAGTCGGCGGCATCATCGACTACAGTGCGGTAAATGACGAGCAATACATCATCAATGAGGGTGACCTAACTGCCTACAATGAAGCTCTTGCAGGAGTGCAGAGCGCTTTGTATTTCACCACCAAGATGGCTCTGGAAGAGAAATATGAAGAGTCAATGGTTAAGGTGTCTGAGGCCGTAGATAACTTTATTGTGGCTTCGGTGCAACTGAGCGTTGTCGAGGAGGTCGCTGAGAAAGCTGAAGTGGCTCAGGAGACAAACGCAGTAGAAGACCAGATTGCTGTGCAGGAGTTTGTCGAGACAAACGATGTAACCCTGAAGCAAGAGACAGTGGTGGAATACAATCAGTCGATTGAGGATATTGCAGTCAATGCCCGTGATGCTGGTGCTTTCTTGGCTGCGTCAAAGAGCGAGAGCCTGACAAGCATCTCAGACCAACACGCGCAGGATTATGGTCAGTCAATGGCTGAAGCCTCTATCTCCTACTCTGCTACCAGTGATGCACTGAGCATTGAGTGGGCTACCAACATTGGCAGCATCTCTTTCCACGATTTCTTGGTGGGCGACTATGTGACTGCCTCTGAGGTGCTGGGTCAGGGTGAAGCTATCTACAGTGACCAGCAAGCGTATATGTACCAATGAGCCTAGAAGATACTGAACTTACAATCGGCGGCACTAAGCTGCGCGGCGTATGGATAGCCATTGTGCTGTCTATCGCCACGACTATAGCTGGTGGTATCTGGGCAGTGGCAGAGTTCTACGGACGCATCGAAGCCGTGGAGTCGGCTGTCTCTGGCAATGGTGACACAGCAGAGAAGCTGACAGTGCTTGGCACGAATCTCGAAACGATTATGGAGAACCAGAAGCAGTTGCTAGACCTGCGTGACCGCATCGCAGAGGTAGAGAAGACGACTGTGGAGAATGACTTACTGGTTAAACAGTTTGACGAGAAGGTTAAATCAATCGATAGTAGATTTGGAAAGATAAACAGGGAGATAGATGACTTGTGGCGCGGGTTAGACGCAGCGAGTAATCCATTAAAATAATATGTCCTTTTCGACTGTGCGTAATGCAGTCCAGATTGGAAGAATCGGTGAGCTACTGGCTCAGGCGGTCTTTGAGGAGAATGGCTACAAGACAGCTCGTGTAAACCACGAGGGCTTTGACTTAATTATCTTTGACGATGAGGGTGAGAACTACCGCGTCGAAGTCAAGGCGTGTTCCGTTAGGGACGGATACAACCACCGATACCAGTTTATGACCAGTCGCGGTAGCAAGACCAAGCGCATGATGACGACATCAGACGCAGACATCATCTGCTATGTTGCTTTAGATATTCGCCGCTGTGTGATAAGATGCACAAGTACAATTTCTAGGAAGAAGACAACCGTTAAGACATCAGAGTTTGAGCGGCAAGAGTCTTCAATGATAAACGAAGCCTTGTGCAAGGTTAGGAAAAGACGATGTTAAAGATGTTATTAGGGCCAGTCGCAAATATTGCTGGCAACTGGGTTGACGGTAAGGTAGAAGAAACCAAAGCGAAAGCGGCAGTCAAGGTAGAGAAGGCAAAGGCGGATGCTGAAGTTCAAAAGCGAGTTGCTACAGGCGAAATCGACTGGGAAGCCAACATGGCTGACGCTACTAAGGACTCGTGGAAAGATGAGTTTGCTCTCGTGGTGCTGCTCCTCCCGTCTATATTAGTCTTCATTCCCTCCCTGACAGAGCATGTTAAAGCTGGATTTGAGGTGCTGAACACCCTGCCAGATTGGTATCAATATCTTCTCTTTATCGCAGTATCTAGCAGCTTCGGCATCAAGGGTGCTGACAAGCTGATGAACTTACGCGGAAAAAAGTAACAACTCCTGTAAAGCAGATGCCGTCCGATATGCGCCTTTCACCGCACTTCACCTTACAGGAGATGACAAAGAGCCAGACGGCGCTGCGTTTGAACATCGACAACACGCCCAATGCAGAGCAGGTCAAGTCGCTCAAGGCGCTATGCGAGAACGTGCTAGAGCCTTGTAGAAAGCATTTCAAACGAGCCTTCGTGCCGTCATCTGGCTTCCGTAGCAAGGCGCTGTGTAAGGCAATCGGTAGCTCTGCCAAGAGCCAACACGCCAAAGGTGAGGCTGCTGACTTCGAGATTCGCACCGTTGCCAACATCGACTTAGCTAAGTGGATTCGGGACAATCTGGAGTTTGACCAGCTTATCCTAGAGTTCTATGATGGTATCGACCCGAACAGTGGTTGGGTGCATGTCAGCTATCGTGCTGACGGCAATAATCGCAAGCAATGCTTGAGCTATGATGGGAAACGCTATGTATCGGGATTGGATGAAGCGTAATTTTTGGCGTAGTAAGTTCATGTTTAGGTTCACTCAAAGGCTTTCAAGGTTTCAGAGTTGGCTTTGGAGAAAGATGAATGGCAGAGAAGAGTAAATATACCAAGCCTAAACTGCGTGAGCGGATTAAAAACCGCATCATGGCTGGCAGTAAGGGCGGCAAGGCAGGTCAGTGGTCTGCTCGTAAGGCTCAGATGCTTGCTGCTGCCTACAAGAAAGCAGGCGGTGGCTATCGCGGTGGCAAGGGTAAGAAACAAAAGAGTCTCTCCAAATGGACAAAAGAAGAATGGGGAACGAAGTCTGGCAAGCCATCTACGCAAGGCAAGAAGGCTACTGGTGAGCGTTATCTGCCCAAGAGGACACGAGAGAAGCTATCTGCTGCGGAGTATCTAGCGACATCTGCCAAGAAGCGGCGCGATACTAAGGCAGGCAAACAGTTCTCTAAACAGCCCAAGAAGATTGCAAAGAAAACGGCTCGCCTGCGTAAGAAGGCTTAACGCCAAGCCTCTGGGTCGGGGCGGATAATCTTAGTAGGTTTATCTTCATCTTGTGCATCGTCTAGCGACTGCGCCACCTGATAAAGAAGAGAACTGGTATCATCCAGTAGGGCTTTAATTCTATCGTTCTGCATGGCAGCAAAGCCGCTCATGGTTTCCGATACCCTCTTTATCTCTTCCGCTTCTCTTAGTGCAGTCTCAGTGTGCTGCTCAACAATCTTAATCAAGTCCATCTTCATTCTCCTCTAGTTTGAAAAATCCTCTCTGTGCTACCAGCTTGGTAGCGTCCCTTGCCATGTTCAGCAAAGCTCTGTCAGACATAGAGATGACTGTGTAATAGTTATCTTTGTCCTTCACGACTAGCTCTGCTGCCCAATCCTTATCTGCTGACGCTCTCAGATATGCCAGCGTCACTGGCTCATATTCAATCTCATCACTCATCCCAGCCTTGCTCCTCTAATCTGTCTAGCCTCTCTATGATGGCTTCCTGAATCTCGTGTAGCTCATCATGCGCCGCTTCTGCGTCGTAGCCACTTATGCGCCACTCACCAAGTTCACAGTATCGTCCTGTGTTCTCCTCAATGTCCTCTATGCGTCCACGCACTTCCTTGAGGCGTTCCGTAAGCTCCTTAATCTCTGTCTCTCTATCTGTTATAACATCCATTATAATCTCCTACTCTTCCCCTACTTCGTCGAGTAGGTCTCTTAGCGCCTTCCTTGCCTCTCTCTGTCTCAGGCTTATCCACCCCCAACTGTCATTCGGGATGGATGCCATTGAAGATAATTTTGTCTCCGCGAAGATAGCCCTTTGCTTCCACTCTTCTTTCGACGGCTTTTTCAAGCTCTCCCTCTTTGATTTGTCGGCCAATGGTTTCTGTGATTTCATTTCTCAATACCTCTATCTTTCTTTTTCTTTTTTTTTCGTAAAAACGAGCAAGCCTATACGCTACTTCCAGCTTATGAGCAAACTCTTTATCCTCTTTCTTTATCTGTATCGCCCTGCGCAATCCATTTAGAACGGTTGTGTGGTCACGCCCTAGAAACCCGCCAACAATAGGGCTGCTGCACTTTGTCATGTAGTAAGCAAGATACATAAAGGCAAAGCGTGGATAGGTTACATCACGAGTGCGGAGCTTGCCCCTTAGTGTAGAGCGCCTCACACCCCATACTCGACAAACTGCATCACAACAGGTCGCCATAGTAAACTCGTCTTTGTCTTCCTTGTCTTCTACAACTTCCATCTGTACATTGACATCTAGCTTCATTTGTTTTCCTTTTCATATGCTTCTGTTTCCATCGCCACGCCGAGCGCATAGTGTGCCAGCTTGTATAGCTGACGCGATGACATCTTGCGTTGGAATACTTCGCCGTCCACATAGACACGCATTGCGCCTGTCATAGGTATGGCAATCATTTCATTTGGTTCAAACGTGGCATCTGCTGCACACGTCATTAGCTCTGCTTTTGTAATCAATCCTCTTCCCCCGCAGGCTGGACAGGGCTTCTCCATGAAGCTACTGCCTTCCCCGTCTGATGATACATTGATGAGCAGAACACCCTGCCCATTGCATTGACCGCATTTGTAGGCTGTTCCGCTCATCTTATTATCTCCTTAAAAAGGTACGCCGTCTGAGGCTTGAGTGCCAGCAGGTGCGGATGCTTCAGGTGTGAACTTGTCTGACACCTTACCCTTGAGGGCTGGTGCTTTCGGGTTCTCGCTGTTGCCGTCCCAAAGCGCAATGTCAACTTGCTCACCTTGCTTGATGTCGCGGTGGGCGTAGAAGCTACCTTTGAGGCGTGGGTGTGAGCCACCAGCTTCATACTTTTCATTGCTCCAGAGAGCGGCTGTTCCTGTGTTATCGTAACTCTGACTCATATCAATTATCCTTTCGTGAGTTCTGTTTTACGTTTGCTAAAGAGAGCAAGCACTTCATTGCGCTTGGCCTCGTCCATTGCCTCGATTTCCCCCTTCAATCCATCGTAGAGGGCTGTCAATCCACCGAGATGAGGCACTGCGCTTACACGCTCCTCGATGGTTGAATTGGTTGTCCCCCGCTCACCTTTTGAGGGAGTTACGGGAGCAGGGGACGCAGCAGGCTTCTGTGTTTTGGGAGGACTAGCCTGCTTTGTGGGTTTCGCTGCGGCTGCATTGCCGTCATCATCAAAGTCACCAGATGCCATGCCCAGCACTGCGCCGTATGCGTAGCGACGAGCGTAGGTAATTGCGCTGCCCATAGACTGCGCGTCTTGCTTGGTGGCAAAGATTGGTTGGTTAGATGCAAGATGCTCACCGCTCTCGTGCATCAAGATAGTTGTCAGCACAAACTGTCCGTCCATCAGGTTCGGTGCTTGAGAGATAGACAGACCATGCTTTGCCAAGATTGGCTTGGCTGCATTTACATAGTCTTCAATCGTGCTGTATTTCGATTTGTGAAACGGGTTCATTCCCGATTGCGGCACAGTTCCAAACTCTGCTTGGGCTGATGCCAGTGCTTTTGCTAGTTGTTCCATTAAAATTCTGGCGCTCCTTCTGGTGAAATAATATCCTTAAAATTGGCGTATAAACGATTTATTGTCTTTTGGTCATCGCAATGATACAGAGCCTCTGCTATTGTGTCTTTCTGGCAAGCTGTCATTAACTGGCAAGCCATAGACTGTCTCTCCCTAAACCTTCCGAGGGCAAGAGCGGCATCCCATTCTTCGGCCCATTCTTCCGTGTGTTCCTCTTTCTCTGTCATATTTTCCATAGCTCCTTTGCTTGATTGAGATAGTTGTTGGGCATGAACCTCCAGCGGAAGTCGTCCCAGTTTGGTTGAATCCAATACTTCAGAACATGCGGGTCGGTGCTGATTGACAGCAGGTTTTCCCACACGATTGCGTTGTGCAGTATTTGATTGAAGTGATGGTCAAGGGATTCGGCACTCAACAGTTCACAATTATCTTGACTGAAAGTGACCGCCCCTTGCGTTGTAATATAGACCAGCGTGGGCATCTTGCCTGTCGCTGCCCAGTAGATAGCTACCTGCCTCACATGGCTGGGGTCTGGGTTCTCTGCCAGCTTTGCTTGTCGTGGGCTGCGTGTGCCGTCCTTCTTGACTGGCCCAAACGGATTCCACTTTGTCTTTATCTCTATGATTGAGTTGTCGCCAGTCAGGTCAACAAAGCCCATAATCTCCTGCGCCAACTCTGGGTGCTGCAAGCTAACACGCTCTTCAGCCACGAATGTATCTTCATAATCTTTCAGCGCATCGACACCATTCTCAATGACGATAGCAACGTCCTCGACATACTGGCGTGTCTTCAGCTCGTCCAGTTCGTCAATCGGCTCGTGTGATTGGATGCGGTTTACTGCTGTGACGATTGCATCTTCCATATCAATGCCGTCACATATGACGCTCTGAATGGCATCATGTGCAGAGCCACCAGCGATGGCAGGCACACCGACAGGAATGTCACGCCGCTCATCTTTTAGATAGCGATACTCAAATAGACGCAAGCAAGCTGGCTTCTCTAGCTGGCTGTGGGACATGTAGGTAATGCCCTGCTCTGCCCATTCTTGTGGTAGTTGTTTCATACGAAGTCCCTTTCGTTATCCCCGACATTAACAGTTAATATGCGGCTGTCAATACTTTTCTGGGATTAAAGATAAAAAAAATATCAGGGTCAAGCTCCGCAAATAATTCCCCCTAAATAAAATCGGTTTTTTCTCTTGCAAATCCCGTGAAGCATGATACTCTTTGCGAATTGACAAAGGAGAAACTCAATGCACATAAAAGAATTTATTACTATTGAAGGCATTTCAACATACGGGTTTGCACGAATGATGGCGGAGGTCGGGCGACCTGTAAATCAGTCAGTCGTCTGGCGTTGGTGTGCCGACAAGCAGCGTCCCGATTGGACGACAGTGCCATACATTACGAAGGCAACCAAAGGCAAAGTCACTGCCTTAGATTTCGTGCCGACCATTGATTGAGGTCGTCGCAATAACGGGTTGGATATTGGCTTGGGGTGATGAGAGAAGTCTCAAATACTCGCCGCCATTCCCAACACCGCAAATGTGTGAAGAGGCAAAGAGAGAGTTGCCAGAACATTATTTTTCGAAAGGGTGTTTTTATGTCAAAGATGGCGAGAAACAAGGGCGCAAATTTTGAACGGGACTGCTGCAAACTTATAGCTGACCAGCTTGGCTATGAGTGCAAACGCAACCTTGACCAGTATCAGACGAAAGAATGTTGCGACATCGAACTAGCACAGCTTTTTGCAATCGAGTGCAAAAGGTATGCTGCGTCAGCAGGCGGCTGGTTTCAGCCTAAATGGTGGGAACAGACAAAGCGAAGCGCGGCACTGTCCAATCTTGTGCCTTGTCTTTTCTATCGCTATGACCGCCAGCCGTTGCGTATTGTGTTGCCGATTTATGCAATCAATTCAGAGTATGCGCTGGACTCCAGCCAGTATGATTGGCCTCGTGATGGCAATGCCTGCAAGCCTGTTGTCATGGACGAAGAGACTGGCTTCATGGTCATGCGGGAGTGGTTGGTATGAGTTGGAAACACGAATGGGACAGCGACCTTGATAATGAAAACAGGATAGTCGCCAAGCTGCATGAGATGTGGAACTGCGAATCTGCCAAGATGCAGGGCTTCAGCTATGCCGATTTTATCTTGACACGGGGCGAACGGGACGGGCTGGCACAAGGCGTTGCCTTTTGCGAGATACGCTGTCGCACAACCCCAAAAGATAAATTTCCTACTATCTTTATCACGTTGAATAAATACAAGAATATGCTGATGATGACAGAGTTTACGGGGCTGAAATCCCTGTTTGTCGTGCAATGGTCTGACCAATGCGGATACCTAGAATTGACAAAGGACAATGAAGGGACAACCTTCCCTAAGCGGCGCAACCCAAAGGGTGATGACCATCATGATGAGCCGTGCGTGTTGCTGTCTGTTGCCAACTTCACAAAACTTTGGGACGGGCAAGCATGAGTTGGTCGGCAATGGAATGGGCTGTTGAGCAGGACTGCGGTGACGCACAAAGCAAGATTGTTTTGGTTGTCATTGCTAAACATGCCAACAAAAAGTTACAGGCTTTCCCATCTGTCTCTCGCATTGCGAAGCTGGCGAACATGTCTCCGCGTTCTGTGCATCGCAAGATTATCCGCTTGCAAGAGCTTGGTCTTTTGCATGTCAAAAATCAGGGCAAGGACGGCAAGAAAACCAGCAATCTTTACACGCTGCGGGTAGTGACAGAGAGTCAGGGGGTAGTGACAGACAGTCAGGGGGGTAGTGACACAGTGGCAGATAGAACTAGTAATAATAACCAGTCATTTAATATATCTTCTTCTATTACTACGGCAGAACGCCACCCCTCGAAAGAAGAAGATGAGAAAGAAACAGATTGGGTCAGCTTCGCGAACGAGCTATTAGGTAAGAAGAGCAATGGACGAGACGACAGCTAGATACATCATCGAAAATTTTTCGGACAAAGAAATCTACAGGGACAACAAATCCGTCCAAGAGTGGTTAGACCAAGCGCGTCAGGTATTGGAAGCCAGACGCTTAGATTATTAGAAAGGGACTAAGATGAAAGAATTTGAAAAGAAAGATACCATGACTTACGAGTCGCGCATCGCACTTGTAAGAGAAAACTTTTGCAAACAGATGGGGCTTTTGTATCAGCCGCACACGCATTTGAAAGAGGGCGACGGGGCAGGCATTTACATGCAAGAGGTCGCGGAAGCTATCAACAGTCGCATCAGTGCCGATGTGCCGAACAATGACAGCTATAAGGATTTGCTCCGCACTATCTGGAGAAATTGCACATCAAAAGCGCGTTCTCGTTTTTGGTTTAACCTTGCCGACATTATCAGCGCAACCAACCAAGCCAATCGGGCATGGGAAGCTAAACACGGCACAAAGAAAGAGGCGCGGGTATTCAGTGGACAGGCAGGGGCAGACGAAACCAGAAAGAAAGGCGAAGGCTGGACGCTGGACGGGGCAAAGAAAGCACTAGCGGAAACTGACAGGCAAATCGCAAGCGGCGAGTTAGGGCGCGGCATGGGTGAAATCCTCCGCAAGATACCACTCAAAGCGATTGAACGGCTGGGCGGTAATGCAGACATTGCTCCGCCAGCTAAACAGGCAACGCCAGCCGAACACCTGCCAGACGATAGCGGGGCAATCAATATGGATTTGATTAAGGCGGGGCATACCGCGCCAGTGTTCGACCCGTTTGATTTGGCACATGATGACCCCTTGCCAGAGAACCTGAAAGCACCATTGCCAGATTTTAATCAGATATGATATTATCAGGGCATGAAATGCACCTATTGCAATGACCCTGCCGACAGTCTCGACCATGTTGTGCCGCATAGTTTTGCGAGAACAAGCGCAAAGCAATCGCGCCGATATAATCGCAAGCTATGCGTGCCAGCGTGCCGTGAATGTAATCAGCTTTTAGGCAATAGGAAAATGCACACTGTTTGGGATAGGGCTGGCTATCTTGCGGACAAATACGCGAAGCGATACGAAAAGGCCTTATCAATGCCCGAATGGTCGCCCGATGAATTAGAAGAAATGGGAAGCAATATGCGTCACGTTGTAGAGACTGGCTTGCGAGACAAACGAGAAACAAACGAGCGAATAAAATTCGCCAAATATCGTGCATCACTTTATCAAGACATTTCCGAAATATGGGAAGAAATGGAAGAGCGCGGAGAAGTGTAGAGGATTATCCTCCTAACCTCGTAATCGAAAAAGTTTCAAAACGCGCTGTATGGGCAAATTTGACCCCTTAGCGGCGATATTTTTAGCATATGCTAAACCCCGATTGCAGGGGCTGGCAAAACAGGCATGAAAAAGGGCGATGCCTCTCAGCACCGCCCAAATCGTCTTATTTGTTTTCCTTCATAATTTGCTCTATGCCCTCGCGTAGCCGCTTTACTTGCTTTTGTGATAGCTTGTGAAACAACTTTTCTATGTTGTTTGGGTTTGCTATAATTTCAATAATATATTGTTCAGCAGTCATAATATCTCCTATGTTTGCATTGCCTTACAAAAGGAAGACGTTTGAAACAAAAAAATGTTCCAAACTTTTTTAATTTATTTTTAAAACAAAAAAGGCGAGACGCTTCTCAGCGCCTCGCCCTAGACCGCAAGGGAAAAACGGCCTAGCTTTTGTCTCTTTGTCCCTCTTGGTAGAAAAACTTAAAATTATTTGCGAAGTCTTCTATCTCTTCTCTAATATCTCTTAAGTCGTCATACTCGTATCGCTCGCAAATATTGTCTGATATGTATTCCTCTTGCCTTGCCTTACTCCACAAAATCACGTCATTGGGGTATGGCTCAGTTAAAAAATGCTCACTTGCCGCCGTTAAAAAATCAACCTCAGTCATGGCCTACTCCTCCTCTTTCTCGCGCCGCTCATAGGCGGGGCGGTCTATATGCTGCTCATCATAGAGCATAGGCGGGCGGCAGTTTACTATCACGCGCACGGGTTCGCTTTTGCGATATACAAGCCATGCAGGCAGGCCATAAAAGAGCGCAAGAATTGCTGCGCCTGCTATCATTCCATAAGATAAAATATCAATCATAGTTTTCCCTTTCTAATCGGTCACAATTAACCGCGACAATGGGCGACAAATGCGCCGCCCATTCGCGCTGATAATTCTACAAATCCGCGCCAGTCTCGTTTGCATAACTTACCATTGCGGCAATGGCGGCCTCTTTTGTCATTACGCCTTTATCATGGCAATCAACAGACCAAAGGCTGCCAATCTCTTCAGCGTCAACCTCAACACCTAGCTTCTCGATGTGCATGCGCTTTGTTTCAGTATCACCAAACACACGCACACTCTCCCCGACATCGCTGGCGGTAAATTCATAATCGTGTGCATTGGCGAAAATCTCATCGCTTACCATTTGTGCGAGTGTCCAATATGCAAGCTGCGTTGCATAATCATCGTATGACTTGACGCTTTCGCGCTCTATCATATATTCCGCATTTGACACCTCGTCTGACGGGGCGTTCAAAAGGAATTGGTGCGCCTTATAATGATAAATGACATACTCTGTGCCATCGACGTAGTTATAAACGCTCTCTTGCCAGTTGCGCCAATCGGTGTTCTCGTCTGCGATAATTTGCTTTGCAATATCGTCTGCGATTGCCCATGTATTGATATTTTCCATTTCATTTTCCCTTTCGTATTTGCCGCACCATGCGGTCTTGATTGCCTAGCAATCACAGAAACGGCCAGCCGCGCCAGCCGTTTCGATTATTGCTAAAGTCTCGCGGCCTTTACAAAATCCCATGACAAATCGTCTCTTGTCATGTCAATTTCTTGAATCCTAACATCAGCGCAATTAAAGCCCTTTGTTAATCTTTCGACCGCTTTATCAGCCAAAGCCTTTTCAGTGATAGGCTTGTCAAACATTTTATTGAGTAGCAAAACCTCATCTTTTTCATGGGCTTTCGTTTCTTTATTCCAAACTTTGCCCCAGATGACGTATTCAATCATAGTCTTTCCCTTTCGATTTGCCGACACTATGTCGGTCTTATGTGTCTAGATATAATGCGCCTATGGTATTACGTCAAGAGAAAAAATAGGGGGCTATGCAGATTTTTTTTGGTGTGGTAATTTTGTAACAGTTTCAAGGTGGATAGGAAATTAAAGTATGACTAATTCAGTTAAAGAAACACGCGGGCGTAAACCTTACAAGAACGGCGGGCAAGGTGGGGGCTGGCAACGGCTTTCGAGTCAGCTTGCAAATGTATTTGACAAGGCAATAGAGAAGCACGGCGGGCAAGATGCACTGGCTCAGACTATAGCCAGTGAAATAGATGAGCGGCCTATTGAAGCCCTGCGCCTATTGGCAACGCTTATGCCCAAGAACATCAACCTTAATGCTGAAATATCGCCAAGCGATAACCTAGCAAGCGCGCTATCTAATGTTCAAAACGCATTGGAGTTACAACGTAGTGAGAAGGCGCAAGTAATCGAAGCAGAATTTAGTGAAGAACAGAGCGAGAACGATAAGAGCGATTAGACCCCCCCTTTGATTTGAGCGGCGGGGGTGCGTTATACGTATATATATAAACCAACACTGTGACCTTTTTACAACACCCCCCCCTGTTCTCCACAGCTCGTAAGTAACTACCCCCATAAAAATTTTTTTCTTCTTTTTTCTTCCTCTCATTTAGTACTGACACGCTGTCATATAGAAGATAGATAAGATTATATTAACTATTAAGTTACTAGTTCTATCTGCCACTCTGTCAGGGGGGTACTGACAGCCTGTCACTACCCTATGCCACTCTGTCACCACTACACCCCCTTGCAGACCGCTCCGCCCTGTGTCATATTTGCAACAGAGGAGACAACAAAATCGGTTGAGCGTTTCTCCTCCTTGACGCTCCCGACGGTGGGGCGGGCTTCTTTCCCTTTCGGCTCGCCCCATCATAACAAGGAGAGAGAGATGGAAAAAGAAAACATGTCTGTTGAGGAGCTATTGCTTGCCATTGCTCTCGACCCAGTATTATTTGTTGAGTCTATCTTGCAGGCCAGTCCAGAGGAGTGGCAGCGTAATGCTTTGTATGCGGTGCGGGATAATGACCGCGTAGCCATCCGCTCTGGTCACGGTATCGGTAAGACCGCATTTCTTTCTTGGTTGATTCTCTGGTGGGTATTGACACGCTCACCCAGTCGGATAGCATGTACTGCCAACACTGCTAGTCAGTTGTCAGACATTTTATGGGCAGAGGTCGCAAAGTGGCATCGTCGTATGCCAGAGGGCCTGAAAGAACTAATTGAAGTGAAGTCTGACAAAGTTGAGCTTACAGGGCAGGACAGTTTTGCTGTCGCCCGAACTGCACGTCGTGAAACTCCAGAGGCGCTGCAAGGTTTCCACTCACCCAATATGCTGTTCTTGATTGATGAGGCATCTGGTGTGGACGACATCATCTTCGAGGTCGGAGAGGGTGCTATGTCCACTGAGGGCGCGAAGACTGTGATGACGGGCAACCCGACTCGCACGTCTGGCTACTTCTATGAAGCCTTCAATAAAATGAGAGATAGGTTCTTTACAATGAAGGTCGCATCATCTGATAGTACTCAGGTGAGTAAAACCTTCATGGAGGATATGAAACTCAAGTATGGCGAAGACAGCAACATCTACCGAGTTCGTGTTCTTGGAGAGTGGCCTGAAGCCGACGACGACGTGGTTGTACCACTGCATCTCTTGCAGGCAGCATCCACGCGAGAGCAGCAAGCAGCAGAAACCACCCCCGTTGTATGGGGTCTTGACGTGGCACGTTTCGGTACGGACAAAACAGCTCTATGCAAACGCAAGGGTAATGTTGTAACAGAGCCTATCAAAACTTGGCGCAACAAAGACCTCATGGAGGTCTGCGGGATTATACTCAATGAATATGAAACAACTCGATGGGGCGACCGTCCTGCTGAAATACTGGTTGATAGTATCGGTCTTGGTGCTGGCGTTGTTGACCGTCTCATGGAACTTGACCTTCCTGTGCGCGGTATCAACGTCGCGGAGTCACCTGCAATGGGCGACAGATATGGGCGTTTACGAGATGAGTTGTGGTTTCTCGCAAAAGAATGGTTCGAGTCGCGGGACTGCACCATTCCGCCGCAAGAGGAGCTGATAGACGACCTGTCCAAGCCACGCTTTAAGTTTACCTCCAATGGTAAGCTCAAGGTTGAGAGTAAAGACGAGATGAAACGTCGTGGCCTCAACTCACCTGACCTTGCCGACTCCTTCTGCCTGACCTTTGCTGGTCGCGCCAGCATCGGTAAAGACGGCTCGCGCCACAAATGGAACAAGTCAATAAATTATGAGAAAGCGAACTGGGTCGTCTGATGGCTTATATTGAGTTTGAAGAAGACACAGATGACTTTGACATTTTGGTTGCCACTCTTGATGGCCTTAATGGTCTCGGCACTGACTGGGACGACCTGTTGAACTTGACCTTGCTTGCATCTGCGTATTGTGGTCAAATGGCGGAGATTTCGCCTGACGAATACATGGAGATTATTTCGTCCATCCGCGTTACGGAAGATGGCATTTACGGAGAGGCTTGATGGCTAAGAAAGTTGTAACTACGTTTGAGGTGCGAACACCAGTGCGTCGCCGTCATAAAAAACGTGGGCTGCACATTCGTAAGAAGCTCGGCCCGAAAAGCAATATGAGGATTCGGTAATGGCTATCGTCTATCGTGGTGAGCGTTTTGCTGGTTACAACAAACCGAAGCGCACCCCCAAGCATCCGAAGAAGAGCCACGCGGTTCTAGCAAAAGAAGGTGACAAGATTCGCCTCATTCGTTTTGGTCAGCAAGGTGTGCGTGGTGCTGGCAAAAATCCAAAGACTGCAAAAGACAAGGCGCGTAAGCGTTCTTATTATGCACGTCACAATGCACAAGGTAAGCCGACAAGTAAGTTGTCTGCAAAGTACTGGTCACATAAAGTTAAGTGGTAGGAGTTAGATATGCCAAGCGTAGCAGGAAAAAAGTTCCCTTATACTAAGAAGGGCAAAACAGCAGCGAAATCTTACGCAAGTAAGATGGGCAAAAAGGTAGTCAAGAAAAAAGCTACTAAGAAGAAAAAATAATGTATGTTACTGTTTACACACGCAACCGTGCTGCCGAGAAAGCAGCGGCACTGGAGGCGGAGAAAGTAGCTAAGAAGGCTGCACCTAAGAAACGTGGTCGCCCACGCAAACAGAGGACAGAGAAATGATTTGCCCACACTGCGGATACCCCAATCCAAATGGTTATACAGAGCGTTGCAAAGGCTGTCGCAAGCCGCTAAGTGAAGCTCCTGTTGTTAAGGAAAAGCCCAAAGTAGCTAAAGTAGCTAAAAAGGCTAAAGCATCTAAGAAAGCATAGTCATGGCTAAAATGGACGACATTGAGTTTCAAGGCATTGTTCGCAATGAGATTGAGCAGGCGCTAGGTCACTACGATACGGAGTACTCGCAAGACCGTATCGACGCGATGGACTACTACTTGGGTGAACCGTTTGGCAATGAACAGCCAGACCGCTCTCAAGTTGTTAGCACTGAGGTATCTGATACCATCGAACATATCATGCCGTCCTTAATGCGTATCTTTACGCAGTCTGAAGAGTATGTGCGTTTCGCACCTCACGGGCCAGAAGATGTAGCTGTAGCTGAACAAGCTAGTGATTACTGCAACTGGGTTATCAACAATGATAACCGTGGTTTTGAAATCATGCACAACTGGTTCAAAGATGCTTTGATTCTGAAAAACGGTGTCGTTAAGTTTTACTGGGACGAGAAGACAGATATTGAGACAGAAGAATATGCTGACCTCAATGATGAAGAACTGACTGTCATTCTTGCAGACCCAGAAGTTGAAATTGTTGAACAGGACGAGCGTACTATCGGTGAGGACATGATTACCCCAGACGGTATGATGATTCCTGCTCCCGTTCTCTATGACATCAAAGTTAAGCGCACCAAGACAGACGGTAAGGTCTGCATTGAGAATGTGCCGCCAGAAGAGTTTCTAATTACCAGTCGTGCGAAGTCGCTTGAGGATGCTGACTTTGTAGCGCACCGTTCATCAATGTCTGTCAGTGACCTTGTGCAGATGGGTTACAGCAGGGATGAGATAGAAAAATATGCAGGAGTCTCAGATGTTGAAACGTCAGAAGAAAGAACCAGCAGGTTTGAAGACCTTGAAGGAGGCGCTCCTTACGACAGCCTTGACCCGACCATGCGAGATGTTCTCGTTACGGAATGTTATATTCGTTCTGACTATGATGGGGACGGGGTGGCTGAGTTTCGTCGTGTTCTTACAGTAGGCAATGGCTACCACGTTCTTGAGAACGAAGAGTGTGACCAGCTTCCATTTGCTATCCTGTCACCTATCTTGATGCCGCACCGTGCGATTGGTCGCTCGGTTGCAGAGCTTGTGATGGATGTGCAGCTTATCAAATCTACCCTGATGCGTCAGTTGCTCGACAACATCTACAACACTAACAATGCTCGTGTCGTTGCTGTTGAAGGCCAAGTAAACCTCGATGACTTGTTGACTAACAGGCCAGGGGGCATCGTGCGTACTCGTACCGCTGGGGCGGTTCAGCCCTTGCAAGTTCCTGAAGTTTCTTCTTCTGTCTTCCCTGCACTGAACTATATGGACAGTGTGCGTGAGCAACGTACTGGCATTAGCAAGCAGTCTATGGGCTTAGATGCAGACGCATTGCAGTCCACTACTGCTACTGCGGTGGCTGCTATGCAAGCTGCTTCGCAGGGCAAGATTGAGATGATTGCCCGTGTATTTGCTGAGACAGGTGTACGCGCATTGTTCCGTGGCATCCTGCACTTGGTTACGAAGTATCAAAACAAAGAGAAGATTATTCGCCTGCGTAATAACTTCGTGACAATGGACCCGCGCCAGTGGGACAACATGTACGATGTGCAGATTAACGTAGGTCTTGGCACTGGTCAGCGTGAGCAGCAGCTTGCTACCCTGTTCCAGATTGCTGCGAAGCAAGAAGGAATAATGGCGACAATGGGGCCAAATAATCCGATTGTTACGCCTATCCAATATCGCAATACGCTGTCTAAGATTGCAGAGCTTTCTGGCTTCAAAGATGCCAGCGAGTTCTTCCAAGACCCGCGTAATGCACCGCCTGCGCCACCACAACAGCAAGGCCCGAATCCACAAATGCAAATGGAGATGGCTAAGGCTGAAAATGAACTGGCTCTCAAGCGTGAGAAGATGCAACTTGAGTTGCAGTTTGAGCGTGAGAAGATGGCTGCTGAGTTGGACTTGCGCCGTCAGGAATTGGAGTTTGAGCGTCAGTTACGTTTGGAGAAGCTGCGCTCGGATATTGAGACATCTGTTAATCTGCCGAGGGTCTAACTATGGCCGTTCCTCAAACATTATCTTTTGAGGACTTGCAGGACATTTTGAATGTCGCTGCACCCACTGGCATTTCTGCGCCTAGCATTACGGCTGCACCTCCTATGCTTGCCACACCGCAGACCGCTGGCTCGTCTATTTCATACATAGACCGCCCGTCTTTTACGCAAGCATATAGCCCAGAGAATCTGCCAGAGTTTATGAAAGACTTTGAGCAGATTAGCCCCACACTGTTTGCGCCAAGTCAGGGTGTATTTGGTCAAGCCCCAGAGGTTGACACAATACAGCCATTAATGCCGCAACAATATGTTGACGAGTATGCTGACCTTGAAAGAGCCTTTCAGGAGAGCATTGCATTAGACCCGACTATGTTTGGTGACATGTATCGTGGCGGTTTATATATGCCTATGCAGACTTTGCCTAGCGCACCAGATGATGAGCCGTTTGACTTGGCTGGTTCTCTTGCAGCCGCAGAGGCTTTGCGTCAAATTTATCCGATTGCTAAAGAGCCTCTTGGCGAAGTTGAGGAAGCTATTAAGCGTGGTGTTATTGACCCCACTGAAGAGTTTGTCCAGCAGAAGATGCTCGACCCTACAGAGGATGCCTTCAAAGCTGTTGCTGACCCAGTGGAAGAGTTCGTGCAGCAGTATGCGTTAGACCCCACAGAAGATGTGGCTAAAATCATACTTGACCCTGTGGAAGAAGTTATACAGCAAGCTGTGCTTGACCCGATTGAAGACGTAGCAAAAATTCCTTTGAAGGCTATTGGTGAATATATAAACCAGCCAAGCGAAGAAGGCTCTGAAAGTGTTTTGTCTAAAATCTCAGAGAGCTTAGACGAAGCGATAGACACACCAGAGATTGTAAAAAGTTTCGAAGATGATGCTAAGTCATTCTTAGACACCTTGCCAGACGCTACAACAAATCTTGTTTCTACATATGCAGATGTAGAAAACATGATTGAAAATCCATCGGGAAGAAATGTCGATAAGGCTGTTCAGGCAATCAATAATGTTGGCTTTGACGCTGGAGCAACTGCGCCAGTAGTTCCCCCTGCTGTTGGCGAGGCACTAAGTTATGCCGCTGATATTGATGCTATTATCAATGCCTTCGAAGACCCAGATGCAGAAAGTCTAACAAATGCTTATGTTGCTGCTGATGACCTTATGGCAACTTCTGGTGGTCTGCCTGCTGGCGAAGCTATCGGTGAGGTGGCTACTATCTTTACTGGCCTTGAGGCTTTGGATGGTGGCATTGAAAGCGCAGCCGATGCGGTTAACGTCGTTAATGCTGCAAATGCTGCGGCAGGGCTGGCTGGCGTAACAACTGGTGTTGGTGCTGGTGCAACTGCTGGATTCTTACCGCCAAATGTAACCGCCGCACTTGGGCCTATTGGCGCTATATTAGCTGCTCCAAGTATTATGAAATCAATTACATCCTTGGCTAAGGGCGGTGCGGCTGGAACTTACGAAAGAATACAAGGCGAGTTTGACCTCAAAGACGGGAAGTTTGCCGTTGGTGGCGGTGTACGCGCAGCCGATACAAATCGCGGATTTGGTGATAAATACGCACAAGAAACAATGAACTCTGGGGTATCTATGGCTAACAGCCTTGTAGATGATTATGGCTTTGAGATTGACGAGCAAGCTCTTAACGCTGCGCCAGAAAATATTATGAAGCTACAAACCAGCGGTTACTACAACAGAGAGGGCAGGGCGCAGTATGGCTCGTCTGTTGGCTCTGCTGACTTTGTTGTTAAACTCCTGCAAAATGGTGTTCTTAAGCCAACAAAAAATACACCACCTGAAATCCTTGCTTCGAATGAAGCCTTTGCGTCATTTGTGACTGACCATATCGATAAGGGGCAGGATGAGTATGCTGCCAAAATGTACACAGACACTGGAGGCACGGGTGCTGAGTTTGGTCGCACAACAAGAACGCAAGGCACTACAATTAAACAACGCGCTAAGTTTGCAACCCAAGATGCGGCTCAGTCTTGGGCTAATGAAAACGAAACTCCTGTTTCTTACTCAACAACAAGGGCGAATTATGGTGGCAGAGTAAGAAGTTACTATAAAAATCAAGTTACATATGATGTTGTGCCAGTTGAGGTTGGGGATAAAACATATTACGAGCTTAAGAAAAATGATGTTAAACAAAAAATATCTAAGGCTGCGTATGATGAGGCAACCAAACCTAAGCCAAAACCGAAGCCAGAGCCTAAGCCAGAGCCAGCTTACGACCCGCTAGACTATCTGCCTGATTTCTTAAAAAACCTTGACCTCAGCGGATTTACACTTGGCCCTCTTTTTTAATTGCCTATTGCCTAAAAAGCATTGTGTTGCTACTTTGCAACAGTAGAGGAGACTGCCGATGAATGAAGGGAAAAGAAGGGAAGAACAAAACAGGGGTGAACGCGCCAAAGCATTGATGCGCGACCCCTTAATTGTTGAAGCGTTTAATGTGCTTGAGGAGAAGTACATGAACGCACTGAAAGATTCCTCGTCATCGCAAGATGAACGAGAAACGCTCTTTCAAATGTACCAAGCGCTAATGGTGGTGCGAGGCCATTTGTCAGAAGTCATCGAGACAGGTGACTTAGCGAAACTGGAGTTAAACTCCTAAAGAATCCGTAGAGGAGATTAAAAATGAGTGACGAACCTAGTACCCTGTTAGGAGCTGGTGAATCTCTAAACAAAGGTCAAGCTGTTGACCTTCTCTTGAATACCAACGCCCCTGAAGAGGCAAGCGGCGATATTCAAGAGCCTGTAGCTGAAACAGAAGCAGTAGAGCAAGAAGAGATTCTTGAAGATGCTGAAGAAGTTGAAGCCACATCTGAAGAGGAACTGGAAGACGATGACGCTGAAGAGCTATCTGAGTTGGAAGAGGAATTTGATGATGAAGAGTATGACGTTGACCCCGAAGACGTAGAGTACGTTGAGGAAGAACTTCATACCGTAAAAGTTGATGGTGAGGAAATACAAGTAACCTCTGAGGAGCTTGTCAAATCATATCAGCTAGAACAAGCCGCGCAAAAGCGTATGCAAGAAGCCGCAGAACTTCGCAAGACTTCTGAGGCAGAATCGGCAGCTTTAGCGCAGCAACGCGAGAAGTATGGGCGAGCTTTGGAAGCTATTGAAGCCCAGCTTAACTCAGTGCCAGAGCAACCCAAAGAATATTGGGATAAGCTCTATCAGGAAGACCCTCTCGAATGGGCCAAGCAACGTGATGCTTTCCGTGACCGCAAAGAAAATGTGGCAAAGGTACAAGCAGAGCGTGCAAGGGTAGAACGAGAGAATCAAGAGCAAATGGCGCAACAGCACCAAGAGTATCTTGTAGAGCAGCAGAAGCAGTTGCTTGAACGTATTCCTGAATGGCGTGATGACGAAGTGGCTATGCGGGAGAAACAAAATGTTATCTCTTATGCACAGCGCATCGGTTACAGTGAAGAAGAACTGGCGACGGCTAGTGACTCTCGTGCAATCGAAGTCTTACGCAAGGCGCACCTCTACGATGAGCTTATGGCTAAAAAGCCTGCTGCTCAGAAGAAGGTTCGCAAAGCACCAAAAGCAGTTAAGTCTGGTACTCCAAAGTCCAAGAAGCAAGTCAGAGCTAATCGTGACAAACAGGCACTTGAACGCCTAAATAAAACTGGCAGCAAAGATGCTGCTGTGGACTTAATATTAGAGAGAATGAGGTCTTAAAATGGCTCAATTTACTACTGCCAATGCTATTGGCGAACGGGAAGATTTAAGCGACGTAATCACGCGAATTGACCCTGATGAAACACCCATTTTTTCTGCTCTGAAAAAAGAGACAGGAAATGGCGTATTTGTCGAATGGCAAGTACAAGAACTGGCTGCTGCTTCAGCAACCAACTACCAGAACGAAGGTGCTGACGCTACTTATGATACGCCGACTGCCACCACTCGCTTGGGCAACTACATGCAAATCTCGCAAAAAGATGCACAAGTTTCTGGTACTCTGGACGCTGTTGATAAAGCAGGCCGCGACAAAGAAGTTGCCTATCAAAAAGTTTTGAAAGGCCTTGAGCTTCGCCGTGACATCGAAAAGTATCTGCACTCTGATACTGCACGTTCTGCTTCTGACCCGCGTAAAGCTGGTACTTTGTCAAGCTGGATTACCAACGTAGATGATGCCTCTGGCACTTCTGCTGCTACTGGTGACGGAACGGATGTTCCTGATATGTCAGGCACGAACCGCGCTTTGACTCTGGCTCAAATCGACACCGCAATGCAAGCTGCTTACACCGATGGTGGTCAGCCTAACATGCTGGTTGTTTCTCCTGCTAAGAAAGCCGCTTTCAGCGACTTGAACAGCGGTTCAGTTGCAACTAACCAAATCAACTATACTGCTCCTCGTGAAGCAGCTATCGTTGGGTCAGTTTCGCTTTATCTGAGCGACTTCGGCCAGCTTGACGTTGTAATCGACCGTTTTGCTTCGGATGACCGTGTGTATCTTTTGGACAGCGATTATGCTTCTGTCTGCACACTGCCTAACCGTAACTTCACCGTTCAAGAAATGGCGAAGACGGGTGACTCTGAGAAGTTCCAAATCATCACTGAATGGACACTCAAAGTTTCAGCACCGAAAGCCCACGCGGCTGTTTACGACCTGTCGTAAGTGTTGAGGGGGTAGCTTCGGCTACCCCCGTTCACTTTAGGGGAGAAAGATGAAGAAGAGACTTTTACAAAAAGATGCGGTCACAGGTAAGGAAACGTGGGCGCATTTTGACGAAGACGGTAAAATGATTTTTGAGAGCAGTCAGAATGTTGACGCTCTTCTTGCTAATAACCGCGATGAACGCAATGAATACCGTTCTGGTAGCCTGCAAGGTAACACGCAGCGACATCAACAGAAGGTTGCGGAAATACCCACAGCATTGTATCATCAGCTAATTCAAGAGCTAGGACAGCCCAAAGATAACCCTAAAGGCTGGAAGAAATGGCTCAATGACTATGATAACAGGTTCTTTAGAACAAGTGGCGGTAGAGTATAATGGCAATCGGAACTTACGCAGAACTTAAAACGGCGATTGCGAACTTCTTAGCTCGTGATGATTTAACTGACCGTATCCCTGAGTTTATTTCTCTTGCAGAGGCGCGTATGAGCCGTGAGCTTGGTACACGCTCTCAGACAAAACGCGCTAACGCTACACTGTCTGCTGGCGATGCGTTTGTTTCTCTACCAACTGACCTGCGTTCTATTCGCTCTGTAAAGCTAAATACAACACCTGCTGAAGTGCTTGAGTATTACACGCCTATGGCGCTTGACAGCCACTACACATCTAATGCAACAGGCAAGCCTCGCGCCTATACAATCTTTGGTAGCGAGATTAAGTTTGCACCTACACCTGATAGCGCCTACACGGCAGAGCTTATTTACGGTGAAGGTGTAGATGAGTTGTCTGACAGTAACACTAGCAATACAATCTTAACTCGTCATCCTGACGCATATCTATATGGCTCTTTGGGCGCTGCTGGTGTATATTTGATGGATGACCAGAAGACTGCTTTGTATGAGCAGTTGTTTACACGCGCAATTACAGAGATTAAACGTGAAGAAGCTGAGAGTCAGTTCGCTGGTTCTGCTCTTCAAATGAAATCTGATTACGGAGAATAGACATGAGCGCAATGAGCGATTATTTGGAAGATGCCTTCCTTGACCACTTCTTAGGCACAAGCAGCACCTCTGCTCCTGCCGCTGTTTATATTGGGCTGCACACTGCTGACCCGACTGATGCTGGCACTGGCGCTGAAGTAAGCGGCAATGGCTATGCACGTCAGGCTATGGCGTTTGGTGCGTCATCATCTGGCACTGCCTCTAATAGCGGTGCTGTTGAGTTCCCCGCTGCCTCTGGTGGTAACTGGGGTACGATTACGCACATCGGTATTTACGATGCTTCGTCCTCTGGCAACCTGCTGTTCCACGCAGCATTGACGGCTTCCAAGACAATTAACGATGGCGACATCTTTAAGGTAGCAGCTTCAGGCGTTGACATTACGGCGGCCTAGTCATGGCTGACATCGTAGGGCCAACACTTGAGCAGTTAGATAACTGGGGTGACTTAGACAGTCTCCCGTATTCACTAGATAGTTCTATCTGGCTGACTGCTGCCCTGCGTGAGGGTGAATCCACCCCATCCACATCTGCATCTGTAGCCGCTGTTGGCTTTGGTATCTTTGAGGGTGCTGCCGCAGCATCTGCATCATCTACCGTAACCTCTGAAGGCATACGCATACAGCTTGGCGCGAGTAACATAAATGTTACCAGCACTGTCGCCGCTGATGGTATCCGTATCCAGTTTGGCGCGTCTGCACTTGCTGGGCCGTCCACAATGTCGGCAGAGGGTGTGCGTATTGTTGTCGGTGCAGCACAGCCATCTGTATCGGCTGTAGCGACAGCGGAAGCTATTAGGGTTGTCGTTGGTGCATCGTCACCGTCTGCAAATGTCTCCGTATCTGCCGACGGTATTCGCATCCAAATTGGTGCATCATCTATCTCTTCCTCTGCAAGTGTTAGCTCTGCTGGCATCCGTGTGCGAGTTGGCGATAGCTCCGCATCTGCGTCTGCGTCTGTCAATGCAGAGGGTGGCCTGCTTGCGACTGCTACAGCCAGCCTGCAAACCTTTGCTATCATCCCAGATGTCACCGCCAACTTTGAAGTGTTCGCCACAGCTAACCCGCAGCCTGTCGCTATAATAGCCGTAGAAGCTGAAAAACTAGGCGAATTGTGGGGTATTATTGCAGCCGAAGGTGAGGTATGGTCTGAGGTAGCAGATGAAGGTGAGAGCTGGACTGTGGTGTCTGCTGAAGGTGAGAGCTGGACACCGATTGCTGCTAGTTCTGATACTTGGACAAACGTGTCTGCTGGAAATGAAAGCTGGAGTTCGCAATGATTAGCTTTGGGGAATTTTTACCTGACCAATCAGATTTTGGTAATGCAGGTGTTACGGTAGCCAATAATGTTATTCCAGCGGCTGCTGGCTATGAGAGTATGCAGAACATCTCTGAGATTAGTGGTGCTGCTGACGAAGTGATTGTTGGCATGTTTGCTGCTGCTGATGATGATGGCAATGTGGCTTTGTATGCTGCTGACCGCACAAAGATTTACAAGTTTGATACGACTGATGGTTCGTTGGATGACATCAGTAAGGCTGGCGGCTACAGCACTGGCGCAGAAGACCGTCCTCGTTTTGTTCAGTTTGGTGAGACTGTAATCTCGACTAACTTTGCTGACCCGATTCAAAAGATTACCGCTGCCGCTGCTGGATTGTTTTCTGACCTTTCTGCTGATGCTCCGAAGGCCAAGTATCTTGCCGTGGTGCGTGACTTTGTAATGACTGGCTTTACTAATGACACAACGGACGGCAACAAGCCATACCGTGTGCGCTGGTGTGGTATTGGTGATTCTACAAGCTGGGCTGTAAATGCTACGACTCAAGCTGACTTCCAAGACATTCAAGACATGGGTGATGTGACTGGACTTGTCGGCGGTGAGTATGCCACTATTCTTATGGAGAAGGGCATTGTGCGCGGTAGTTACATTGGTGCGCCACTGATATTCCAGTTCGACAAGGTGGAGACGGTGCGTGGCTGTAAGGTTTCTGGCAGCGTTTGTAATGTTGGTCACAGTGTCTTCTATCTGGCTGATGACGGCTTCTATATGTTTGATGGTGAGCGCTCTCGCGCCATCGGTGCAGAGAAGGTAAACCGTTTCTTCTTGGAGGATTGGGACGGTGCATATGCTAAGAATATGACTGCCTCTGCTGACCCTCTGCGCCAGATTATTGTTTGGTCTTATGCGAGTACGGCGGCTACGAATGGTTCACCTGACAAACTTATTATCTATAACTATGCGCTTGATAAGTGGAGTACCGCATCTGTTGCTGTGGATATGGTTGCACCTATTTATACCGCTGGCTACACTCTTGAAGCTCTTGATGCTGCTTTTGGTAATCTTGACGTTCTACCTGCTTCTCTCGATGGTGCTGTCTATCGCGGCGGCGAGTTTCTATTTGCCGCTTCTAAAGACAAAAAAATCCAAACCTTCACAGGAAGCACATTGAGCGCAACAGTAGAGACTGCTGAGTTTGAGGTGCGTAAGGGTTCTCACTCACTGCTGAACAATGTCATTCCATATGTTACTTTGCGTGAAAACTCTACTGGCACAGTGACCGCACAGATAGCCTCTCGTAATCGTCAGGTTGACACGTTTACGTTTGGTAGCGCATCTACCTTAAACAATGACAATTTCTGCCCTGTACGCTCTAATGGACGCTACCATCGGGTGCGCTTGAACTTGAGCGGCGAATGGAAAAAAGCGCAGGGCATTGACGTTGACGCCAACACGATAGGACGCAGGTAATGGCTAACCAATACCGCAGACTTCCGAATATGGGTGGCACGCCTCGTGAGGTCGCGGAGGTGGTCAATAACCTTGTGGAGGGTAAGATAAACTCTACTGGTGCGTTTCAGTTGACTGCAAGCTCTACAACCACAACAGTTAGTGATTTGCGTGTAAACCCTAACAGTGTGATTCTTTGGACACCTAAGTCATCTAACGCAGCCCAAGAGCTATCTCATCTCTATATTAGTAGCGTGGGCAAGCAAACCTTCACGCTTACACATCGTAGCAACGCAAATACAGATGACATTCTTTTTCATTACGCTGTTCTAGGATAGCGTTTACAAACGGTGGATAACCGTATAAATTAAGGCCAGAGGTAAATAAAATGGCAGATGGAACTACAGAAACAGTAACCCAGACAGGTGTTGATGCCTTTGCTCAACCCTTCTTGCAGTATGGTATGTCTGAGGCATTGCGCCAGTATCAAGCTGGTGCGCCGCAGTTTTTTCAAGGTCAAACTTATGCTGGCTTTACACCACAGACAGAGCAAGCACTGCGTATGCAGGAGCAACGCGCCGTAGCTGGTAGCCCACTGACACAACAAGCTCAAGCAACTCTTGGTTCATTTCTTGGTAGCACTGGTGCTGAAGGTCAGTATGTACCGCCCGCACAGTCTGGTTTGCTTACTGGTGCTATCCAACGTGCGCTAGACCCCGTACAAGCCCGTGTGCAGAGTCAACTGGCTCAACGTGGTCGCTTGGGTTCTGGTGCTGCTGCTGACGTTACAGCCCGTGCATTGGGTGATGTGGCTGCTGATGTAGCCTATCGTGACTTTGCCGCACAACGCGGTCTTGGCTTGGAAGCGGCACAGATGGCCCCAGCTATGGCTGCCACTGACTATGCTGACATCTCTCGCCTGCAACAAGTCGGTGCTGCTCGTGAAGCTCAAGCACAGCGCGGCATTGAAGAAGCTATGCAGCGTTATCAGTATGAGCAGACATCTCCGATGGAGCAGTTGTCTCGTTACCAGAACATTATTGCTGGCTTCCCGATGGGTAAAGTTTCAACGCAGATTACGCCATACTTTGAGCCTAGCCGTGGGCAACAATTCTTGGGCGGTGCTGCGGCGCTTGCGGGTGCTTTGGGAGACAGGGCTACACCAGAAGAAAGGGCGAGATACGGCCTTTACGGTGGCATTTTAGGCATGATTGATTAGGAGTTCATTATGATTAACCCATACGATTCTTCTGGTCTTCTTTCGCCGCGTCAGCAAATGAATGTTGGGCCTTTGGGCGGTCAACCTCAACCAAGCCTGTTAGGTCGAATTGGCTCTGGCATTTCTGGTGCGGCCCGTGGTCTTGGCTCTGGACTGGGCGGTGCTGCTCGTGGACTGGGCGGTGCGTTTACTGGAGAAGGCTCATCTGCTCGTCTGTCTGCTTTGGGTGCTTCTTTGCTGCAAGGCCCAAGTCGCACACCTATTTCTCTTGGCTCTAGTTTGGCTCAAGGCTTGTTGGCTGGTAATATTGCTGCTGAAAAAGATATTGAAAGAAATTTTCTTCTTAGCGAAAGAAGGAAAAAACTAGAAAGAGAAGAACGAAAGGAACAAGAAAAAGAAGAAGTAAAGCGGCTTGAGGCTATTGCCTCAGACCCTAAAGCTAATGTAGAAGAAAGAAAAAAAGCCCTCTCCAGACTTAAGCCACTTAAGTTTGCTGAAAGGGAACTTTTTCCAACTCTTTCCGATGCTAAAGCAAGGTATCTTTCTGACCTACCAGAAGATGAAGCTAATAAAATATTAAAAGAAATGCTTTCTAGTAACGATAAGCTGTCAAAACAAGATTTGTTAATGTTTGGTTTAATGAGTGGTAATCTTGACCCTAGCCTTATTGAGGGTCTTTCTAAAGATGTGCCATTGGGTCGGGATAGCGGCCCGACGCCTGAGGAGGCTCGAGCGGAGCTTGCAAGACGTGGTGTAAAATAATGTCTCAGAAAAGCGCTTCTGAAATGACAGACGACGAGCTTAGGGCAATTGCTTACCCAAGCCAGCCTTCTGTTTCTGAAATGACAGACGACGAGCTTAGGGCAATTTCTTACCCAAGCAAG
>Ga0316201_10000126_pt1 | contig 33818 bp, 33 predicted proteins | sample CS6wburrow_MG_FD_204516 | JGI IMG/M metagenome (GOLD analysis project Ga0316201, IMG submission 204516) | Coastal sediment microbial communities from Delaware Bay, Delaware, United States - CS-6 worm burrow | ecosystem: Environmental > Aquatic > Marine > Coastal > Sediment | place: USA...
GACGTTCGCTAATTGGAATTTCCTCTCCGGTTTTCGGGTTTCTGCCTGGACGTTCTTTTTTATCCCGAAGATCAAAATTTCCAAAACCGGAAAGTTTGACCTGCTCCCCAACTGCGAGTGATGCACGCAGCTCTTCAAAATACATATCAACAAGTTCCCGCGCTTCGCGTTTGTTGAGTCCTAATTCGTTGAACAATGACTCTGCCATTTCTGCTTTTGTCAGTGCCATCGGGATTAGTCTCTTAGTTCAGCGGCGAATTTGTCTTTGAGTTTGCCGACCGCCGCAGTCATCACGACGTCCGCATCTTCGTCAGTAAGGGTGCGCGATGTTTCCTGTAAAATCAAGCCTATTGCGACGCTTTTTCGCCCAGCTTCTATGCCAGTGCCCGTGTAAATGTCAAAAATCCTGACATCTTTGATTAACTCGGGGTCGGCGGACGCAACCGCCGCGACCAGCTCGTCGGCAGAAACTTTGTCGTCGACAATCACGGCAATGTCGCGACGTATAGCAGGAAACTTTGAAATCGGCGTTGCCGTCGGTGCCGATGTGGCCAGCGTTTGCTCTGCGTCTAACTCGAAAACGTAGACCGGGCGCTTCAGATCATAGTGCTTCACGAGATTTGGGTGCAGTTTCCCAACTACACCGAGAACCTCGCCATTACGACAGATTTGCGCGGACTGCCCCGCCTGCAGCGCCACATGGTTGGTCGGCGTAAATGACAATTCCTTGGCATCTGCAGCAAGCAACAACAACGCTTCGACGTCGGCCTTTATGTCAAAGAAATCGGCATTCTCGCTCTTGCTACCCCACTGCTCCGGCAACACTGGCCCGCAAACCAGGCCCGCGATACGCACGACCTCGGTATGCACTGCAACGCTGCCGTGAAATGACTTACTCGCCTCGAAAATACGCACCCTGTCTTGCTGACGCGCGACATTGGCTGCCGCCGCGGCGACCATTCCCGGCCATAACGACGCGCGCATTACAGACATCTCCGAAGATATCGGATTACTCAGAATCAGTTCGGAATCATGGCCCGTAAAAGCCTTGTTCGCTTCGGCGTCGATGAAGCTGTACGTAACAACTTCCTGGTAGTCGCGCGCAATCAGAACCTCTGCCGCACGCTCAAGCTCAACTCTCGTTTCGGTGACCGACTCCAGCGGCGCTTGTGCAAATGCAGTTGTCTCCGGAATGGAATCGTAGCCATGTATACGAGCAACCTCCTCGATGAGGTCCGCCTCAATTGCGAGATCAAAACGATGGCTCGGCGGCGTAACTTTCCAGTCAGCGCCGACTGTCTCAACGTCAAGCTCCAGGCCATGCAATATCCCGGTGACAATTGTGGCATCGATCTCGAGTCCCAGCAGGCGTGTCAGTCTTTCCTTGCGCAGCACGATCGCCGCTGGTTTCGGCACATGATCCTCAGCTTTTTCTACAACCAGGGGCCCGGCCTTACCACCCGAGATCTGCAACAGCAGTTCCGTCGCGCGCTCGACTGCCCGACCCTGTCCCTCAGGGTCAACTCCGCGCTCAAAGCGCAGTGACGCATCCGTGTGCATTCCGTATGCCCGCGCCCGGCCGGCCATAAAGTCAGGTGGCCAGAATGCCGCCTCGAAAAACACGTCAGTCGTCGCATCGGAGACAGCCGTGCTCAATCCGCCCATTATTCCGGCCATACCGATAGGGCCGCTGTCGTCCGTAATGATGAGGGTATCCGTATTCAGTTCGACCTCTTTGCCGTCCAGCAAAGTGACCTTTTCACCGGCAGTCGCCAGCCGTGGCCGAATTGTCCCGGTTAGAAGCGTGCCATCATACGCGTGCAGCGGCTGACCCAGCTCGAGCATTACATAGTTGGTGATATCGACAACGGGGGAAATCGCGCGTAGACCCGCGCGACGCAATCGTTCCGTCATCCACACAGGCGATGATGCGTCGGGTCGGATACCGCGGACTAACCGCCCGGCAAATACCGGGCAGCCCGCAGGTTCAACAAGCTCGACGGGCTGAACATCTTTGATCGTGGCATTTGCAATCGGCACTTCTGCCGGTTTCAGATCCGCACCGGTCAGAGCCGCTACGTCGCGGGCAATGCCAAGCACGCTGAAGCAATCGCCGCGATTCGGCGTCAAATCCAGATCAATTACGGCATCAGGCAAGTTGAGAAATTCGACCAGGCTTGTACCAACGGGTGCGTCCTGCGGCAACTCGATGATACCGTCGGATTCATCGCCGAGCCCGAGCTCGGTTGCCGAGCACAGCATGCCGTTGGAGACAACACCACGAATCTTCGACTTCCGCAGCTTTAGTCCGTTGGGCAGCTTGACTCCGGGCTTCGCAAGAGGGCTCTTCATGCCCTTTTTGACGTTTGGCGCACCGCAGACAACGTCCACAATCTCGCCGCTTCCGTCTGCAACCCTGCAAACGCTTAGCCGGTCAGCATCGGGGTGCTTTTCACAGTCGACAACCTCGGCGATTACCACCTCCGAGATCCCCTCGCCCTCGATGTCGACTCCGTCGACCTCGTGCCCCAGCATCGTCAACTGATGCCCAAGTGCCGCAGTATCAAGCTGAGGATCGACCCACTCGCGTAACCAGGATTCTGGAATCTTCATCGACGTTACCTGAACTGCCGAAGGAACCTGAGATCGTTCTCGAAGAACGTCCGCAGGTCGGTGACGCCATAGCGCAGCATCGCCAACCGCTCGATACCGATTCCGAATGCATAACCGGTGTATTTCTCGGAATCCACGCCCGCACTTTCCAGCACATTAGGATGCACCATGCCGCAACCGAGAATTTCCAGCCACTTGCCTTCACCCCAGGTCACGTCGACTTCTGCCGAGGGTTCTGTAAACGGGAAATACGACGGTCGGAAACGAAGCTCTGCTTTGCGCTCGAAGAACGCTTCGACAAATTGATGCAGAACCGCCTTAAGGTTCGCAAAACTGACGTTCTCATCAATGACCAGCCCCTCAACCTGATGAAACATCGGTGTGTGCGTCTGATCGGAGTCGCATCGATAGACCCGACCCGGGGCGATAATGCGAATTGGCACGCCCTCTTTAACGATCGACCGAATCTGCACGGGCGACGTGTGCGTTCTTAGCAGGTCCCCGCCCGGGAAATAGAAGGTATCGTGCATGGCACGAGCCGGGTGATTTTCGGGGATATTTAGCGCCGTAAAGTTGTGGAAGTCGTCTTCGATTTCCGGACCTGAGCGAACCCCGAAACCGGCATTGCGGAAAATCCTCTCGATGCGCACCATCGCCCGCGTTACGGGATGATGGCCACCGATCGACTGCCCACGTCCCGGCAATGAAACATCGATAGCGTCCGCCGCCAGCCTGGCGTCCAGTGCCGCCGCCTCCAAGGACTCGCGACGTGTCGTAAGCAATGCCTGAACCGCGTGCTTGGCTTTGTTTATTGCCTGACCGGCAGCCGGCCGCTCTTCGACAGGCACCTGACCAAGCGACTTCAGGCGAGCCGTTAGCTCGCCCTTTTTGCCCAGGTAAGTAACCCGGACCGCATCCAGGGCGGCAAGATCGGCGGCAGCATCGATTTCAGCCGATGCGGCCGATATGAGTTCGTCGAGTCCGATCATTCTGGCGCGCGATCAAGGAGGCTCAGAAGAATTCGAGACGAGGCATGAAGCGGCGAAAAAGCGCAGTGTATATAGGTATACATGAGCATTTTGAGCTGCTTCATTACGACGTATCGCGTCGACTGAGTCTTCTTGAGCTAGGCCGCCTGCTCGAGACCGGCTTTGGCAGCTTCCGCAATTGCGCCAAAGGCCTCAGGATCGCGTACAGCGATATCAGCCAGCACCTTGCGGTCAACCTCGATTTCGGCACGATTCAGACCGTTGATAAGACGGCTGTAGGAAAGACCGTGCAGACGAGCCGCTGCATTGATTCGCGCGATCCACAGCGCTCGAAATTGACGCTTGCGCTGACGACGATCGCGGTACGCGTATTGGCCCGCTTTGATGACGGCCTGTTTGGCTGTCTTGAATAATTTGCTGCGCGCGCCGTAGTAGCCCTTCGCTTTACCGAGGACTTTCTTATGGCGGGCTTTGGCGGTAACGCCACTCTTGACTCTGGCCATTTCTCAATCTCCTCTTAGCTGTAGGGAAGCATGCGCTTCACGGCCTTAACATCGGCGTCTGCGACCTGTAGGGTCGAACCGAGCTGGCGTTTACGCTTGGACTTCTTTTTAGTAAGAATGTGATTGAGATGGGATTGGGAGCGCTTGAAGCCGCCCTTACCCGTCTTGCTGAAGCGCTTCGCGGCGCCTCGATTCGTTTTCATCTTCGACATGTTTTACTCACTTTTTTGGCCATGCCACGTACCGGTTTAGTCCGGCCGCTGCAGGCGGGTAGAGCCTTTAAGGTTGTCACACCGCCAGGCTGTTACTCACTTTTTCTTTTGGTACAGGCTCTGCCTAGTGCTTCCTAGGCGCGATCACCATGACCATTTGGCGTCCTTCCAACTGCGGCATCTGTTCAACAGTGCCGTATTCATCCAGATCGTCCCTTACTCGTGCCAAAAGCTGCGCGCCCAATTCCTTGTGCGCCATCTCTCGACCTCTGAATCTCAGGGTGACTTTGGTCTTGTCACCGTCCTCAAGAAAAGCAATGAGTTTCTTGAGCTTGATCTTGTAATCGCCGTCCTCTGTTCCCGGACGGAATTTGATTTCTTTTACATGAACCTGTTTCTGCTTGCGCTTCGCCGACTGGTTTTTCTTGTTTTGCTCAAACAAGTACTTACCGAAGTCCATAATTCGGCAAACTGGAGGGTCCGCCATTGGTGACACTTCGACGAGGTCCAGGCTCTCTTCCTTGGCCAGTTCTATCGCCGCGGCGATGCCCATGACCCCTGCCTGCTCACCGTCGGACTGAATAACTCTTACCTCGGTGGCCTCTATTTCTTCGTTGCGTCTTACTCGCTTTGTAGCTGCGATACCAAAATCCTCCAGAAACTCATCGGTTCCCACTCGTTTCAAACCACGGCAAAACGCCGCAATCAAAGCGGGAACGAGATTCTATATAGCCGAATGCAAAGAAACAACTGCCGAACCGGCGATTTCTTCAAAAAAATCAGACGTTTTGTGGCCCCAGGGCCACATTTTTGCTGGCTCGGTTGGCCGTGGCAGGAATTGGTGGGCGATGGTGGTCTCGAACCACCGACCTCCACGATGTCAACGTGGCGCTCTACCCCTGAGCTAATCGCCCAATCCGACCCAATGATCCCGTCTGCCCGAACAAAGAGCCACGCAGACTGCCCCAAGCGAGGGGAGCCGTAAGATACTGAAGCGCCTGCTATTCTGCAAGGTCTTATCAACCCGCTTTTTGATCGACGAGGCCAAGACCATGGTCCCGGACGATCTGGATTTCATCGCGAAGCCTCGCAGCCTCTTCAAATTCCAGATCGCGGGCGTGTTTGAGCATCTGTTTCTCGAGCTTGGCCGCTCGTTTCATTAGCTGCTCGGGTGTCATGAGTTCATAGAGCGGCTTGTCATCGGCCGCCTTGCGACGCCCTTTCTGAGGCGCCGGATAGGCCGCTTCCATAATGTCCGATACCTGTTTGACGATAGTGGCAGGCGTAATGCCGTGCTCGGCATTGAACGCGAGCTGGGTTTCGCGCCGGCGTCCGGTCTCCTCTAGCGCTCGCTGCATGGATCCGGTCATGTTATCCGCATACAAAATCGCCTTGCCGTTTACGTTTCTCGCAGCCCGCCCGATCGTCTGGATCAGCGACCGATCGGATCTGAGAAAACCCTCCTTGTCCGCGTCGAGGATCGCGACCAGCGACACCTCCGGCATGTCCAGTCCCTCGCGCAGCAGATTGATCCCGACCAGCACATCGAATGCGCCCAGCCGAAGGTCGCGGATGATCTCGGTGCGCTCGACAGTGCCGATGTCCGAATGCAGGTAGCGGACACGAGCGCCATGCTCCCGCAGGTAGTCCGTCAGGTCCTCCGCCATGCGTTTTGTCAGCGTCGTAATCAGGACGCGCTCGTTGTTGGCCACGCGCAGACCGATTTCCGACAACACATCGTCGACCTGGGTCTTCGCAGGCCGAATCTCTACCGTCGGGTCAATAAGGCCAGTGGGCCTGACAAGTTGCTCCACGACATTGTCGGAATGTTCGTTCTCGTACTTACCCGGCGTCGCGGAGACGTAAATAGTCTGCGGCGACTGAGCCTCGAATTCATCAAACCGGAGAGGCCGGTTATCAAGCGCGGACGGCAATCTGAAACCGTATTCAACCAGCGTCTCCTTGCGCGAGCGGTCACCCTTGTACATACCGCCGAGCTGCGGCACCGTCACATGACTTTCGTCGATAATAAGAACCGCATTATCAGGCACATAGTCGAACAGGCACGGCGGCGGCTCGCCGACATTACGCCCGGACAAATAGCGCGAGTAATTCTCGATCCCTGAGCAATAGCCCAGCTCCCTTATCATCTCTAAATCAAATAAGGTTCGTTGCTCAAGTCTTTGAGCTTCAAGAAGGTTATTATGTTTCCTCAGGTACTCGAGACGCTCTTTGAGCTCCACCTTGATCAGCTCACACGCCTCCAGCAGCCGTTCCCGGGGCGTGACGTAATGTGTCTTCGGGAAGACAGTCAGGCGGGCAACGCGACGCACGACCTCGCCGGTCAGCGGATCGAAATAGGACAGCGACTCGATTTCGTCGTCGAACAATTCTATGCGGACCGCGTCGCGGTCCGAGTCTGCAGGGAAGATGTCGATGACGTCCCCGCGTACGCGGTAAGTACCGTGTGAGAAATCGAGCTCATTGCGCTGGTACTGAAGTTCGGCGAGGCGCCGGAGGATGGAACGCTGGTCGACGCGATCTCCGCGCACCAGGTGCAGCACCATGCTGAAGTAGGCCTCGGGATCCCCGAGGCCATAGATCGCGGATACGGTGGCTACGATAATTACGTCAGGTCGCTCGATCAGCGCCTTGGTTGCAGACAGCCGCATTTGCTCAATATGTTCGTTGATCGAGGCATCTTTCTCGATGAATGTATCTGAGCTGGGAACGTAGGCTTCTGGCTGATAATAGTCGTAGTACGACACAAAGTACTCTACCGCATTGTGCGGGAAGAACTCCCGCATCTCGCCGTAGAGCTGGGCCGCCAATGTCTTATTCGGCGCAAGAATGATGGCCGGGCGTTGCAGCCGTTCGAGCACGCTTGCGACGGTAAATGTCTTGCCTGAGCCGGTGACGCCCAACAGGGTCTGGCGTGCCAGCCCATCGCTGAGTCCCTCACAAAGTCCTTTTATCGCGGCGCCCTGGTGCCCGGCGGGTTCAAAATCAGACACCAGTGTCAGTCGATCCCGTTCCTCGGTTTGTTTGTTGGGAAGGCTTTTGCTTTCACGTACCATGAGCATCAGTTTATCGGAGGCAATCGAGTGAGTTTATCAGTTTCCAAACGGATGGCGGTGGTTCGGCCCTCTCCCACCGGAGCCGTGCTGGCGCTTGCCACCGAATTGCGCGCTGCAGGTCGTGACATCATTAGTCTCGGTGCGGGCGAACCTGACTTCGATACACCGCAACACATAAAAGAGGCGGCAATTGCCGCTATCCATGCAGGCAAAACGAAATACACGCCGATCGATGGAACAGCATCGCTAAAAGCCGCTATCCAGCGAAAACTCTCACGCGATAACCAGCTCGACTTTGCGGCGGCCGATATCCTGGTAACCAGCGGCGCCAAGCAGGCGCTGTTCAATCTCTGCCTGGCATTGCTGGGACCCGGCGACGAGGCAATAATTCCGGTGCCCTATTGGGTCTCTTACCCTGACATGGTGCGACTCGCCGGAGCGGAGCCGGTCCCGATATCGACGGACATTGAGCACAATTTCAAGATTACGCCAGAGCAACTGGAAGCGGCGATCACAGATAGAACGAAGCTCTTATTTCTTAACAGCCCGTCCAACCCGACCGGCGCAAGCTATAGCCGGGCGGAGCTCGAAGACCTTGGCCGCGTGCTCGAGAAGCACCCCTCCGTTGTTACGGTTTCCGACGAAATCTACGAACACATTCATTGGGCCGACGAGCCTTTCACGAGCTTCGCGACAGCCTGTCCGCGCTTGCAGGATCGTGTCGTCACGACCAACGGGGTATCCAAGGCCTATGCCATGACGGGATGGCGTATTGGTTACGCAGCGGGCCCGCGCTGGCTTGTACAGGCCATGAAGACTGTTCAGAGCCAGAGCACCTCAAATGCCTGCAGCATCTCCCAGGCCGCCGCTGAAGCCGCACTCGACGGCGATCAGTCGGCCGTTACCGAGATGACTGGCGCCTACAAGGCCCGCCACGACTTCCTTGTCGGGGCACTGAACGATATTGATGGCTTCGAATGCAGGCCAGGTGACGGAACCTTTTACGCTTTTCCACGGGTCACAGGCATGCTGGATCGCCTGGGCATGGATTCGGACATCGAACTGGTTGAGCGGCTTCTGAGCAAGGCAGATGTCGCGTGTGTGCCAGGATCGGCTTTTGGCGCACCCCGTTACCTGCGCTTGTCCTTTGCCTGTTCCATGGATTCGCTCAAGGAAGCAGTAAATCGGATAAAACGCGGCCTGGCAGCTTGACTTCGGCCGGGTGCTAGCCGAAAATTCCGGCCCGCATCAAGTGGTGCTGGATTATTCCCCGATAGCTCAGTTGGTAGAGCGATTGACTGTTAATCAATTGGTCCCTGGTTCGAGTCCGGGTCGGGGAGCCAAACACGAAAAAGGGCCTTCAGATGAAGGCCCTTTTTTTGTTCCCCAGGTTATCGATGGGCCACGCTAAGCCAGCACCGATCGTAGAAACCAGTCTGTGACTTTTTCGGCCGATGCCTAAACGAGAACGCCGCGCCTGTGCATGGTGCGAGCGTAGACAACAAGGGCTACAGCCACAACGATGATAAGGCCGGTAAATGCCAGCGAGAACGGGTCGCCGATGACCTCGAAGCCGTTGGATAGGACGAAATTCTGAAATGCGGTTATCAGCATCGCGATGAGTGACACGATGAAGACGCCGACGGCATGTTTTTTTCGCATAAGCAGCAGGATCGAGCCAAGCACACCACCCCAGACCGCAATGGCCCACGTCGCAATCGCCCACGCGGGAATTCCGTAAAAGAATGTTATCTGCTCCGGCGTAAAGGCGCTCATGTACGCTTCGTTTCGTGTCTGCGTCATGACATAGTCCATTGCGCCCACGGCACCCCACAATAGCGAAACGATTCCGACGACCCACAAATGCCTGGGGGTCGCTTGTTCCATGTTTACATTTTCTTCAGACATGATTTCCTCCATTGTCGCCGTACTAGCCTCGGCTGCGGCCCGTTTAGGTGCTGATTTGTTCGGCTACGTGCGTTGTTCTTAGTCTGCACCGCCAATGTCCAGCACCACATTCCACAAATATCGGACCAGGTCTACGAAAGCGGCTTCCGCTATACGTTCATTGTCGCCGTGCGAGCCGAAGCCACTGTTGATCTCCTCGACCGTTCGCGCAGGGCCGATGCCATAAGCCTGCATGCCCTTTGCCCTGACTTGCGCCTTGTCGGTCGCGCCGGTCTGCATGATGGGGAGCACGGTGCTATCGGGATACATCTGCCTGGCGACCCGTTCGAGCGTCTGGAACATGTCATTGTCCACGTCCGACGGTGGCGCGGCCGGCCGATAAATACGTTCAGGGACTATTTCGACGCGCGGATCATCAATAACGGCGGCGAGCTTTTCATAGAACCCCGCGACATCCTCGTCGGGTAGCATCCGGATATCCAGTATCGCCGACGCCTCGGAGGGAATCACATTGCGGCGGAAACCCGCATCGATCACCGTCGGTGTCACCGAGGTACGTAGGATCGAATAGTGGTACGGGAAGGACTCGAGAAAATGCCGTTGAATAGCGGCAGATTCACTTTCATTCTCGATATTGGCGTAGCGGAACGCATCTGCAGGATTCGAGATTTCGGCCAGACGCTGAAAATAGGTTCGTGTCGTATCGTTGAGCCTCAGCTCGGTTTGCCACGCGCCGGCCTTGGCGACCGCATTCGCCAGAATAGTGACGGCGTTGTCCAGCCGTGGTCTGGAACCATGTCCAGGCGTACCTCGCGCAATCAGCGTGACACGGCGCGGCATTTTCTCGGCCGTGGCAATGCCAACCGTCTTTACCGCACCATCTTCGATCACATTTTGCCCACCCTCGGCGAGGCAGTACTCGGCATCAATCACGTCGAAATGGTTCTCAACCATGAAGTTCACACCGACCTCAGGCGTTCCCTCTTCACCGGCTTCCGCAAGAAAAATAATGTCCCGTTCGAGTTGCACGCCGAAGCGATTGAGCAGCAACATCACCATCAGGCCAGCGGCGACGTTATCCTTGTCATCCAGGGTGCCGCGACCATACACGAAGCCATCCTTGCGCAAGCCCGAGAAAGGGTCCGCATACCATTTGTCGCGCTGCACACCGACGACGTCGGTATGGCCCATGATCAGTAACGGTCGCTTCGCGTTATTGCCTTTGTACCGCACGACCAGATTCGCGCGTGCCTCATCTAACGCATAAATATCCGAATCGATCGCTTCCAAAGCCAAAACGGATTCAAGGTACTTCACTACCTCGGTCTCATTGCCTGGAGGATTCGACGAATCGATCCGAACCAGGTTGGTCAAATGATTGAGCGCCTCCTCACCTGCCTCATCCCAGTCAACAAGGTAGCTGGATTGCGCATTCGCTGGCGCAGCCACGAGCAGCAAGGCTGCGCAGAGAATCCCTAGATGAATCATTTTTTGTTCCTTAACAAAGACTTATAACCTTTTCTTCATGTTTATTATAAGTTAATAGCATCGCTAAAACATGCGCTACCATGAGTATTGACCGGCGAAACAAATAACTCAAACAGGGCGCAGGCGATATAAGGGGGTCCGATGAACAAGAATTTTCTGATTAACTGGGTCGTTGCCTTTGTTGTCTGGATGGCCGCCAGCTTTGCCGTCCACGGGGTCTGGCTGGGAGAAACCTATGCCACCCTGAGCGACATTTTTCGACCGGATGCGGAACAGATGGAACTCTTCCCTCTCATGCTACTGGCGCACGTGATAATGGCTGGTGCTTTTGTCTGGATTTATCAGCGCGGCCAAGATGACAAGCCCTGGCTGAAGCAGGGGATCCGCTTTGGTATTGCGATCGCCTTACTCGCACCGATTCCGACCTACATGATCTATTACAGCGTTCAACAGCTGCCTGGTGCTCTGGCGTAACGCCAGATCATCGGAGACGCTGCAACGGTAGTGCTCGTCGCCGTAGTCGTCGCATTTCTGCGCCGGAACCAGCGCACTGCCTAAGCACGCAGGCGGACTATTCCTCGAGCATCGCCTTAAGGTGCTCCCGGAAACGCTGCCCGGTATCCGGATGGTTCAGGCCATAGGCAACGGTTGCCTGCAGATAGCCCAATTTACTGCCGCAATCGTAACGAACACCGTCAAACGCGTACGCGTAAACGGCCTCTTCTCCCAGCAGATCGGCGATGCCATCGGTCAGCTGTATCTCGCCGCCAGCCCCTGCCCCAATACGCTCGAGCTTGTCGAAAATCTTCGGGCGTAGAAGATATCGCCCTACGACGGCAGAGTTTGACGGCGCATCGGCGGGATCGGGTTTTTCGACGATCTGCGTGATTCGATTTTGCTCGTTGCTGTCCATTGCAACGATCCCGTAGCTGGACGTGCTTTCGTGTGGAACAGTCTCGACGGCAATGACACTGCCACCATGGCGAGCATGCTCGCTCGCCATCTGCTCAAGGCAACCGGGTTCGCCGGCGATCAGATCATCGGCAAGGTGAACGAAGAAAGGCTCATCCCCGATCGCAGGCCGGGCACACAGCACGGCATGGCCGAGACCGAGGGGCGTTCCCTGACGTATGTAAATGCAGGAAACGCCTGGTGGCACGATTCCCTGGATGGAATTCAGCAAGTCATCCTTTCCGGAATCGATCAGGGCCCGCTCCAGCTCAGCGTCTTTATCGAAGTGGTCCTCGATAGCGCGTTTTGAGCTTCCGGTAACAAACACCAGCTTGGTCGCGCCTGCCGCAATCGCCTCTTCGACCGCATACTGAATCAGCGGTTTGTCCACGATGGGCAGCATCTCTTTAGGGCTCGCCTTGGTTGCCGGCAAAAACCGGGTACCTCGCCCTGCGACTGGAAATACCGCTGCTCTGACTTCTTGGCTCAACGCCCTACCCCTAATCCGGATTCAGGGTCGGATCATAGCCAAAAGTAGCGCAAAGCGTCATGACGGAGGTCACGACATACCCTGCAAACTCAGTCGCGTCAGCCTAAGGCCAACGCGACTGAGGTCATTCAGCAATAAAACCGCTATTTTTCGCGCTTTGTCGACACCTTGATGTCGCCCTTGTTGAGTTCGACCGTGCGCTCACCGATCCCCTTTACCAGTGAGAGGTCCCCCGGGTTACGAAAGGACCCGTGTTTCTCTCGATACTCGACAATGGCCCTCGCTTTTGAGAGCCCGACGCCTTTCAGCTCTGCCGCAATCGTTTCCGCATCCGCAGTATTTATATTGACCGGACCGGCGTATGCCAACCAGGGCAAGAGCAGCCCCGCCAATACCAGAATCATCCTGTGTGTTCTCATGTGTAAGCTCCTCATCGTGATGTCAGTGCCGCACAGACTGCGGTATCGAGGAGCTTAGGATCAGGAAGGATTCGGCGCTGCCGACAAAACTGCGCGGAATGTGCGAAAACAGCAACTACCGATTGGTAATACTGTGCTGCAGCAAGGTATCAAACTGGACTCGGGATGCCGGTCGCTGAGTCTCCCAGTTGCGGCAACTGGGACATTGCCACAGCAATCGCTGGCTTGAGAAACCGCATTCCTGGCACTGGTAGCGTGGAGTCGCGGTCGCCAGTTTCGACAACGCCCCTCGAACTTTGGCCAGAGCGAAGTCATGGGACTTCTCATCGCCTTCAGTCAGCTGCCGCAACTCAATGAATTCGCCAAGCGTTGGTTCATTCAGCATATATTGCTCGACACAACGGTCAATCACCGGGATGCCACCCAGATCGTTCACGATGGCCGTGTACGCTATCAACGAACTGGATTCCGGATTTTTTGTCAGCAGCGTTGTCAACGCCCGCTCCAGCTCTTTCATTTGGTCTTCACGCTCGTAAATCGCCACTATCTCAGGCAGGGCCTCGGCAATAAGATAGGTGTTCTCGTCGATAATCCGGTGGTAGAGCTTTAGTGCCGTCTTGTTGTCGCCCGTGTCCCTTGCGATGTGCGCGCGGGTTAGTGCACCACGCATGGTGCGTGGCCGCCCGGACTGAGCTTTTTTGACGTAGTCACGAGCGGCCGAAAAGTTGTTGTCTGCAGCCGCCGCTTCGGCCAGTTCGCAATAGTAATGCGCGATCTGCAATCCCAGAGAGCGTCCACTCAGAACTTCAAGGCGCTGTCCGGCATCAACCGCTTTCTCCCAGTCGCGTTCCTGCTCATAAATGCGCCCCAGGTTTTCGAGAGCCTGAACCTGGTAGCGCGAACCCTGCGCCAGGCGCGAGAATATCTTTTCCGCACGATCCAGCAGGCCGGCCGCGAGATAGTCTTTGGCCAATGAAAACAGGGCCTGATCGCGCTGCTCGGAAGCAAGATCGGGCCGCGCAATGATGTTCTGGTGAATTCGAATCGCTCGATCCATTTCGCCGCGACGGCGAAAAAGACTGCCTAGCGCAAAGTGGGTTTCAATCGTTTTGTCATCTACGCGAACCATGCGCAGAAAATGCTCGAGCGCCTGGTCGGTCTGCTCATTGAGCAGGAAGTTGAGACCCTTGAGATAGTCGATATTGATCGGCGGCGGCGCATCATCTTCATCACGTTCGCCAAAACGACCCATCGCCCAACCCGCTGCGGCGAGCAAGAGAAACAGGCCCGCCAGCAGAAAGGTGGATTCAGTCGGCATCGTTCAACGGCAATCCACGCAGACTCGTGACTTCGCTCTCGGATAGCCGCAGTGAGCGACGCAAAAGGCGACGCTCGTTAATCAGCTTGATGGCGAAAAAACCCATGCAGAGAATTCCGAACAGCCAGCCGATGGCAAACGTTACGGTCAGAACCAATGGTAGTGGTTTGGTGAATTTTGCGAACGCCAGGTCGATGTCTACCATCCCAGTGTTGATGGCTGTAAAAGTTGCCATCAGGACGGCGATTATAATGATGAGAACCAGCAATCCGATGCGCTTTAGCATGCGCTCACTCCAGAACGGTCAGGCAGGAAAGATATACGGATCATCGCACTTTGGTCGTGCGCGGTTAGTTCTTGATCGGAAAGTGGCGACTCGCGTTCACCCGTTCGCGCAGGTCTTTGCCCGGTTTGAAATGCGGAACGTACTTACCCGATAACGCGACTGCTTCGCCGGTCTTTGGATTACGCCCAATTCGCGGCGGACGGTAGTGCAAGGAAAAGCTGCCAAAGCCGCGGATCTCGATGCGCTGTCCCTTCGCAAGGGAGTCGCTCATCAAGTCGAGCAAATGCTTAACGGCAAGCTCGACGTCTTTGGCCGGCAGGTGCTTTTGCTTGCGGGATATTGATTCTATGAGTTCAGATTTTGTCATTTTACTTGTCGCCGTACCGCCTTGTCAGCGTAACCCACGGATAGTAAAGACAATAATAGCCCGGACCGGGCGGTCCGGGCTACCTTTTTTACTTATTATTTGCTTCCGCCGGACATCTTTTCCTTCAGAAGCTCGCCGAGAGTGGTTCCTACAGGTGCTGCCGAGGAATCAGCCTTGTAGCTGCTGACCGCTTCGGCCTCGTCATGGACCTCTTTGGCCTTGATCGAGAGGGCAATCGCGCGATTCTTGCGATCGACATTCGTGAACTTGGCCTCGATTTCCTCGCCGACCTTGATCATCGTCCGTGCATCTTCGACCCGGCCTCGCGCCAGTTCGGAGGCGCGAAGCGTGCCAAATATGCCTTCCCCGAGATCCACGGTCGCGCCGCGCGCATCCACTTCCGTGACGGTACCTTTGACGATCGTATTCTTCGGATGTGCCGCAAGCCAGTTCGAGAACGGGTCTTTTTCGAGCTGCTTGATACCCAGCGAAATCCGCTCACGTTCAGCGTCAATCGCGAGAACAGAGGCCTCGATCTCCTGACCCTTCTTGTAATTACGCACGGCTTCCTCGCCGGGGTAATCCCAGGAAATGTCAGACAAGTGAACCAGGCCGTCGATGCCGCCATCCAGACCAATAAAGATACCGAAATCAGTAATGGACTTGATCTGACCCGAAACCTTGTCGCCGCGATTACACGTCGCCGCAAACTCGCCCCAGGGGTTCGACTTGCACTGTTTGATGCCGAGCGAGATTCGACGACGTTCTTCGTCAATCTCGATAACCATAACCTCGACTTCTTCACCGATTGCAACGACGCGCGCCGGATTGACGTTCTTATTGGTCCAATCCATTTCGGAAACGTGGACCAGGCCTTCAACTCCATCTTCGATCTCTACGAAACAACCGTAGTCTGCAATATTGGTTACCTTGCCGAAGATGCGCGTGTTTTGCGGGTAACGACGAGCCAGATCCTGCCATGGATCATCACCCAGCTGCTTCATGCCAAGCGATACACGTTGGCGTTCACGATCAAATTTCAGAATCTTGACATCGATTTCCTGGCCTACCTCAACCACCTCGGAAGGATGCTTAACGCGCTTCCATGCCATGTCGGTGATGTGCAGAAGTCCGTCAATACCGCCCAGATCTACGAACGCGCCGTAATCCGTAAGGTTCTTGACGATACCCTTGGCCATGTTGCCTTCTTGCAGCTCTTTGAGGAGCGCCTCGCGCTCGGCAGAGAACTCTTTTTCAACAACCGCACGTCGGGAAACGACCACGTTGTTGCGTTTCTGGTCCAGCTTAATAACCTTGAATTCAAGGCTCTTGCCTTCCAGGTAAGCCGGGTCGCGAACCGGACGAACGTCTACGAGTGATCCTGGCAGGAACGCCCGAACACCCTCGATTTCGACGGTAAAACCACCCTTGACTCGACCATTGATTACGCCTTCCACAACCTCGCCGGCCTCGAATGCTTTCTCGAGATCGATCCAGGTGCGTGCGCGAATCGCCTTTTCCCGCGACAGTTTGGTCTCGCCAAAGCCGTCTTCGACAGCATCCAACGCAACTTCGACTTTGTCGCCGACGGATATTCCGCCTTCGCCTTCGAATTTGTCGTTCTTAAACTGCTCTAAGGGAATGACAGCCTCAGACTTGAGGCCTGCGCTGACGAGTACGACATCGTCATTAACGGCGACAACCACACCGGTGATAATAGAACCCGGCTTTATTTGTTGGCTGGCAAAACTTTCTTCAAATAATTCAGCAAAACTTTCAGACATGTTAAATAGATCCAAGGGAACACAACGTTCCCACCCAAGCGTCTGGTTGCATCCTGCGACCGACGGTCATTAAAAAAAAGGAACGAACATCCTGTCCGATCCTATCCTCAAATCCTTAAGGAGATGTCAGAGGTCTGCGACCCAATCAAGGATGGTCTTGGTGACCGCCTCGATGGACTGACCGGAGGAATCCAGGATTCTGGCGTCCTCGGCCGGCCTCAGCGGTGCTACCGATCGCTCAGTATCCCGCCGGTCACGGTCCTCTATGTCCCGTGAAAGGGCGGCAAGGCTAACATCCATCCCCTTGTCTTTCAACTGCTTATGGCGCCTTCTGGCCCGCTCCTCGGCACTCGCTGTCAGGTAGATCTTGAGCGGAGCGTCGGTGAATACATGAGTGCCCATATCGCGGCCATCCGCGACCAGTCCAGGAGCCTGCCGAAACGCCCGCTGGCGCTCAAGAAGGGCCGCCCTGACCTGCGGAATTGCGGCAACGGCCGACGCACCAGCACCGGTTTCTTCTGTCCGAACCATACCTGTCACGTCCTCGCCGTCCAGCCTGATTCGCTCGGATCCCTCTTTATTAGTGTCAAATCGGACATCGAGCGCGCTGGCCAGCCTTGCGAGGCCGTCAGCGTCCTGCAGGGAAACCCCCGCTTTGCCGGCGGATAGCGCGACCAGGCGATAAAGCGCGCCGCTGTCGAGCAAATGCCAACCCAGCGCTTTGGCAACGCGATGGGCAATGGTGCCCTTGCCGGACCCGCTGGGACCGTCGATCGCAATCACAGGGACTGCCTTCTTTCTCATGACCCGGCCTCCTCGCTCGAGATCTCCGCACCAATCGCCGCCAGGCAGTTAACAAATCCCGGAAAAGACGTATCGACAGCCGCTACGTCACGAACGACGACGGTGTCGCTCGCAACCGTGCCAGCAATGGCTAGCGACATGGCTACACGATGATCTCCGAAACTCTCCACGATCCCTCCGCAAAACCGACCGCCGTGCACAACGGCACCATCCGCCGATTCGTCGACCCGAATTCCCAAGGTGCGCATGCCCTCGGCCATAGCCGAGATACGGTCGCTTTCCTTGACTCGCAGCTCCCCAATCCCGGAGAAAACCGTTTCACCGCTGGCGGCCGCAGCTGCGACAAAGAGCACAGGAAACTCATCGATGGCCAGCGATACCAGCGCCGGGTCGACTTTCCCGCCTCGCAATTTTGAGGCTCGCACACGCAGGTCCGCAACCGGCTCCTGGCCTGACATACGGGGATTCTCAATGACGATGTCGGCACCCATGCCCAGCAAAATGTCGATGACACCCGTTCTTGTCGGATTTACACCGACATCCGAAATCAAGACATCTGCACCGTCCGACAATAATGCCGCGAGAATAACGAACGCCGCGGATGATAAATCTGCGGGGACCTGTACCTGGCAGGCATCGAGGTGCTGACCGCCATCGACCGAAATTCGGTGACCGTCGGTCTGCACCGAAGCGCCCATGGCCCGCAACATGCGCTCTGTGTGATCGCGGGTGACCGCCGGCTCCGAAACGCTGGTTGCGCCTTGCGCATACAGCCCGGCGAGCAGGATAGACGACTTCACTTGTGCGCTGGCTACTGGCATCTCGTAGTCGATACCGCGCAACTTGCCGCCGCCCGAGATTCGCAATGGCGGCGTTCCATCACTACTGCCGATTCGTGCGCCCATCTGTGTCAATGGCTTGATTATCCTTCCCATCGGGCGACCACTCAGCGACTCATCACCAATGAGTACGCTGTCGAACGATTGCCCGCTTAACAGGCCCGTCATCAATCGCATCGCCGTGCCGGAATTGCCCAGATCAATCTCGGTCGCGGCTGCTCTGAGACCGTACAAACCTGCACCCTGTATAGACACTTCGGTCGCTTCGGGTTGATCAATAGCCACACCCATGGATCGCATCGCAGCCATTGTGCAGAGACAGTCCTCGCCCGCCAGAAAACCGCTGACGTCGCTACGGCCTTCCGCAATGCCGCCGAGCATCAGAGCTCGATGCGAAATGGACTTGTCGCCCGGCACCGTCACGGTGCCGTCACCAACCCTCGATGGAGTTATTTTGTAGTGCACTTGGCGGACGTCCTACCCGATTGCCTTCGGATAGGCTCCGAGTACCTTGAAAAGCGAGCTGCGTTTTTCAAGCTCGTGCAGGGCATCGGCGACCGGCTCTTCCTCAGCATGTCCTTCGATGTCAATAAAGAACACGTAGTCCCATTTGCGTCTGCGCGATGGACGCGATTCGATGCGCGTCATGCTTACGCTGTTCTCCGATAGCGGCTGCAACAACTGATGCAACACGCCGGCGCCACCCGCCGTATCGCTGGTCGACACCAGCAGGGTTGTCTTGTCCTGACCGCTGGGTGCCAGCAATTTCTGGCCAACGACTAGGAAGCGTGTTGCGTTGTCCGGCCGATCTTCAACATTATTGACCATGATCCCCAGCTCATAGACATCGGCCGCGACCTCGGGTCCGATCGCCGCCGTGCCATCCTCATCGCGGGCACGCCGCGCGCCTGCAGCGTTGCTCGACATACCGATTAGCTCGACGTGCGGCAGGTTCTCGCGAATCCAGCCGCGACATTGGGCCAATGATTGCTCGTGCGCGCAGATGCGCTCTATGTTTTCGAGCCCTTTGAAATTACTCATCAGGTGCTGTTCGATCTTCAGCTCGATCTCGCCTGCAATCTTCAGCGGCGACGTCAAAAACATATCCAGCGTATTGTTGACAGAACCTTCGGTGGAATTTTCGATGGGGACCACGCCGAAGTCAGCCGCGCCGCTTTCGACCTCCTGGAAAACCTCGTCAATGGTGTGGAATGGCAGAGCGCGAACCGAATGCCCGAAGTGCTTGTAGACTGCGGTTTGCGTGAAGGTACCCTCCGGACCGAGGAAACCAATCTTTAACGGCTCCTGCTGTGCAAGACAGGCCGACATGATTTCGCGAAACAGGCGCAGCATCTCCTCGTCGCGCATCGGACCCTCGTTGCGGTCCAGCACAGCTCGAAGAACTTCAGCCTCGCGCTCCGGGCGATAGTAATCGACAGCGGATGCCAGCTCGCCTTTGGCGACGCCTACCTGCTGGGCAATCTTCGCACGATCATTGATGAGCGACTGAAGTTGCTCATCAATCGCATTGATGCGACGCCGGATCTCGGCCAGATCCGGCGTTGGCGCTTTTTTGTCCGACCCTGACATTGAAATCCTGCTGGAAAACCGTAACGGAATCCTCAGGTTACAGGCTTACCGAGATTTCGCAACGTCAAAACACCGTCGATAGAGCGAATCTGATCGAGAAGCTTGTCGCTGGGCTCGCCGCTGATGTCAACGATGGTGTAGGCCACGCCGCCGACGGACTTATTCAAAAGGTCCTCGATATTGTGGCCGGCATTCGCAATACAGGTCGAAATTTGCCCCACCATATTTGGCACGTTCGCATTCGACACCGTGATCCGATACGCATCGAGACGCGACAGGCGAGCCTCCGGAAAGTTAACCGAGTGACGGACGTTGCCGTTCTCCAGGTAGTCTTTAACGTTCTCCGCAACCATGATTGCGCAGTTTTCCTCCGCCTCGCCGGTAGACGCGCCAAGGTGCGGCAGCGCCACGACCTTCGGATGGGCAATCAATTCGGACGTTGGGAAGTCCGTTACGTAGGCATGTAGCTTGCCGCTATCAAGCGCCGCAATTGCCGCATCGTCGTCGACAATCCCACCACGTGCGAAGTTGATTAAAACGGCGCCGTCATTCATAAGCGCAAGCCGATCAGCATTAACGATTTTGCGCGTCGCATCAATCAGCGGCACGTGCAGCGTGACGAAGTCCGCGTGTTGAAACAGCTGGTCCAGTGTCTCCTCTTGCTCGACCCCGGACGACAGCTGCCACGCATTGCGGACCGTAATTGCAGGATCGAAACCAACCACCTTCATGTCGAGCGCCAGTGCCGCGTTGGCGACCTCTACACCTATAGCACCCAGGCCGAGAACGCCGAGCGTCTTGCCGGGCAACTCGAAGCCGACGAACTGTTTCTTGGCGGCCTCAACGGCCTTGTTCAGGGCCGCTCCGGTCTCCGTTAGCGTCTTCACGTATTCCCGTCCATCACACAGGTTTCTTGCGCCCAGCAGCATCCCCGCTATGGTGAGTTCCTTGACCGCATTCGCGTTCGCACCTGGCGCATTGAACACCGGCACACCCCGATCGGCCATCGCTTTGATCGGAATATTGTTCGTGCCAGCACCGGCCCGACCGATAGCGGCCACGGTTTCCGGAATTTCCATGTCATGCATGTTGTGTGAGCGCAGGAGGATTGCATCGGGGTGAGCGATCTCGGACGCGACCTCGTAGCGCTGTCGTGGAAGCCGGCGCAGCCCTTCGACTGCAATATTGTTAAGTGTCAGAATCTTGAACATCGTGTCACCCGTTGGTTTTTTCGAAGTCAGCCATGAAGTCAATTAATGCATTGACCGCCTCTTCTGTAACCGCGTTATAGATCGAAGCACGCATACCGCCTACCGAGCGGTGCCCTTTCAGATTAGTCAGGCCGGCAGCACCGGATTCTTCGAGGAATTTTCCATCCAGCGAACTATCGGCAAGAATAAACGGCACATTCATCCAGGAGCGGCAGTCCTTGCTGACAGGGTTGGAATAGAAGCCGGACGCGTCGATCGCGGCATACAGCTTGCTGGCTTTGCGCCGGTTGATTTCACCCATGGCCGCCAGCCCACCCCGGTCTTTCAAGTATTGAAAAACCAGGTCCGCGACGTACCAGGCAAAGGTCGGCGGCGTATTCGTCATCGAGTCGGACTCGGCGTACGATTTCCAGGTCATCAGGTGCGCATTGTTCGGGCGCACCTTATCAAGGAGCTCATTTCGTACGATGACAAGCGTAATGCCAGCAGGGCCAATGTTCTTCTGCGCACCCGCATAAATCACGCCAAACCGACTAACGTCGATAGGCCGCGACAAGATCGTACTGGACATATCAGCAACCAACGGCGCGTCGCCACCCGGTACGAAATGGAACTCGACTCCCGCGATCGTTTCGTTGGGCGTGTAATGCAAATAGGCCGCATTGTCGCTGCGCTTCCAGGAAGCTTCCTCCGGTATATAAGTAAAGTTCCGGTCAGATGCGTCTGCGATAACAGCAGAATTACAGAATTTGCCCGCCTCGCCCGCGGCCTTCTTGCCCCAGCTACCCGTCACAACGTAGTCGGCGGTGTCGCCTGGACGGGTAAGGTTCAAAGGGGCCATCGACATTTGCAGCGTTGCACCGCCTTGGGGGAACAAAACGCTGTAATCGTCGGGTATTCCTAGCAGCTCGCGAACATTGGCCTCGGATCTGGCGGCCAGTTCAACGAAGTGTTTGCCGCGGTGACTGACCTCCATAACGGACATACCCGTGCCTTGCCAGTCGGGGATATCGTTGCGGATGGTTTCGAGAACGTCCAGGGGCAGTGCGGCGGGACCGGCACTGAAATTGAATACGCGCGACATGTCGCTGATGTCCTGTGAGATCGGGAGGGGAGAATTCTACGGCGCTATTGTTACGGTTTAGCTAGGTAAATGCACTAAGAAATTACCGCAAGAAATCCACGCCATTATCACGGCGCCAGACGGTCGCAAAACGCACCAAAACAGTGCGTTTACTCCTCTTCTTCGATCCCTTCGATACGCGCCAGACCGACCAGTCGCTGACCGCTCTCAACCCGTATCAGACGCACGCCCTGGGTATTGCGACCCATGATCGAAATGTCGTCGACACCTGTACGAACCAACGTGCCATTCGAACTGATAAGCATGATCTCATCGTCTTCGCCGACCTGCTTCGCGCCTACGGTATTGCCGTTTCGATCCGTGGTCTGGATTGCAATTACGCCCTGGCCGCCTCTTCCCTGCACAGGAAAATCATCGACTGGTGTACGTTTCCCATAGCCGTTCGCGGTGGCCGTCAGAATCAGCCCATCGCGCAGGATTGTCAGGCCGATCACTTCATGCCCGGCGGGCAACCTGATCCCTCTTACACCGGCTGCGCCACGCCCCATTGGCCGGACATCCGCTTCATCAAAACGGATCGCCTTGCCGTGGCTCGCGACCAACAGAATCTGTGCTTTGCCATCGGTGATCGCCACGTCGACCAGTTTATCGTCGCCGCGCAAATCGATCGCGATGATGCCGCTGGCGCGAGGTCGCGAGAACTGCTTCAGAGGGGTCTTCTTAACTGTTCCGGCCGAGGTCGCCATAAATACGAAATGCCCTTCGTCGTATTCGCGAATAGGCAGAACCGCATTGATTCTCTCGTCTTTTTCGAGCGGCAGAAGATTCACAATCGGCTTGCCACGTGAGCCACGACTGGCCTGCGGTACCTGGTAGACCTTCAGCCAATACATCTTGCCACGACTGGAGAAGCACAGGATTGTGTCGTGTGTGTTGGCAACGAAAAGGTTATCGATGAAATCCTCATCCTTAACCTTGGTCGCCGAGCGACCACGGCCACCACGTTTCTGGGCCTGGTAGACATCGATAGGCTGCGCCTTCGCGTAGCCGCCGTGTGAGAGTGTGACAACAACCTCTTCTTCAGGAATCAGGTCTTCAACGCTGAGATCCGAATGATCCTGGACGATCTCCGTGCGCCGTTCGTCGCCATAGTTATCGCGCATCTCGACAAGCTCTTCGCGAATCACTTCGACGAGCCGATCGGGGTTCGCTAAAATATCAGAAAGATCTTTAATTTTAACTAATATATCTTTGTATTCTTTAACTATTTTGTCTTGCTCAAGCCCCGTCAATCGGTGTAAACGAAGATCGAGAATCGCTTGTGCCTGAACCGCGGACAGGCGGTACTCACCATCAATGAGGCCACTGCCGCTGCTCAGATCGTCGGGACGTGTATCGGTGTCGCCTGCACGCTCCAGCATGGCCGTAACCTCGCCAGGCGCCCATGCTTTCGCCATTAACCCGACCTTCGCTTCGGCGGGTGACGCCGAACCCTTGATCAGAGCGATCACGTCATCGATGTTCGCCAGTGCCACGGTCTGCCCTTCAAGAACATGTGCACGGTCGCGCGCCTTGCGTAAATCGAAAATTGTCCTCCGCGTCACCACTTCACGGCGATGCCCAAGAAAGGCTTCGAGCATCTGTTTCAGGTTCAACAGTTTCGGCTGACCATCACGCAGCGCGACCATATTGATGCCGAATACGCTCTGCATTGACGTGTGTTTGTAGAGATTATTCAGTACGACATCGCTGATCTCGCCCGTTCGGAGCTCGATGACGATACGCATACCGTCCTTGTCAGACTCATCGCGCAACTCGCTGATGCCCTCGATACGCTTTTCGCGGACCAGATCCGCAATTTTCTCGATCAGTCGAGCCTTGTTAACCTGATACGGCAGCTCAGTGACAATGATGGCCTCTTTGCCGCGCGCATTAATTGTCTCGATCTGCGTGCGCGCTCGAATGTGCACCCGACCGCGACCCGTTCGGTAGGCCGAATAGATTCCCTGGGCGCCGTTAATGATGCCAGCCGTCGGGAAATCGGGACCCGGGATATGCTCCATCAGCCCAGGCGTGTCGATTTCCGGGTTCTCGATAACAGCCAGGCAGGCGCTGATTACCTCGGTCAAATTATGCGGCGGTATATTCGTGGCCATGCCAACCGCAATGCCGGAGGAGCCGTTAACGAGCAAATTCGGTATGCGCGTGGGCATAACCGACGGCTCACTTTCAGAGCCATCGTAATTTTCTACGAAATCAACTGTCTCTTTTTCAATGTCCGCCAGCAGCTCGTGGGCGATCTTGGACATACGCACTTCTGTATAACGCATGGCAGCCGGCGAGTCGCCATCGACTGAACCGAAGTTACCCTGACCGTCAACCAGCATATATCGCATCGAAAATGGCTGGGCCATGCGAACAATGGTGTCGTAAACAGCGGAATCGCCATGTGGATGATATTTACCAATGACGTCACCGACGACACGGGCGGATTTCTTGTAAGGCTTGTTGAAGTCATTGCCTAATTCGCGCATCGCATGCAGAACGCGGCGGTGGACAGGCTTCAGGCCATCGCGAACATCCGGCAGCGCCCGCCCGACGATAACGCTCATCGCATAATCCAGATAGGACTGCTGCATTTCCTCTTCGAGGCTTACAGACAGCAATTCCTGTGCAACTTCGGACATAAATCCTACTTTCCTTGTTCAAAATCCGAGCGCATTTCAGACCCATAGGGATCGAAATGTGAGCGGCAATTTGTGGTGGGTTTGTACGGGATCTGAATCTCGATTTGGACGGCCCCAAATGGCGTTATTCAAGCTTCGGATCAGGTGCAAAATCATACCACAACACCGGCTCAAACAGCAGTGTTTTAGCCACATTTTCCAGGCTGCGTCGCAGCGCTGGCACTGCCCGCAGCGACGCGTATACTGCGGCGACTATGCAGCATTGCGATACCCTGATTGCGCCCCGCTGGTGCGTGCCCGTCGAGCCGGAGGGCGTCGTGCTGAGCGACCATGCGATCATCGTTTCCGATGGCCGCATTCAGGATTTGCTGCCACTCCCGAAAGCCCTCCAGAAGTACCAGCCAAGCGTTCAGGTTTTGCGGCCAAATCACGCGGTGATTCCAGGGTTGGTAAACGCCCATACGCAGGCCGCAATGACGCTATTGAGGGGGTTTGGCGGCGATTTGCAGCAAAGCGCCTGGCTGCGCGAGCGTATCTGGCCTGCCGAAAGGCGCTGGGTCAGCGCCGAGATGGTCCGTGACGGCACTGAGCTTGCCATAGCCGAAATGTTGAGTGCGGGCATTACCTGCTTCAGCGACCAGTACTTTTTCCCGGAAATCGTCGCTGAAACAGCCGTAGACCTGAATATGCGCGCCATGGTCGGCACCATGGTTGTCGATTTCCCAAGCAGTTGGGCACGCGATGCGGAGGAATATCTCCGCAAAGGCTCGGATCTTGTCCACGACCCGTATGTCGATCACCCACTCATATCCAGTTGCTACGCGCCCCACTCTATCGGTGCCGTTTCCGACGCATCGTTTGCCGAACTGCGGGTCATGGCGGATCAACTCGATGTGCCGGTGCACGTCAACTTGCACGAAACGGAAGCGGAAATTGCGGCCTCGGTCGAACAAACCGGCAAGCGGCCGTTTGAGCGACTGGATGCGCTGGGCCTGGTTAATGCGTCACTACTCGCAGCGCATGCTATTTACTTTACCGACGCCGAGATCGACAGGATTGCAGAAACAGGGGTCAGTATTGCCCATTGCCCGCGATCAAACCTCAAGCTTGCGAGCGGAATTGCGCCTATTAGTCGTTTCAGACGCGCCGGCATCAATGTTGGCATTGGTACGGACGGTGCGGCGAGCAACAATGTGCTCGACATGCTCGCCGAGGTTCGGGCCGCGACGCTGCTGGCGAGAGCGCAATCCAACAAACCGGCGGCTATTACGCCCGCGGAAGCGCTGCGCATGGGAACCCTGGACAGCGCCCGTGTGCTGGGACTCGCGGATTCCATTGGCTCTCTCGAACATGGCAAATACGCCGATCTCGCCTGCATCGATTTGTCGCGACTCAACTGCCAGCCGGTCTACGATGTAATTACAACACTGATCTTTTCGTCCAATTCGAGCCAGGTTTCAGATGTCTGGGTGGCCGGAAAACATCAGCTGGATGACGGCAAACTCGTGTCAATAAATACGGACGACCTTCTCAAACGCTGCAATGAATGGCAGGAACGAATTGCAGCATCAACCTAATCACATCAGGGCATGATTGGCATGACAAGCAAAGTAGAAAACGTTGATCCGGCAGAGCTCGCAAAGTTTGACTCCCTGGCATCGCGTTGGTGGGATACCGACGGAGATTTTAAGCCGCTGCATGAAATTAATCCGTTGCGCCTCAACTGGATTCTGCAGCACGTGGATCTGGCCGGGCTTCGTGCGCTGGATATCGGTTGTGGCGGCGGTATCCTTGCGGAGTCCATGGCGGCTGCGAAAGCACAGGTAACCGGCATCGATATGGCGGATGGCCCATTAGCCGTTGCACGATTGCACCTGCTTGAATCGGGGGCGCAAGTTGATTACCGCAAGATGACGGCGGAAGCACTGGCGGCTTCTGAAGCCGGCCAATACGACGTCGTCACCTGCCTGGAGATGCTGGAGCACGTGCCTGACCCGGCACAGGTTATCCGCTCGTGCGCCGAACTGGTCAAGCCAGGCGGCCACGTGTTCTTTTCAACGATCAATCGTAATCCAAAGTCATTCCTGTTCGCCATCGTTGGCGCCGAGTACGTCTTGAAATTACTACCCAAAGGCACACATGAGTATGCGAAGTTCATACGGCCCTCCGAACTCGAATCCTGGGCACGACGGGCGGGACTTAATATGGTTGAGAGTATCGGCATGCAATACAACCCGCTGACAAAAGACTATTCGCTTGGCGCTGACCTGGACGTGAACTACCTGATGTATTTCCAGCGCCCGGCAGACTAATGCAAATTCAAGACAACGCGTTCGATCTTGTCCTCTTTGACCTCGATGGGACACTCGCAGATACGGCACCAGACATGGTTGCAACGCTGCAGGAGATGCAGGCAGACCACGGCCAGGCACCGATCGCCTACGACCTGGGCCGTTCGAATGTGTCGAACGGTGCAATGGGGCTGCTGCGCGTTGGTTTTCCTGACCTGGACGAGGAGCAGCGGCAGTTGCTGGTTCATGAATACGTCGAACGTTACGCTGAGCATCTCTGCGAACTCACACGTATATTTGCCGGTGTGGATTCCCTGCTCGACCGGCTCGATGACGCAGGCTGTCCCTGGGGTGTGGTAACCAACAAGCCCGAACATCTGACCAACCCTTTGCTTGAAGCGCTTGAGCTCGCCGACCGCAGCATCTGCGCAATCAGCGGCGACACACTCTCGGTGCGTAAACCGGAACCCGGTCCTATCCTTCTGGGTTGCGACATCGCCGGCATCGACGCCCATCGGTCGATTTACATCGGAGACGCCTCACGCGACGTTGAGGCGGGCCTGCGCGCCGGAACGGCGACAATCGCCGCCGCCTATGGGTACGTAACGGAAGACGACGATCCGCGCGAATGGGGCGCCGATATCATCGCCATCGACACGGAAGAACTCACGCAAATCGTTGTCAAAGCAGTTAACCTAGAGTTCTGATGATCTCTATAACCATTGACCCTGTTTACATCGAAGTCGGGGTGCCAGCACTGGCTATCGGCCTGGCGATCGGCGCATTGCTGGTGGGGTTGATCGGCTGGCAGCGCCGCAAGAAACTCCTTGAGACGATCCGACTGGCGCACGGCGACCTCAAAAACCAGGAGACGTTACAGGACGAAAGAGAAGCCGCATTCGAACTCGCGAACGCCAAACTGACCGCCGCTTTTTCAAATCTTGCCAATCAGTCATTGCAGTCGAACAGCGAGAACTTTCTCAGGCTAGCGGAACAAAACCTGGGTACGCAGCAGGAAAAAGCCAAGCGAGAACTCGGCGAACGCGAACAGGCTGTCGAGGCCCTTGTAAAACCCATTCGTGACGCGCTCGAAGCGTCACAAAAGCAGATTGCCGAATTGGAGAAGGCGCGCAGTCAGGCCTATGGCGGTATAAAGAGCCAGCTCGAGTCGATGCAAATCAATCAGCAATCGCTCGCGAAGGAGACTCAGAATCTTGTCAATGCGTTGCGACGACCGGAAGTTCGCGGCCGCTGGGGAGAAATTACGCTGCGAAGACTGGTCGAGCTGGCCGGCATGGTGGAGCACTGTGACTTCATGGAACAGGTCCATACGTCGGGCGACACGCAGTCTTTTCGCCCGGACATGATTGTCCGAATGCCCGACCAGCGCATGCTCGTTGTTGACGTGAAGACGCCGCTGGATGCTTACCTAGCGGCGGCGGAGGCGCCTGACGACGCGCAGCGCAAGCTTGGCCTTGAAAAACACGCAAAGAATGTGCGAGCCCACATTCGGATGCTGTCCTCCAAGTCGTACTGGGAACAGTTCGACGAAAGCCCGGAGTTCGTCATCCTGTTTATTCCCGGCGATCAGTTTCTTAGCGCCGCACTCAACGAAGAACCCGACCTCATTGAATACGCCCTTTCGAAACAGATCATCCTCGCAACGCCCACCAGCCTGGTCGCACTACTCAAGGCCGTCGCTTACGGATGGCGACAACTGGCGCTGGCCGACAATGCCAAGGAAATCCGAATTCTGGCCGAGGACCTGTATGGTCGCCTTGCAACCTTTGTCACCCATATGAACCGCGTTGGTCGTCAGCTCTCGAGTAGCGTCGAGAACTACAACAAGGCAGTCGGGTCGCTGGAGCGCAACGTTCTCCCGGGGGCGCGCAAGTTCGTAGAGCTGGGCGCGCATGCCAGGAAAGAAATCGAGCCGCTTGAAAGACTGGAGTCAGTACCGCGCACAATGACGGAAGGAATCGAGCCTTGACGCTGGACCCCCGAACGTACCAGTACCCCGACAACGTGCTGAAAGATCGAATTATTTTGATAACCGGTGCGACGGACGGAATTGGCAAGGCGCTGGCACTGCAGGCTGCGAAACTCGGTGCGCAGGTTATCTTGCACGGACGAAACGTCAGCAAGCTCGAAAAAGTCTACGACGCGCTCGAGGCGATTCCTGCGGCGCCGCGACCGTCGATCGCCGTGCTGGACCTCGCCTCCGCCAACAGCGAATCGTATATCTCACTCGCGAGCAGCGTTGAGCAGGAATTCGGCCGGCTGGATGGCCTCGTACTGAATGCAAGTATTCTCGGAGAACGCTACTCGATCGAGCAATACGACGCCGTATTGTGGCAGCGCGTTATGCACGTCAATGTCACCTCTGCATTCGCCATGACACAGGTGCTGATGCCTATGTTGCAGGAATCGGAGGATGCGTCGGTTATCTACACAAGCAGCGGCGTCGGGCGGACCGGCAAGGCCTACTGGGGCGCCTACGCGGTTTCAAAGTTCGCCACCGAGGGACTATCGCAGGTGCTCGCAGACGAGCATCGCCAGGGAGTGCTGCGCTCAAACTGCATCAACCCGGGGGCCACTCGCACCGGTATGCGACTGGCGGCCTACCCGGCCGAAGATCGGGACAAGCTCAAACGCCCTGAGGAAATTCTCGCACCGTATATCTTCCTTCTGGGGCCCGATAGCAAAGGGGTCACCGGACAGAGCTTCGACGCACAATAAATAACATTAACTAATTGCGTTAACCCTTTCTTTTTTTGTACTTTTTCCCTCTTTTTTGCTTCGGCTGCGTGTCGCTGGGCGGTTTCAGACCGGCGGCATGATACAAGGTCCGGACCTGCGCTGGCGTCAGCGCCTCGTAGCGACCGCGACTCACCTTTCGGGGCAGGCTGATCGGGCCATACGCTGTTCGAATCAGTCGGCTCACCTGGTAACCAATCGACTCCCAAAGTCGCCGAACTTCACGATTTCGACCCTCCTTCAGCGTGACGTTAAACCAGCGATTGGCGCCGTCGCCTCCGGCATGTTCAATGGAATCAAAGCGCGCCGGACCATCCGATAATTCGACACCACGCTCCAGCGTCTCGAGCTCTCCTCTCGTGGGGCTGCCATGAACACGCACGGCATATTGGCGGACGATTTCGGAAGAGGGATGCATCAGTGCATTGGCGAGCGCCCCGTCGGTTGTAAACAGGAGCAGACCGGTAGTGGCCAGGTCCAGTCGCCCGACCGCGACCCAGCGCGCACCCTGCAGCTTGGGCAACGCATCAAAGACCAATTTGCGGCCCTCGGGATCCTCCCGGCTGGTGACTTCATCACCGGGCTTGTTATAGAGGATATGGCGATGCGCCTGGGCGACATACTTCAGGGACAGTGGACGGCCGTCGAGGGTTATCTTTTCAGTGCCCTCTACGGGCTCTCCAAGTTGCGCCTCTCGGCCGTCAATCGCGAGTCGCCCTTCGCGGATCCAGGTCTCGACCTTTCGCCGGGAACCGTGGCCCGCTGCCGCCAGGACTTTCTGAATTCGATCAGCCAACCGGATCAGGCCACTCTGAGACCACCAGCTCCTCGATTTTTTCCTCTTTTTCGGCGTGCCCTTCCGGGAAAACCACGGGGAGGTCGTTTGCTGCCGGGGCCGCTTGCTCCACCATCTCCGGCGTCGCCTCTTCTAAGACCTCCTCCACGGTTTCACCTTCGCCGCTTTCGGTCTGATCATCGACCTCCGGGAGATTCAGCTGCACCCGCAGGCTCTCCCAGTCTGAAAGATCTGCAAGCGGCGGCAGGTCGTCGAGCTTCTTGAGACTGAAGTAATCGAGAAAAACCTTGGTCGTGCCAAACATCGCGGGACGGCCAGGAACATCACGGTGCCCAACGACGCGCACCCAGTCGCGCTCAAGCAACTGTCGGACAATATTGGAGCTCACGGCAACGCCACGAATCTCTTCAATCTCGCCACGCGTTATGGGCTGACGATAAGCAATCAATGCCAGAGTTTCGAATAGTGCACGCGAGTAACGTGGCGGCCGCTCTTCCCAGAGCTTTTGCAGTCTGTCGGACATCGTGGTCTTGATCTGCATCCGAAACCCGGAAGCCACCTCTGACACGACGATCCCTCGTTCCCCGTAGTCTTCGTTAAGTGCGGCAATAGCCGCACGAATCTCAGACGTGTCCGGCGTCATTCGTCCGTCGAAAAGACCCTTCAGCTGATCGATACTCAAGGGTCGTCCCGCTGCGAGCAGCGCCGCCTCGACAAAATATTTTATTTCGGTTGCGTCCATTCAGGCTTTCTTCTTAAACAAATTCGTCGTTCTGGGCGTTCGTATCTTGTCCGTCGTTGGAAACGAGGCGAACCGCCGATGCAGCACGAATATGCAGCGGCGCATACTCGTCAGATTGCACCACTTCGACAACCGACTCACGAAGCAGCTCCAGTATCGCTATAAACGTCACAGCCACACCCATGCGACCTTCTTCAGGATCGAACAAATCGGAAAAACCCGTAAAGCTGTTCGCTTTGATGCGCGAGAGAATCTCACTCATGCGCTGGCGAACTGACAGCGGCTCACGCTGCATTTGCAGGTTTGAAAACATCTCTGCGCGCTTCAGTACGTCATGAAATGCGAGAAGCAGCTCTTTCAACGTCACGTCAGGTAACTTCGTTACGACTTTGCGTTCCGGCGCATCGGCTGAAGCAATAAACACATCGCGTTCCAGCCGCGGAAGATCACCGATATCTTCGGCTGCCTTCTTGAAGCGTTCATACTCCTGAAGTCGGCGAACCAGTTCGGCCCGCGGATCTTCTTCCTCTTCGGACTCGACTTCAGGTCTTGGCAACAGCATGCGCGACTTGATCTCGGCGAGCATTGCCGCCATCAGCAGATACTCTCCGGCGAGCTCAAGCTGCAATTCATGCATGAGTTCGATGTACTGGACGTACTGCTTCGTAATCTCGGCAACAGGAATATCGAGGATGTCGATATTCTGACGCCGGATCAGGTACAGGAGCAGATCGAGCGGCCCCTCGAACGCTTCCAGGAACACCTGCAAGGCGTACGGCGGTATATAGAGATCCTGTGGCAGGGTCGTAACCGGTTCGCCATCGACGACAGCAAAGGGCATCTCGGCCTGCGCAGGGGACTGCTTTTCGTCCTGAGCGGGCTTTGGCGCATCCTCAGGGGTCAGGACTCTCAGTTCAGGCTTCATACGGTTTCCAGCGTCGATCTGTACATTCTATCGCATATCCTGAGCGTCAAGCGAACTGACTGACGTCGCCCTTTCCGACGCGCAGAATCTCGACCGTATCGTTAGAAAAGTCCAGCACTGTTGTGGGTTCGATGCCTGCGGGCCCGGCGTCGATGATGGCCTCAATCTGATTGCCGATGCGATCTTCGATCTCGAGCGGATCAGTCAGCGGCATGTCGTCGCCGGGAAGTAGCAGCGTCGAGCTCATGATCGGCTCACCAAGCTCCTCGAGCATGGCATGAACCAACACGTGATCCGGTACCCGCATACCAATAGTGCGCCGCTTGGGGTTCTGAAGCCGCTTGGGTACTTCACGCGTAGCCGGAAGAATGAACGTGTAAGGCCCAGGGGTCATCGATTTCAACAGTCGGTAGGCCCAGTTGTCGACCCTTGCGTAGACGCTTATCTCGGTAAGGTCTGCACAAATCAGCGTGAAATTGTGCTTCTTGTCGGTTTTTCGAATCCGATGAATCCGATCAATAGCCCTCTTGTCGCCGATATGACACCCAAAGGCATAGCTCGAATCTGTCGGGTATGCGATCAGACCGCCTCCGCGAATGATCTCGACAACCTGCTTTACACGTCGCGGTTGCGGATCTTTCGGATGAATTTCGATGAGTTTTGCCACGCGCGGATTGTAGGGGAGCCGAGACGGTCCGCATAGCCATTTTTGCAATGGAACCACTAGGCCGATCTACGCTACTATTCGCCACCCATCGAGGCCTCGAACCCGGCGCAAAATGAATCTTCTGTTTGAATTCCTTCCCCTGATCCTGTTCCTGATTGCGTTCTTCTATAAGGGAATCTATTTTGCGCTAATCGTCCTGATGGTCGCCATGCCGATCGGCCTTCTGGTCAAGTACGTCCGTACGCAGAAATTTGACAAAATGTACTTCTGGTCGACCGTATTCCTGCTAGTGGCCGGAGCGCTGACCCTTTACTTCAGAAATCCGCTGTTCCTCTATTGGAAGCCGACTGTGTTTTACTGGGTCGTAGCCGCCGCGTTCCTGGGCAGCCTGTGGATTGGCGACAAACCTCTCGTGCAACGTTTCTTTGGTCTGGTTGAAGGGATGCCCACAGAGAAGATTACGCAGCCGCAATGGAACAAACTCAATATTGTCTGGGTGTTGTTTTTTGTCGGTGCAGGAATTCTAAATATTTATGTGGCCTACAGTTTCTCCCAGGAAACCTGGGTGAAGTTCAAGGTTTTCGGGCTGATGGCCCTGACGTTTGTCTTCATGGTGGCTCAGACGTTCTGGATTGCGGGCCTCATTGGCGGCGAAGACGACGTCGACGATCAGGAGCAATAGCGATGTGGTACGCGGTCATCAGTGAGGACCATAACAACTCATTAGATAAGCGAATGGCCGCACGCGCCGAACACCTGGCACGACTCACGGCGCTGCGCAGTGAGGGTCGCTTGCTGCTTGCCGGCCCACACCCTGCCGTCGATTCACCGGACCCGGGTCCAGCTGGCTTTACAGGGAGCCTGGTCATCGTCGACTTCCCTACACTGGAGGCGGCAACAGACTGGGCTAATACGGACCCTTATGTGTCCGCAGGTGTTTGTAAGAACGTGACAGTGAAGCCCTTCAACAGAGTCTTACCATGACCGCAGAGCGCGTAAAGACGATCGAGGACAAACTGA
>Ga0316201_10000127_pt1 | contig 33608 bp, 25 predicted proteins | sample CS6wburrow_MG_FD_204516 | JGI IMG/M metagenome (GOLD analysis project Ga0316201, IMG submission 204516) | Coastal sediment microbial communities from Delaware Bay, Delaware, United States - CS-6 worm burrow | ecosystem: Environmental > Aquatic > Marine > Coastal > Sediment | place: USA...
TCTTGTTCGTCATACCTGTTAGAGGCAAGAACCAGACAAACCGAGCCGGACGAAAAATTATCAAGTTCTCGCCAGATCATTGGACATACATACAAACCGTTATAAGAACGACTGAGATGAACCCGCTTCTTATTCGTACCGTCGTCGAGCAAGACGTCAAAGCTGCCGGACATTGCGATAATGATTTGATGCAAATCCTTGTGAGCATGCCCCCCGCGCTCTGCCCCGCCCGGCACATCATAAAGGTAGTAAACCCGCTCAATAGCGAAGGGTATCTGATTGCCACCTTCCACGAACGTCAGATTACCACGGGGATCAGATATCTTTGGGAGGTCAATGACGTTGCAGGTGTCGATATTGAACTTCATGAAAAAACCTCTAACCCGTTTATTTGATTACTCGAGCGGGATTGCCGACAACCGTAGTGCCCGCCGGGACGTCCGCGGTAACCACAGCACCAGCTCCGACGACCGCTCCATGACCGATCAGCACACCCGGTAGTATAGTCGCTCCTCCACCAATGCTGGCGCCCGCTTCGATCTGCGTAGACAAAGACTCGAAGCTAGTGTTACGACTCTTAGGATACTTGTCGTTAGTAAAGGTGACATTCGGCCCAATGAATACATCGTCTCCCACGCGCAATCCATCCCAGAGTTGCACGCCACTTTTGACCGTGACACGGTCGCCAAGTACCACATCATTCTCAATTAGGCAGTGCGAACAAATGTTGCAGTCTCTTCCTATCCTGGCACCTTCCAGAACGACAACAAATTGCCAGATTCGAGTTCCTATTCCTACGAACTGCGATTGAACATCTGACAGAGCGTGGATGATCGGTGCTGGCGACGGCTTATTCATTTAGCGTCCTTAATCCTTCGTTTATGATCTGACCCGCAGAGTTTTCAGATTTTCTCGCTTCAAACTACGTCCCACTACCTCATCGCCAACCTTTCTGCGCGTGGTCTTTTCCATTGATCAACCCCGAGCACGACGATATTCACGACGCTCTGGTCATATCAGACTCTTCACAACTTTCGGGTACATCGCGCGGATGTAGGAATACCCGGTCATTCTCGGCCTATGTCCAGAGACACTGCTCCAACACGTAGGTGTAAAGCAGCAACTCTACCGACTCCTGATTGCCGCGCACAGGGCGGGCGGATGATTCACATCATTTTGCACCGAAAACGGAATATGCCGGGATACCGATTTGCTTTTCGATCAGATCAGGGCCGTCAACACCCTCCGTTCGCGCTCTTCAATCAAAGACGGCGACCGCGCCTCCGAAAAAACCCAAGAAAAATGAATCCAATACAATCATCGACTATTACCGCTTGATCGGTCTAAAGGCAGTTTTCACCTCACCGACACCGCGTTCATTTCCCGCCGAGTCGCCTATCACCACTCGCAGTTCCACTGCACTATCTTGCGCCTCCTTCTCTGGAAGTGGTTTTTTTTGGCCGAATAAGTTGAATAACTACTCCGAAAAAACCACCCAACATCGTCGCTAGCACAACCATTAATGACCTTTTTGGCTTGGCTTTTAATTCTGGCGCAACTGCCGGGTCCAACGTCTTAAACGAATATTCATCTGACACTTTTGCCAACATAACCGTCTTGGTCTGTTCTTCGATCAATCTAAAAAAGACATTTTGTAAATCAGCCAAGGAAGTCTTCGCTACTTGGCTTTTAAGGTAGTTAATCGCCTCCTCGGCCTCCGCAACATCCTGTTGCATTATTGTCGAATTAATATCTTCAACTAGCCAGTCAACCCATTGCTTCGCGATAGTCGGCGAATAGTGCTCTACGGCAACCCTAACTAACCCCGATTTCTTATCCTTAGAAACCGACAAGATACCTATAAACACCTCGTACGCCTCTTGCATCGAGGGGGTCGTTTTCTTCGGTGGGCTTACATTTCTAATCCATTTTTGTGCCGAGAGATCATAGGCGTCCGCATCGATTTCGAGCTCGCCAGACTCTGCATCCCAATCTTCGGCCGCCATTAGTGGAACAAGGATATCGTGGCGCTCGATAAAGTCGGAAATAAACTTTCTGGATTTCAGTATTTCAAGCCCAAGTGCCGTCTTGTCTGCAGATCCCCCACCGAGGTTAATACCCGCCAAACTTGCCAAGCCACCGTATTGAGCTGCTAGTGCAGACAAGCCCCCGGCTCCCTCCTGGTCGTTTGGCGCCAGAAGCGCTTCGGCTCGATAAATATTGGGCAACATCAACGCAACGACAACCGATATAACTGCCGCGGCGAAAGTAATGCCACTAATCAACCACTTGCCGGCCCACAACACACGAAATATCTCGCGAAGATCTATTGCATCATCGTAGCGCGCTGATGGTGGTGTCGGCTTCGGTTCGTTCATTTTCTAATTATCAAACGTCTTGACGGCCGCGACAGCAATCGCACCTTGATAGAGTATCTGCGTCACATTGCCCCAGAACGTCAGCGGGCGCATACGATCAGTATCCAGCGGGATAACAATTGTGTCCCCTGGGCGGATATCGACGCGGCCGCCACGCCCAAACCATCGCGACCGGCTTCCTGCGACGATAGCCCCACTGGCGCGTACGACGTATATGAGCTTCTTGTCCGCCCGACGCGTTAAGCCACCGCTCATCTCGATGTAGTCTTGACGAGTCAGGTTTGGCTGATAGAGATGTGATGCGCGCTGCTGCGTTTCGCCAATGACGGTGACTTCCTGGGATCGTTTGGGCACCAGAATGCGATCCCCTTCACGAAGTGCGACGTCGCCAACCACGCCTGCATTCGATCCGCTCGCCGCTATACTGTCAAGATCGATTACGAGACGCCCCACGGCCTCAGTTGCCCGCAGCTGCGTAAGTAATTCCCTGCCAGTCGTCAGGGTCTCTGCACCAGAAGTCTCCACGGACTCAAGGGACAATGATGTCAGGTCTGATTCAAGCCGCTCTGCAAGTAGATCAATTTGGTCCTGCTCGCGCTCACGCAAGGACTCACGCAAGAAGAGTGCGCCTTCGGGAAACGCTTCATCCGTTAGGCCGCCAGCACGGTCGAGAAGCTGCCGCAACGTCTCCCCTCGACGAATACGGTATCGGCCAGGAAATGTAAATTCCCCTTCCAGCTCTACCGTCAACTGCGAATTCCAATCGGGCAGAGTATCTATTCTCAGGAAATCGTGTTCCTGGAGAACAAGGTCTGCCGATTCAACACCTTTGAGAATCGAGTCGAGGTCTACATCAACAATAGTCGTGTTTCGGTTTTCTCCGTTCAGGATCTCGTACCTGACGATCTCGGCCTCAAGCGCATAGGCCTCTTCAGCAAGGTTACCGCCAGCCCGGATGAGATCGCTGACTCTCATACCAGGTTCCAGCGGATAAATACCCGGTGCTTTGACCTGCCCGAAAATACTCACCTCATGAAAGGGCTGCCCGAACCGGGACTGTAGTTGTAGCTCTTCGAGTATCGGCTCGATGACCCGTTGGCGACCCAGCGCCAGACTGAATACGTGGATGGTGTCGCGCGCCTCGAGAGCGATGTTTGCCGGAGACGATGGACTAGCGAGGGCTTCGCCCAGGTTAGCCGATACCATGCTGACCCGGCGATTACGGGAATCCTCGCGGCGTATCAGGACATAGTCCATATCCGCGCCACGTTTTAGTTCGAGCGTAGAGCCAATCAGGTCAGTAAGCCGCATACCGTTTTGCCATTGATACGGCCCTGGACGATGCACATAGCCGGTCAATGTCACCACATTCTCAAGATCCGGCAATACGTTCGGGACGATTAGAACATCGCCGGCGTAGACAGCCATGTTGGCCGACTCGGGACTGTCCGCGTCTATCGAAACAACCGTGCGCTCCCGCCCCGACTTTATACGTTCAATCCGTGCGCCATCCGGATACGCGTCCGGCAAGAACCCGCCAGCCATCGCAACCACCTTACTGACAGTCGTTTTGCCGCGAGTTTCATAGATCGCCGGGCGCTTAACAGCGCCCGCGACGCTGACCTGAGAACCTATCGGCGATACAAAAATAACGTCGCCGGGCTGCAATCGGCTGTCGCCCGACGTGTCGCCGTTAAGCAGCAAATCATAAAGATCGAATCGCGCGACCACCCGCCCCCTGCGTTTCAGCTGGATGTCGCGGAGCGAACCTACTCGACTGATGCCACCACTCCGATAAAGCGCACTGCTAATCGTGGCAAGACTGTCAACAACATAGGAGCCCGGTTGGTTGGCATCACCGAGTACGAAAATACGAATCGTTCGGAGCTGCCCCATGGAGACGCTGACCTGCGTGCCGATCAGGGTCTCCTTGACGCGCATGTTAATGTCTTCGCGTAATTCCGAGAATGGCAGACCAGCCACGGTAACCGGACCGATCTCCGGAAAATTGATCACACCGTCACGTGACACGTCAAATTCGTAGATACCGTTGACGTTGCCGAAAAGCTGCACACGCACGGAGTCGCCCGGGCCCAGTACATAGTCGGGCGGGACCGGCCCGGTCATCGGCGGGTCAAAGCTCCGCTCTGTCGGCTCAAAAATGTCGTAGCCAAATGGCTTTAGCGCCGCGGCGCCGATTGGCACCGAATCCAGGATTCGAACTTCAATGTCGAAACGCGCAAGCAGCGGCTCGGCCCCGAGGCGACGTTTGCTGTCGCTCTCCGTCAGGCCGAGTAACGGAACCGACTGGATGCCGAGCAAGGACAAGACGCCGTTGTCATCAAGCTCAAATGTCCGACTGCCACTCAGTCGACTCAGTATCGGGTCTTTTTCAAGCTCTTCCAGTTCGAGGACAGACAGTGACTCCCTGGGAGCGAAATTGATGACGAGCCTGCTGTTGGCTCCCGCTCGAAGTTCCTCGGCTTCCGGCTCCTCGCCAGCTGTGGGAGAGAGCGGTACGTCCTCGGATTCTCGAAGCGGTTGCCTTTGCGTCTGCGACTGACCGCCCAGGGCCTGACCGCTCTGCGCTTGTCGCAGCGCATTCATCGCCTGTTGGCGTTGCGCCGGCGGCAACTGGTTCAGCATCTGCTGCTGTTCGGCCGACAACTGAATGCTCTGTGCGAAGGCGACAGTCGCCAAAAGAAACAGGCTGAACGCGGCAGCAAGGCGGGCAATCCGGTTAATCAATACATCGCTCCTGAAATATCCGGCGGATTGTACCAGTCTTGAGGCGCTCGAAAAGCTGAAACATCAATAGGAAGTTCGCCATTGCAGATACAAGCGGCCATCCGAGGACGAATTGCCGGAGGAGAGATCGTCGATCTCCTCGAAACCGACTCCGAGATCGACGACCCCTAACGCAAGCACTCGGCTGTGAGACAGGTCGACACTAACTATGTCCTGCGGAGTCGGAGTGAGGCTGTGGCTAAAGTCCGGCACACCACCCCGATTCAATTCCCCGAATCGAAGTAACGCCCGCCACTGACTGTCATCCGCATCAACCATCACCCATCCGGCGGAAACGAGACGGGCATCGTTATCAGCGCCGTGGCCGATAATCCGGCCACGGTAGCTGTAACCACTTCGGTAGATGGATTGCCGGTAACCGCAGTCGAATCGAATCTCGCTCTTAACAAAATCGCAGGTCGTTCCCGCAAGTTCCGCAAACCAGCGGTATGACCATCGATCGGCCAGGTATCCGGAGCCGTCGACCCCGACCTGTATCAAGTATCGGCTTGGAAAGCCGCCCGCCTCGTCTTCGCCGATAAACTGCCCGTAGGCTGCAATGGGCAAACCCATAAAGCGGGGTGACCAGCGAAAATCCAGCCCGGCCATCTGGTTGCCAGGTTCGTTGTCCGCGCCGATACCGGCATCGCCGATGTTGTCTCGACCGAAGAACAGATCCACAAAGGTACTGGCATCACAGGGGCGACCATCGCCACACCATTGGGCGCTGCGTGAGACGCCGAATTCCAGAGAGGGCAGCGGCTTGAAATTAAACCGCAGTCCAAAGAACTGGGCATTAGGCACTGCGCGCTCTTTCTCGAGCTGCCCGAACATCAGACTCATGTCCCAGGGCCCGAGCCAGCTGAGCCATTTGCTTCTGAACGCGTCGGTAAACACACGATCAATGGTCAGCGACGGAAACGGCCGCGCGTTGTTCGAGAGGATCAGGCTACCGTCCCACGCGGGGCCCCACCAGCGCTGCTGAGTGCTTGCGGCAACCGACCAGTTGCCAATAACCACACCGATCAGGCTGTCGTCCGCGCGAAACTCGTCGTCGTCCTGCTCCGAGTCCACGCCCTGCAGATTCAGGTCGATACTGAACCATTCATCTATCCAGCTAGCACCTGCAGAAACCTCAATCTTGCCTCTCGGCGTGTTCTGAAAAGAACGTATACGGGTCGCGTTGTCGGCGCCCCCCACTTTGGCATTGAATGTCAGCTCCCGGGTACGCGTTTCCCAGTTGGCTCGATCTCGAAGTCGGGCCAGCGCGTCTGCCGCCGCCGGTGGCAGATTATTCGTATCAGCGTTATCCAGGTTGACCAGTATCGGTCCCCAGGCCAGCGGCCACGTGGAAGTCGGGCCTTTGATAACGCCATGGTCGGCCAGCACCTGGATGTCATGGCGCAATGCCGGGTCGCCGGCGGGAATATACGGGCCGGCGAAGGAAGAATTGGCAGCGAGAAGTAGTAGTAATAGGGTGCGGTGCATCGGGCGAATGGTAGCAGAAGACGTCGGGTGTGTAAGTGCTGAGGGGGGTAAATCGGAGGGCCGTGACGGTCGCGGCCGGCGGGCCGCTCCTACAGGGCGATCTGACACGGTGGTAAGATCGCGGCCGATGGGCCGCTCCTACGGGAGCTTCTTGATGCGCTTGCGGAGGGCCAGGGTCGACGGATTCGAGCTCGAGGGATTCGCGGCGAGCTTCTTGCCGAGCTCCACGCCCCACTGGTCGAACGAGTCGATGCCCCAGATGACGCCTTCGACAAAAACCTTATGCTCGTAAAGAGCGATCAGCTGACCCAACACTTCAGGTGTGAGCTCCGCGAACAGGATCATGTTGCTCGGGTTGTTGCCCTTGTGAACCCGGTAAGGCTCAAGCCCCTCCTCATCACGCCCATCCATCAGCGCTTCCGCCTGTGCCAGACAGTTGTTGATGGCGAGGTCCTGTTGCGATTGATCACCGCCGGATGATTTCGCCGGCAGGATGAAGTCAATCGGCACCAACCGCGTTCCCTGGTGCAACAGCTGATAGAACGAGTGCTGTGCGTTGTTGCCGGCCTCGCCCCAGATCACCATGCCCGTGTCGCAGCGCACGGGCTTGCCGTCCATGCGCACGTTCTTGCCGCTCGACTCCATCTGCAGTTGCTGCAGGTATGCCGGAAAACGATCCAGTCGATTGTCGTAAGGCAGGATGGCCTGGCTTTGGGCGCCGAAGAAATTGTTGTACCAGACGCCCAGCATCGCGAGCATCACCGGCATGTTCTCATCGAGTGGCGCCTGCCGAAAATGCAGGTCCATGCGACGGCCGCCCGAGAGAATGCTCTTGAACACATCCATGCCGACGACGAGCGCCAGCGACAGCCCCACGGCGGACCAGAGTGAGTAGCGACCGCCAACCCAGTCCCAAAAACCAAAGCGGAAATCGGACCGAATGCCAAAATCATCCATGGCTTCATGATTGGTGGACGCAGCGACGAAATGGTATTGAACAGCGACCTCGTCCAGTTGCTCAACAACCCACAGTCGTGCCGCTCTCGCGTTCGTCATCGTCTCCTGGGTCGTGAAGGTTTTCGAACAAATAACGAAAAGCGTCGTCTCGGCGTTCAGTTCCTGCTTCAGGTCAGCGAGCTGGGTGCCATCGATGTTGGAAACACTGTGAAAGCGCATGCCGTCTTTCCAGTACGGCCTTAGCGCCCGGCTCGCCATGACAGGTCCAAGGTCGGAGCCGCCAATGCCGATGTTGACGACGTCGGTCAGTCGCTTGCCGGTGCTGCCCTTGAGCTTGCCGATCTGCACATCGTCGACGAAGGATTCCATCCGGGTAAGCACTTCCCAGACTTCCGGAACGCCCGGCGTTTCAAGCGCGACCGTGTCCGAGATCTTCGCACGCAGTGCGCCATGCAGCACGGCGCGATCCTCGGTCTTGTTGATGCGCTCGCCGGCGAACATTGCATCGATCGCGGCGGGCACGTTTGCCTGCTTCGCAAGCTGTACGAGCAGCTTACGCGTCGTCGCGGTGACGTGGTTCTTCGAATAATCGAGAAACAGGTCGCTGGCCGTGAGGCCAAAGCGCTCTACTCGCTTCTTGTCGCGCGTAAATAGCTCACGGAGAGTTCGCTCGCGCATGTCCTGATGATAGTGCGCCTGCAGTTTTTTCCAGGCAGCAAGATCAGTAGGATATCGGGCGGAGAGTTTTCGATCGGTGTAGGCGTTCGGCACGCTATTCGCTCTTAGGTAGTTCTTTTGATGTCGTCCTTGTAGAACTCAAGATACCACTCTACGAAGTTCTTCACACCGACTTCGATGGATGTACTGGGTTGGTAGCCGACGTCCGCCGCCAGGTCTTCGGTGTCCGCCCAGGTATCCGGCACATCGCCAGGTTGTAATGGGAGCAAGTTCTTTTCGGCCTTCTTGCCGAGGCAATCCTCGATCGCGCCAATGTAATCCATCAACTCAACCGGTTTCTGGTTGCCAATATTGTAAATGCGATAAGGCGCCATGCTCGTACCAGGATCGGGGTTCGCGGGGTCCCAGTTCTCGTTCGGCGTCGCCGTGTTGTCCATCGTGCGAATAACACCTTCGACGATGTCGTCTATATAGGTGAAATCGCGTTTGTGCTTGCCGTAGTTGAAGACGTCGATCGCCTTGCCTTCGATTATGGCCTTTGTAAACAGGAACAGTGCCATGTCGGGGCGGCCGTACGGACCGTATACCGTAAAGAATCTCAAGCCCGTCGTCGGCAGTTTGTAGAGATTCGAGTAGGTGTGCGCCATCAACTCGTTGGCTTTCTTGGTGGCACCGTACAGCGCCAGCGGGTGATCGACATTCTGGTGAATGGAAAACGGCATGGTTGTGTTAGCGCCGTACACAGAACTTGATGATGCGTAGACCAGGTGTTCGACTTCATTGTGTCGGCAGCCCTCGAGGACATGCAAGGTGCCGACAATATTGCTCGATATGTAGGAATGCGGATTTTCGATCGAATAGCGCACGCCGGCCTGCGCCGCCAGGTGCACGACTTTGTCGAACTTCTCTTTGACAAAGAGTGCGTCCATCGCAGGACGATCGGCCAGGTCGATACGAACCATCGAGAAGTTATCGTACTTGTCGAGATTGGCAGCGCGTGCTTCTTTCAATGATACGTCGTAGTAGTCATTGAAATTATCGAGGCCGACAACGGTGTCGCCGCGCTCCAGGAGTTGCTTTGCGGTTGTAGAACCGATAAAGCCGGCTGCGCCCGTGACGAGAATTTTCATGGTGCGATAAACCTCTTTAGAATGTCGCGGCCAGTGGCCGCTCCTACAGAAAGTCTGTAACGGCACGCGACGCCGTGCTGCGGCCGGGGCCGCACTTACAGGCGGTCGTCAACCTCTTCGGGCGTCAGTACGTACTTGATGTCGTAGAGCACGGAGTTTTTCTTGCCGAAGCTACGAATACCCTTGGCGCCCATTGCACGAAACTGATCATGTGCCACGGCGATAATGACGCCATCATACGCACCTTTCTTCGGCTCGGTGACAACGTCGAATCCGTATTCTTGCTTCGCTTCCTCAGCGTCTACCCAGGGATCGTGCACATCTACCGTCGCACCATACGATTCCAGCTCTTTCTTGATATCGACAACCTTGGTGTTGCGAAGATCCGGGCAGTTTTCCTTAAAAGTCAGTCCAAGAATCAACAATCGCGTCGACAGTGGCTGTAAGCCCCTGGATAGCATCTTCTTGATGACCTGTGACGCCACGTACAGCGACATGTTGTCGTTGATACGCCGACCCGCGAGAATCATCTGCGGGTGGTAGCCCAGCTGCTCCGCTTTGTACGTCAGGTAGTAAGGGTCGATTCCAATGCAATGGCCGCCGACCAGTCCCGGTCGGAATGGCAGGAAATTCCACTTGGTGCCCGCCGCCTCCAGTACCTCTTCAGTGTCAATACCCACGCGCTCAAAAATCATCGCGAGCTCGTTGACCAACGCAATATTTACGTCGCGTTGGGTGTTCTCTATGACCTTCGCGGCTTCCGCGACCTTGATGCTGGAAGCTTTGTGGGTGCCGGCGGTGATTATCGACTTGTAGACCTTGTCGACGAACTCGCCCACCTCGGGCGTGGAGCCGGACGTGACTTTCAGTATCGACGGCAGTCTGTGTTCCTTGTCGCCTGGGTTGATGCGTTCGGGACTGTAACCCACGAAGAAATCCTCGTTCATCGTCAGACCCGATCCGCTTTCGAGCAGCGGCACACAAAACTCTTCGGTGGCGCCCGGATAGACCGTCGACTCGTAGACAACGATGTCGTCTTTCTTTAGAACTGTACCCAGCGTGTCGCTGGCTGCGCGAAGCGGTGTCAATAAAGGACGATTGCTGTCACCGATCGGCGTCGGCACCGTCACAATGTAGAAATTGCAATTGGCAATCGCATCGACGCAGGACGCGAAAGTCAGGTGCTTCGCCTCGGCGAGTTCCTCGCTGGAACACTCCAGAGTGGAATCCTCGCCACCCTCCAGCTCCGCAACACGCGCAGCGTTGATATCGAAACCGACTGTCGGGTACTTCTTGCCGAATTCTACAGCCAGCGGCAGACCGACATAGCCAAGGCCGACAATGCCGATTCGCAGCTTCTTGATGTCAAAGGACATAGGGATTCTCTCTAAAAAGCAGGGGCTTAAATACCATAGTCAGGCTCGGAAGTCTGTGCGGGATGTCACCAGCGAAAATGCGACCTCGTCATGCCAGATCGCCGGAGAAGGTCTCGGCTCGGGGTCGCGGCCACTGGCCGCTCCTACAAAACCCTTCGAGCCGTGCCGCAGGGTCGCGGCCACTGGCCGCTCCTACAAAACCCTTCGAGCCGTGTCGCAGGGTCGCGGCCATTGGCCGCTCCTACAGATCCCTTCGAGCCGTGCCGCAGGGTCGCGGCCATTGGCTGCTCCTACAAATCCCTTCCAGCCGTGCCGCAGGGTCGCGGCCACTGGCCGCTCCTACAGATCCCTTCGAGCCGTGCCGCAGGGTCGCGGCCATTGGCCGCTCCTACAGCCATCCAATCAGGCGCCAGACCGTCTCAGTCACCTCAACCGAGGTACCAGAGCGCCAGCAGGCCCGTGATGCTCATCGTAATCGTGTACGGGATTGCCATGATCACCATGCGCCCGTATGACAGGCGAATAAGCGGTGCCAGTGCCGACGTCAGCAGGAACAGAAAAGCAGCCTGGCCGTTTGGCGTCGCGACACTCGGGATGTTGGTGCCGGTGTTGATGGCAACCGCCAGCGCGTCGAACTGATCGCGCGTCAGGTCACCGGCCTGGTACATCTGATTGACCTCGCCTATGTACACGGTCGCAACGAAAACATTGTCGCTGATCATCGAGAGCACACCGTTGGCGAGATAGAACAGCGCCTCCTGTGTCTTACCATCGTAGGTCATCACCCAGTGAATCACCGGCGAAAACAGACCCTGTTGATGGATCACCGCGACGATTGCGAAGAACACCACCAGCAGTGCGGTGAATGGCAGTGCCTCTTCGAACGCATGACCGATTCGGTGCTCTTCGGTGATGCCATTGAAGGCGGTTGCCAGCACGATCACCAGCAGGCCAACGACGCCCGGTTCTGCGAGATGCAGTCCGAGCGCTATGATCAGAATAAGTGCGACAACCGCCTGCACCACAATAGCGACCTTCTCGTGCAGCGTACGCTTTGCGGCCATGTCATTATCGAACTCCTCGAGTACCTCGCGCACCTTGGGAGAGAGCTGAGCGCCATAGCCGAAGGTCCCCGTCAGCTCCAGCACCGCACAGGTCATGAGCCCTACGACAAGTACCGGCATCGAGATATGCGCCATGCGCAGGAAGAACTCGACAAACTCCCAGTCCATGACCTCGGCGATCAAGAGGTTTTGCGGCTCGCCAACCAGCGTGGTCACGCCGCCCAGCGCCGTGCCTACGGCGCCGTGCATCATCAGGCTTCTTAAGAATGAACGGAAATTTTCGAGGTCATTGCGGTGTAACTCGACCACCTGGTCATCTGTCGTCGGATCGTGATCGTGGTCGAACTTCTTGCCCGACGCCACCTTGTGATAAACGCCGAAGAAGCCGGCCGCGACCGTGATGATAACCGCCGTCACCGTCAGTGCATCCAGAAACGCGGAAAGAAACGCCGCCGTGAACGAGAACAACAGCGACAGCAATACCTTGGAACGAACCCCCAGCAAGATCTTGGTGAACGAGTACAGCAACATCTCGCGCAGGAAATAGATGCCTGCCACCATGAACATCAGCAGCATGATGACCGGGAAATTTGTCTCCGCCTCGTGGAACACCATTTCGGGCGTGGCAAGCCCGAGGACGATCGCTTCAACCGCTAACAATCCGCCCGGTTGCAACGGATAGCACTTCAGCGCCATTGCCAGCGTAAAGATGAATTCGAGGACCAGTACCCAACCAGCGATAAAAGGATCGTAAGTCACCAGGATCGGATTCAGGATCAGGAAGCCGATGATCGTGAGTTTGTACCACTCCGGTGAATTGCCGAGGAAATTCTGGCGAAGGGCGTCTGTCATCGTATGAACCATGGACGGTTTATCCTTTTTCTTATTATCTAAGCGCGGTTATTGTTCGGTGTGCTATCGCGAACGGTCGATTCTAGTCAAAATCCCAGACGCACGCACCGGATTCGCGGATTTTCTCAAGCATAGCGTTGTGTGCCGCCACTTCGTCGTCGTCCGCGTGCAGTACAACGAGGTCGAGAGCAGCGTTAGATCCGCTTGCAGCAGCCAGGCTTGCGCCCGCTTGGATGTCGCCGGTGGCTGCTCCAGCACCCGATTCTTCCTCCAGCAATAGCGCCGTCTGGCCGCCAGTCATGGCGAGGTAGACGTTCGCCAGCAGCTCGGAATCGATCAATGCACCATGAACGTCGCGCTTCGAGGCATCGACTTCGTAGCGCTTGCACAGCGCGTCCAGGCTGTTGCGCTGCCCCGGATGAATCTTTCGCGCCAGAGTCAGCGTATCCAGAACCGTGGCGTGATTGTCGATCCTCGGCCTCGGATGCTTCATCAAGCGCAGTTCGTGCTCCAGGAAGCCGACGTCAAAAGACGCGTTGTGAATAATCAGCTCAGCGTCTTTCAGAAACTCGAGCAGGTCGTCTACGATTTCCGGAAAGCGCGGCTCGGTCTCGAGATCGGCGCGGCTGATGCCGTGCACCGCCTCGGCACCCTCATCGATATCGCGATCGGGATTCAGGAAACGGTGAAACTCACGACCCGTCAGGCGGCGGTTGACGAGTTCGAGGCAGCCGATCTCGATGATGCGGTGGCCATGCGCGGTGGAGAGGCCGGTGGTTTCGGTATCGAGTACGACTTGTCGCATGCGTTTTCCCTCTGTCGCGCGCTAGAGCGCGCTGCTGCACTTTATTTTTCGATCAAGGCGTAGTGTCGCGGCCACTGGCCGCTCCTACAGAGCCCTGGTCGGCCCCACCATTTTCGACGGGCAATATTTTTTTGCTGGAAGTAGTGCAAAATGAAGTAGGCCGTTCCAGTAAAGAAGATCTCGCCCGCCGTGCGAATTATAACCTTAGTTCGTCGATGCCGCGGTTTGCCAGCGCGTCCGCCATCTCGTTACCTTCGTTGCCGTCGTGACCCTTAACCCACTTCCATTCGATGTCGTGACGGCCAACCGCTTCGTCGAGCGCCTGCCAAAGGTCCTTGTTCTTCACCGGCTTCCTTGCGGCCGTCTTCCAGCCACGCTTCTTCCAGTTAGGCATCCACTCGTTGATGCCGTCCATGACGTACTTGGAGTCGGTGTGCAGGACAACCTCGCGCCGACCCTTCAGTGCATTCAGCGCCTCGATGGCCGCGGTCAGCTCCATGCGGTTGTTGGTGGTTTCCGGATCACCGCCGTGCATCGTCTTCGTGCGTTTGCCGGCAATCAATAAGGCGCCCCAGCCTCCCGGGCCCGGGTTTCCCCTGCAAGCCCCGTCGGTGTAGATCTCAATTGTCTTCAAAACGGATTCGCGATACTCGTGTGGAAGGTTCGGCCAGTCCGGTGACGACTTTCGGCTGCGTCCGCCAGAGCGGTCGCACCGGCGTCAGCGTCCTGACCCTTTTCTGCGCGACGAGCATATAGCATGCCGCAAGCTCCGGCCACCAGACCTGACCGCGCCGTTCCCACTTGCTGGGAGCGCGCACCTTGTTGCCCGGCAGCGGCCAGTGAAAGAAATATCGCGACGCGGTCTGGATACGCATGTCGAGCAGCTGCAGCCAGTCACGCAGGCGTCGATCCGAAATCAGGTGATCTGCCCCGGGCGGCATCCCGGCACCTGGCACCAGCCTGCGCAGTCCCCAGAGACCGCCAGGTTTGAAGCCCAGGATAACGACCTGGCCGTTCGAACGCAGTACCCGGTCGACTTCGCGAAGGATGGCGTGGGGGCGATCACTGTAATCGAGGGTGTGCGGCAGCAGAATCGCGTCCAGCGAGTCGGTTTCTACTGGCAGCCTGTGCAATTCCGCGACCGCGGACGGCTCGCCTGCGGCCGTCTCGGCGATCAGGGCACAGCGCTGCGTGCGCGTGAAGCGCAGGAAACTGCGGTTATCGCCCCACAGACCGAGCTGCAGGCAATGCTCACCAAAGATACCGTCGAGCGCCTCCTCGACGACCCTGGCTTCCTGCAGCAGCAGGGCTTTACCCAGCGGCGTCGCCAGCCAATCCTGCGATTTGTGTGAACGATCCCCTTGCACAACTGGATTCCCTCAGTACGATAGCTCGATGCCTTACATAACCCAGACACCGATACCCCGATTATTGCAGAGATTCAAGCGTTCGCGCGGCACCTGCATCACCTTTTTGTGCCTCGCCGGCCTGCTTGGCAGCGGCACAGCAGCCGCCAGCCACTGGTTACTGGGCGCGGCAGCGGCCACAAGCGACGATTTGACCGCCTTAGCTGAAGCAACGACGCCAAGTCAGCCTGCCGACGTTCTGGCCAAGCTGCGGGACGGCTTTGCCCTCACCTATGAGGACAACGCGCGCACGGCTGCCGAACTGAAGTGGTTCGCCAGGCACCCGGACTACCTGAATCGGGTATTCACCCGCGCACAGCGTTACATGCCGTACATTGCCGCCGAGCTCGAGCGTCGCGGCATGCCGCTGGAACTCGCGCTGTTGCCCATCGTCGAGAGCGCATACGATCCGTTCGCCTATTCGCACGGCCGCGCAGCCGGACTTTGGCAGATGATTCCGGGTACCGCGAAGCGTTTCGGCATCAAACAGAACTGGTGGTATGACGGCCGCCGCGATGTCGTGGACTCGACGCGCGCGGCGCTGGACTACTTGCAGTACCTCGAGGGCCTGAATGATGGCAACTGGCTGAACGCAATCGCGTCCTACAACTCTGGCGAAGGCAACGTTTTGCGTGCGGCACGCAAGAATCGCAAGGCGAGCAAACCGACCGACTTCTGGTATCTGAAACTGCCGAGAGAAACGAGCATGTACGTGCCGAAGTTGCTGGCGCTCGTCGAGATCGTTGCCGATCCTGAGAAGTACAATTTGACGTTGCCCGTCGTCGCAGACGAGCAGCAATTCATGGTTGCTGACATCGGTAGCCAACTCGACCTCGCTCTCGCCGCCGAACTCGCCGGCGTGGATGTGGACACCGTGTATCAGTACAACCCGGGCTACAACCGCTGGTCGACCGACCCGTCGGGACCGCACCAACTGGTGATGCCCGTTGACGTTGCCGATCAGTTTGTCGCCGCACTTGATGAGGTGCCTGCCGCAGACCGCGTGCGCTGGAAACGTCACAAAGTGAAAGAAGGCGAAGCTATCTCGCAGATTGCCGAGAAGTACAACACCACGGTCTCGGCACTTCGTGCCGCGAACAAGCTGCGTGGCAATACCATTCGCGCGGGTCATCACCTGATGATCCCGGTCGCGACCAAGCCCTTGAGTGCCTACAGCAAGAGCGCCGATGCGCGGCTTGCCAAGACCCAGAACAGGCAACGCGCGGGTAACAAAATCGAGCACGTTGTACGCAGCGGCGAAAGTTTCTGGACGATTTCCAGGCGTTACAAAGTTACGCATCGCCAGTTGGCTGCATGGAACGGCATGGCACCCGGCGACACGCTCTCTGTCGGGCGCAAGCTGGTTGTCTGGACCAACGTTGACGCTGTCGCCAACGTTATCGACGAGCCACGCATGTCCCCGACTGCCGCGTTAGGCAACACGACACGCAAACTGAAGTACACGGTCCGTAATGGTGATTCGCTGTATCTCATCGCCAACCGTTTTCGCGTCACAATTGCGCAGCTGGCACGCTGGAACAAGATCGATACGAACAAGATCCTGCGGCCGGGGCAGAAGCTGACCATGTACGTGGATGTGACCGCACAAAGCAGCTAGATCACCCTTCCAGATTGAAGACATGTCGCGGCCAATGGGCCGCTCCTACAGTCTATCTATCTGGCTCCGTAGGAGCGGCCAGTGGCCGCGACCTCTTCTTCGGCTGCGGCCTGGCGCAGAGTCCTTCTGCAGCCTGACGGCTGCCGCTGCGCGGCGCGATCTTGGGGGCGCTCCTGCATCGACCCTTCATCCGCCGTGCCACGCACGACCCGGAAGTAGTAACCCTGTCCTGTAGGAGCGGCCAGTGGCCGCGACCTCTTCTTCGGCTGCGGCCTGGCGCAGAGTCCTTCTGCAGCCTGACGGCTGCCGCTGCGCATCGCGATCTTGGGGGCGCTCCTGCATCGACCCTTCATCCGCCGTGCCACACACGACCCGGAAGTAGTAACTCTGTCCTGTAGGAGCGGCCAGTGGCCGCGACCTCTTCTTCGGCTGCGGCCTGGCGCAGAGTCCTTCTGCAGCCTGATGGCTGCCGCTGCGCATCGCGATCTTGGGGGCGCTCCTGCATCGACCCTTCATCCGCCGTGCCACGCAAGACCCGGAAGTAGTAACCCTGTCCTGTAGGAGCGGCCAGTGGCCGCGACCTCTTCTTCGGCTGCGGCCTGGCGCAGAGTCCTTCTGCAGCCTGATGGCTGCCGCTGCGCATCGCGATCTTGGGGGCGCTCCTGCATCGACCCTTCATCCGCCGTGCCACGCAAGACCCGGAAGACTTTTCAGGTAAGATACGCCGCAGCATCCCAAATAAAGACAAGGAAAAACCATGGGTTTTATGGCGGGCAAAAAAGCACTGATCGTCGGTGTCGCAAGTGATCGGTCCATCGCATCGGGTATCGCGGAGGCATTTGCCCGCGAAGGCTGCGAAATCGCATTCACCTACCAGAATGAAAAGCTGAAGAGCCGCGTCGAAAAGTTGGCCACCCGCCTCGGCCAGAACACCGATCTGCTGTATCCGTGTGACGTAAGTTCCGATGAAGAGATTGACGCCGTGTTTGCAGCGCTGAGCAAGGAATGGGACGGCCTGGACATACTCGTGCATTCGGTCGGCTTCGCGCCGCGCGAACAGCTGGCCGGCGGCTTCGTCGAGTCCATCACGCGTGAGGGCTTCGCCATCTCGCACGACATTTCGGCGTATAGCCTCGCGGCGCTGGCCAAGGCTGGCCTGCCCATGATGGAAGGCCGCAACGGCGCGATCCTGACAATGACCTACAACGCCGCAACGCAGGTTGTTCCAAATTACAACGTCATGGGCCTCGCCAAGGCGAGCCTCGAGTCCTGTATGCGCTTCCTGGCCGCGGACCTGGGGCCACAGGGCATTCGCGTCAATGCGATCTCTGCGGGCGCTGTGAAGACGCTGGCTGCCGCCGGCATTGGTGGTTTCCGCAAGATGCTGGGTTATGCCGAGAACGCGGCGCCGCTGAAGCGCACCGTGACGATCGACGAGATTGGCAACACCGCCGCGTTCCTGTGTTCAGACCTGGCTTCGGGCATCACCGGCGAGACCACCTTCGTCGATGCGGGCGTCAACATCATGGGCATGGTCTTCGACGAAGACTAACGGGGACATTCCTGATTGCCGACGTTGGGGACATTCCTGATTAAATTCTCTAATCAGGAATGTCCCCAACTATGTCCCCAACTACATCGCCCAACGTCGGTCGCGGCCAATGGGCCGCTCCTACATTGCTGGCTGTTCTTCAGCCTCGCCGTCGATGGCCACTTTCGTCGACTCGCCCTCCAGGCGCGCAACGATGGTTGCGCAGCACGCATCGCCCCATACGTTGATGCTGGTGCGGCACATATCGAGGATACGGTCGAACACCATCAGTACACCGATGGCCTCAACAGGCAGCCCGACTGCCGCAAGGATGATCGCGATAGCAACGAGCGATGCTGACGGTACGCCGGCGACGCCGATGGATGTCAGCAGTGCAATGACGACGATCGAGAACTGCACACCCACTGTAAGCTCCAGACCGTAAGCCTGGGCAAGGAAGACTGCCGCCGCACATTCGTACAGCGCCGTGCCGTTCATGTTGACAGTCGCACCCAACGGCAGCACGAAGCTCGAGATCTTGTTGGAGACGCCGATGTTGTCCTCAACGCAGTCCATCGTTACCGGCAAAGTCGCCGATGACGACGCCGTCGAGAATGCCGTCAGCATTGCCGGCGAGGCGCCCGACATGGTCTTGAACGGACGCACTTTGCCGACATACCTCAGCAGCAAGGGCAAGGTAATGAACGCGTGTATGAGCAGTGCTGCAAGAACGCAAAACGCAAAAATGGCAAGCGGTTGGACGGCTCTGAATCCCGCGGTGATCATGACCTCCGCAACGAGTCCGAACACGCCGATCGGCGCAAACTTCATTATCCACTCGGTCATGCTCATCATGACGTGGAAAACGCCGTTCCAGAAGTTGAACAGGGGTTCGGCGAACTGATGCGCCAGGTGGGTCATGAAATAGCCGAACAGAATCGCGAAGAAGATCATGCCGAGCATCTGACCCTCGGCGGCGGCTTTGACGATATTAGCTGGCACCATGCGCTTGAAGACTTCGGCAACGTCGTTGACGCCTTTACCTTCCACCTTGGCAGAAATGTCCGCAGTGTCGGCTTCAAGTGCAAGCATTTCACCCGCCGGCACGCCATCGGCGATACCGGGTTTCACAAGGTTGATTACGATCAGGCCGACGAGAATTGCAGCCAGCGTGGTGGTCGCGTAGAAGAGCAAGGTCTTGCCGCCAAGCGCACCGAGGTTGCCGCCTGAGCCGATGCCTGCGACACCAACGATAATCGATGAGGTAATCAACGGCACTATGATCATCTTCAGGCCGTTGAGGAATATCTCGCCGATATAGTCAAAGATCGAGACGAACGGGACGCCCAGGATGTTTGGTGCAAAATCGTCGGTCGTGTACGACCTCACGACCAGGCCAATCAGAACCGCCATGATTATTGCGATCAGAATCTGCCAGTGCAGTGCCAGTTTTCGCATAGCTCCCCCGCGCGACGCTCAGGCCGCCGTCGATTTTATTATCGGGGCAGCTTACTGGAAGAGGTCTTGTGCGGCCAGCACGTCCTGATTGATGCCAATCTCCGCAGCCGCGCGCAGCGCCTGAACGAAAGCCACGAAATCTCCGATTCCGGACTGATCGGCGAGCTGCAACCTGCCAGCATCGCGGTCCGCGAGCGGAATAGACTCGGGGCGTCCCGGAATAACTGCATCAAGGCTGAACACGGTGAAACCGCCAGCCTGGTTGCGCGTACTACCGGTTGTCGGTTTGTCCTGCGCAGGCTTCAGCGCCGTGAACACGGCAACCGCAACAGACTGATCGAGATCCTGCGCATCGCGCATCATGACCTTTGGCTCCGGACTCCCGGCACCGACACTTGCGGCCGCCTCGGCGAATGTCTGCCCGGCCTCGAGCGCTGCGAGCATCTCGTTGGCCTTGTCGCTCATCAGCGATTCCGCCTGCTCGCTCTTCAGCGTTTCGGCAATAACGTCACGCACATCTGCAAGTGGCTGACGCGTTGCTGCGACATGATTTGTAACGCTGAAAACGGCTGAACGATTCGCATCGATTTCAACAACAACTGACAGCAATCCACCCTGCAATACCGACTCGTCAAAAATTGCATCGATTGCCGCCTGGCTCGTGCCGATCGGCTCACCACCCTGGCGTGTGAATCCTGCTACCGACTTCACTTCAACACCAGCTGCTTCGGCAAGCGCGCGAATATCGGTCGCATCGAACAAGGCGTCTGACAGCTTGCGTTCGGACTCGCGAAACAGGCTCTCAGCCTGCTGTTCCTGAAGTTCGGTCGTCAACTCGCCGCGAACCTGGTCGAGCGGCAACGGGCCGCGCTCGAGGATTCGATCGAGACGAATCACGTGAAATCCGAAGTCGGTCTTGATGGGACCGACGATCTCGCCTTCGTCCATCGAGAAGATGGAGCCGCCAAGTTCGCCCGGCAACTGTGTGCGCGTCAGAATGCCGAGGTCGCCACCGTTAGGCGCCGTGCCGCCATCCTGCGAATTGTCACGCGCCAGCGCTTCGAACGAGTCGCCGGCCTTAGCGCGGGCCGCGAGCTCACTTGCCTTTGCTTCGGCTGCCTCTTCATCGTCGCCGAACAGTATGAGAATGTGGCGCGCCTGGCGCTGCTCATCCTGCAAATACCGGTCGGAATTGAGGTCGTAGTACTCCTGCAAATCCTGCTCGCTAACGCTGACATTTGCCGCGACTTCATTGCGCGAAATTTCTACATACTCAACGTCGGCCGTCTCCGGTAACTGATAGAGCGTCGGGTTGTCATCGTAATAAGCGCTGATCATCTCGTCCGTCACGACCACTTCGTCCGCTACGGTGGCAGGGTCGATGGTAGCCATCGTCACCACGCGCTGCTCGGCAGCGAGATTGAGATAGCGTCGATAACTCGACGGTGTCACCAGCGCCGAGCCGCGAATGGCTCGTTGCAGCTGATCGCGTCGCAGCGACTGCCGTTGCGCGGCTTCGAACCGCGCAGGTTCATAGCCGATCTGTGAAAGAAGCGTACGGTAGCTCTCGATATCGAACTTGCCATCCACCTGGAAATCCGGTGCCCGCTGGATCATGTTCGTGACCTGCTCGTCACTGATCTGGTAGCCGGCCTCGTCAAGGTAGTTATCGATGACGCGTTGCTGAATGAGCTGCTCAAGAACATTCGAGCGCAGCTGCTGGCGGAATTGCTCGGGCAACTGGGCCAGCTGCGGATTGTTCTGCAGCTGATCACGATAGGCATTCTCGAATTGCGCCACGCCGATATCGACACCGTCGACCTTGGCCGCAAAGGTGTTGCCAATGAAGCTGTAGTTCAGGCCAACGAAGACGAACGAGAGGCCGATGACGGCGAGAATCGAAATCGCGATCCAGCCGGTGAATTTTTCACGAATGTTCTGCAGCATGGTTTGGGAGTCTTTTTGACGGGGGCGCGCGGCCGGGAAACAAGGCGACGCATTCTAACGGACGTGGCTCGAGAGGCCAATAGATGGGGCATATGAATATATTGGCGAATTGCGAGAGCCAGGGGTGTGGCGGGGTCAATTTGAACGACCGCAGGACCGACGGCAAAGGGGCGGCCAAGTCGGAACCACCGTAGGAGCGCCCCCCCAGGGCGCGAAGCGCAGCGGCAGCCGGCAGGCTGCTCTCATAATCGGCGTCTGTCGCCCGCCAGGAGCGGTCGGGACACATTCAGGGGACATTCTGCTTTTCTGCCTGCGAACACTAGTTCCCCGCTACACATTGGCCAGAAAAGCAGAATGTCCCCAATAGACGGTCGCGGCCAATGGGACGCTCCTACAGGGTCATTCCGGGCAAAAAAAAATCCCGGGTCCAGGAGGACCCGAGGTTTCTTTCATAAGTGGCGGAGCGGACGGGATTGATGGCCGCCTGCGGCGGCCACTCCTGCGGGGCGGACTGCGTGCGTCCAAATCGGCCTGCGGCGCTATTTGTCAAACCCGCTTCGCGGGTACTCGCCCTTGCTCAGGCCAAAAAAAATCCCCGGACCCAAACGGATCCGAGGATTCTTCATCAGTGGCGGAGCGGACGGGACTCGAACCCGCGACCCCCGGCGTGACAGGCCGGTATTCTAACCAACTGAACTACCGCTCCGAATCTGGTGGGTGCTGACGGGATCGAACCGCCGACCCTCGCCTTGTAAGGGCGATGCTCTACCAGCTGAGCTAAGCACCCAGAAAGCCCGTGCTTAAAGGCTTAACCCCCCCAATCACGAGCCTTTTCGAGGGCTGCTGCCCCGAAGGGCGCGCTAGTTTACGGCATCCTTCAGGCCTTTGCCAGCCTTAAATCCGGGCACATTACTGGCCTTGATTTGGATGGTTTCACCGGTACGTGGATTGCGTCCGGCGCGAGCTGCCCGAGCCTTTACAGAAAACGTTCCGAAGCCAACGAGAGAGACCGAGCCGCCATTGGAAAGCGTCCCAGTGATGCTGTCGAGCACCGCGTCGACCGCCTTGGTTGCATCAGCGCGTGACAGTCCTGCAGCACTTGCAACCGCGTCTATAAGTTCACCTTTGTTCATGCTTTCACCCTTGCAGATTGATTAGAAGATTTGTCATCAATCCAGCGAGCCCCCCCTTTGGTGCAATCCGCTGAATGGCTGTTTGCGACTCCGTGCATCCGCACACAACTGCGATGCTTATACCAACTGGCATAAATACCGTCAAATATCGCTCAACCATGCGGGTTTCAGCGCATCAGTGCGGGCGGACGACGTCCTCGTTTTTTTGCTCGTCAGCGGGTGTCTTGGCTTCCGGCTCTTCATCACCTGACTTGGCCTCGGGAACCGGCTGGTGAACCAGCGCATGCTCCATCACCTCGTCGATCCATTTCACTGGAACAATCGTCAGCTTGTCCTTGATGTTCTTCGGAATTTCCGCGAGATCCTTCTCATTCTCCTCGGGGATCAGGACCTTGCCTATACCACCACGGTGAGCCGCCAGCAGCTTCTCTTTGAGACCGCCAATAGGCAGAACTTCGCCCCTCAGCGTGATCTCGCCGGTCATCGCTACATCGCTCTTTACCGGGATACCGGTCAATGCCGAGACAAGGGCTGTACACATGCCAACTCCCGCACTCGGACCGTCCTTCGGCGTGGCCCCTTCGGGCACGTGAATGTGCACGTCGACCTTCTGGTAAAACTCTTCATCGATGCCAAGAACCGTGGCACGGCTTCGCACGACGGTCATCGCCGCCTGGATGGATTCGGTCATGACTTCACCGAGCTGACCGGTATGCGTGAGCTTGCCTTTACCCGGCACCACGGCCGCTTCGATGGTGAGAAGCTCGCCGCCGACTTCGGTCCAGGCGAGGCCGGTAACCTGCCCAACCTGATCATTATCCTCGGCTTGGCCGTAGCGGAAGCGCCGCACACCCAGGTATTTTTCCATGCTCTTTGGCGTAACCAACACGCGGCTTGTGCGCGGTTTGAGAAGCAGGGATTTCACCACCTTGCGGCAGATCTTCGAAATCTCGCGCTCAAGGTTGCGAACACCCGATTCACGGGTGTAGTGCTGGATGATGTCGCGCACCGCGCTCTCGGTAATCTTGAGCTCGGTTTTCTTCAGGCCGTTTTCCTTGAGCTGTTTCGGCACCAGGTACTTGAGCGCGATTTTGGTCTTCTCGTCCTCGGTGTAACCCGGGATTCGAATGACCTCCATGCGATCGAGTAAAGGCGCCGGAATGTTCAGGCTGTTCGCGGTGCAGACGAACATCGTGTCTGACAGATCGAAATCGACCTCCAGATAGTGATCGGCGAACGTCGAGTTCTGCTCGGGATCAAGCACCTCGAGCAGCGCCGACGACGGATCGCCGCGGAAGTCCATGGCCATCTTGTCAATTTCGTCGAGCAGGAACAGCGGGTTGCGTACACCGGTCTTGGAAAGGTTCTGGATGATCTTGCCCGGCATCGAGCCGATATACGTACGGCGATGACCGCGAATCTCCGCTTCGTCACGCACGCCACCAAGCGACATGCGCACAAACTTACGATTCGTTGCCCGGGCGATGCTCTGGCCCAGCGAGGTCTTGCCGACGCCCGGCGGTCCGACGAGGCACAGAATCGGTCCCTTGAGCTTCTTTACGCGCTGCTGCACTGCGAGATATTCGAGGATACGTTCCTTCACTTTCTCGAGACCGTAGTGATCCGCTTCCAGCACGTCCTCGGCTTTCTTCAGGTCCTTGTATACCTTGCTGCGCTTTTTCCACGGCGCCTTGACCAGCCAGTCGACGTAGTTTCGAACCACGGTCGCTTCGGCGGACATCGGCGACATCAGCTTTAGCTTGTTCAACTCGGAGGTGGCCTTTTCTTTGGCCTCCTTTGGCATACCTGCTTTTTCGATCTTTGTTTCAAGATCGGCCAGCTCGTTCGGCGCATCTTCCATTTCGCCGAGCTCTTTCTGGATGGCCTTCATCTGCTCATTCAGGTAGTACTCGCGCTGGCTCTTTTCCATCTGCTGCTTGACGCGGCCGCGGATGCGTTTCTCAATCTGCAGTACGTCAATCTCGCCTTCGATAATGCCAAGCACCTGCTCGAGGCGGCTCTTGATGTCCTGGATCTCGAGGATGCGCTGCTTTTCGGACAGCTTGAGCGCCATGTGCGCTGCGACGGTGTCAGCCAGTCGCCCCGGCTCGTCGATGCCGGACAACGAGGTCAGGACCTCCGGCGGCACCTTCTTGTTCAGCTTCACGTACTGCTCGAATTGCGAAATGATCGAGCGCACGAGGACGTCGATCTCGCGCTCGTCGTGACGATCGTCTTCGCTGAGGAGCGTGATTTCGGCCGAGAAATGGTCGCCAACGTTGAAACGGTCGATCAGCGCACGTTCACCGCCCTCGACCAGCACCTTGACGGTGCCGTCAGGCAGCTTCAAGAGCTGCAGGATGGTCGCGAGCGTGCCAACCTCGTAGAGGTCCGACGGTTGCGGATCGTCGAGATCCGCGGTCTCCTGGGCCACCAGCAGGATGCGCTTGCCGGCATCCATCGCCCTGTTAAGCGCGACGATCGACTTTTCGCGGCCCACAAACAGCGGGATGACCATATGCGGATAAACGACGACATCGCGCAGCGGCAGAACCGGCACGCCGGACAAATCGTCGCCCGCGTTTTCCTCAATGGATGAAATCAGATCTTTCTCGGACACCAGGTTCGACCTCGCTCAAATACAGTGTTAGTGGAGATGCGCCCTTTCGGCCGCATTTCAAGCGGAATTGCCACACTAAAGTCTATCGGCCGGTAGCCCGTGGGACTTAAGCGCCGTCCGAACCGGTGGGCCGAGGCGGCTGTTCGATGTTGACCGTCGGCGGCTCGTCAGACTCGTAGATGACATAGGGCTGCGTCTCACCGGTGACCACGGCCTCATCTACAACAACCTTCTTCGCTGTGGTCGAAGAAGGCAGGTCGTACATCGTATCGAGTAGTACGTTCTCAAGTATGGTGCGGAGCCCGCGAGCACCGGTCTTGCGCTCCATGGCCTTCTTGGCGACGGCGCGCAAGGCGTCCTCACGGAATTCCAGTTCGACGCCCTCCATCTCGAAGAGGCGACCGTACTGCTTGGTGAGCGCATTCTTCGGCTCCAGCAGAATCCGGATCAGTGCATCTTCGTCGAGTTCCTCAAGCGTCGCGACCACCGGCAGGCGGCCGACGAACTCAGGAATCAGGCCGAATCGGATCAGGTCCTCTGGCTCAACATCGACCAGCAACTCACCAATGCTTTGCTCGTCTTCGCTGGTCTTGACCTCGGCGACGAAGCCAATACCGCTCTTGGTCGAGCGATTCAGGATGATCTTCTCGAGACCGGCGAAAGCGCCGCCACAAATAAACAGGATGTTGCCCGTATCTACCTGCAGGAACTCCTGCTGTGGGTGCTTGCGACCGCCCTGCGGCGGTACCGAGGCGATCGTGCCTTCGATCAGTTTCAACAACGCCTGCTGCACGCCCTCGCCCGATACGTCGCGGGTAATCGACGGATTGTCCGACTTCCTCGAGATCTTGTCGATCTCATCGATGTAGACAATGCCCGTCTGCGCTTTATCGACGTCGTAGTCACACTTCTGCAGCAGCTTCTGGATGATGTTCTCGACGTCCTCACCCACGTAACCGGCTTCGGTCAGAGTCGTCGCGTCCGCGATCGTAAACGGAACATTCAGCAGGCGAGCCAGCGTCTCCGCGAGCAGCGTTTTGCCGCAGCCAGTCGGCCCGATCAGAAGGATGTTGCTTTTCGCCAGCTCGATGTCGTCCTTGCCGCGCTCTTTCTGACGCTCATTGAGCCGCTTGTAATGGTTGTAGACCGCGACGGACAGAACTTTCTTCGCACGCATCTGGCCAATGACGTACTCGTCGAGTACATCCTTGATCTCTTTGGGTTTGGGGAGTTTGTCCTGGGCGGTGTCGCCGGTGTCCTCGAGCTCTTCGCGAATAATGTCATTGCAAAGCTCGACGCATTCGTCGCAGATGAAGACGGAAGGCCCGGCGATCAGCTTGCGGACCTCGTGCTGGGACTTGCCGCAAAAAGAACAATAAAGGAGTTTGCCGTCCTCGTTCTTACCGCGGGAATCGTCGCTCATGCTGTGCCGGCCTCTGTGTCTAAAAAAATCAGTCTGTTACGTGCACTTAACGAGACTGGGGATGTATATAACATGCGCTCTTTCGAGGTGCAAAGCGCCACGTCTCGGAAGTGAGACGCTGTTCTGTAAGTTATTGATTTTTCGACTATCAGTCGTCGTCTTTGTGAGCCATGTCCTGGCGCTTGGCCAGCACGTGATCAACCAGCCCGTATTCGAGGGCCGCCTGCGCGCTCATGAAATTGTCGCGCTCGAGATCCTGCTCGATTCGCTCGACTGACTGCTCGGTGTGTTTGGACATGATCTCGTTCAGACGGCGCTTCAGCTCCAGCACTTCCTGGGCGTGGATATGGATGTCCGTGACCTGCCCCTGGTAGCCGGCGCTCGGCTGGTGAACCATGACGCGGGAGTGCGGCAACGCATAGCGCTTGCCTTTCGCGCCGCCGGCGAGCAACAGTGCGCCCATGCTGGCTGCCTGGCCGACACAGATTGTGGAAACATCACAATTGATGAACTGCATCGTGTCGTAAATCGAAAGGCCTGACGAAACCACGCCACCGGGCGAGTTGATGTAAAGATGGATATCCTTGTTGGCGTTCTCCGACTCCAGGTAGAGGAGCTGGGCAACAATCAGATTGGCCATCTGATCTTCGACCGGACCGACGATAAAGATGAGACGATCTTTCAGGAGCCTTGAGTAGATGTCATAGGCACGCTCACCGCGCGCCGTCTGTTCGACGACCATCGGGACGAGGTTCAATGATGTTGCGCTCATAATGTCATTTCCGTGTTAGCCGACGCTTGTCGATTACTGGCTACGATTGTCTCACGAAGCCGGTGCGTTCATGTAGTCCTTGAACGAGATCTTCTTGTTCTTAACCTTACCGTTTTCCAACAGCCAGTCGATTGCCATTTGTTCGACAACCATGGGCTCAACCTGTTGCATGACCTGCGGGTTGCTCAGGTACATTTCAACCATCTCACCGGAATTCTCATAACTCGCACACATTTCTTCTACGTGAGCGCGCAGCTCGGCCTCTTCTGCCTTGAGATCCTTGTCCGCAATCACCTGGCGCAATAACAGGCCCAATCGCACACGCTTTTCGGCTGCCTCCAAAAAATTCTCAATTGGCGGTGCCTGGTCGTGATCCTCGATACCCATGCGGCGCATTGCGTCGTGCTGCAGTGAATGTGCCTCCTGCTGCCTGAGCGTTTGCGGGATATCCAGAGGGTTGTTACTGAGTAGCGACTCCATCACCTGCTCGCGCACGTCATTCTTGACCTTTTGCTCTGACTCGCGCTGCATATTTTCACGAACGTCCTTAATAAACTGCTCAAGGCCACCCTCCGCGACATTGAACATCTCGGCAAACTCATCGTTGAGTTCCGGCAGCTGGCGTTCTTCGACGCGGTGCGTCTTGATTGCAAAGTCGGCTTTCTCACCGGCGAGGTCAGCCGCATGGTAGTCCTTCGGAAACTTGACCTTGAAGGTCTTCTCGTCACCGGCCTTGATGCCCTTCAGCCCCTTCTCGAAATCCGGCAGCATCTGTCCCTCGCCAAGAATGACAGGAACCTCTGTTCCCTGCCCGCCGGGGAAAGCCTCGCCGTTCAATGTGCCGTCAAAGTCGACAACGACCCGATCGCCATCTTTGCTCTTGCGATCGACAGTTTCCCAGCTTGCCTTCTGCGTGCGCAGGTTCATGAGCATGTCGTCGAGGTCGCTGTCGTCGATCTGCACGTCAGGCTTGTCGACCTTGATCTTATCGAGGTTCTTGAGTACCACTTCGGGCATGATCTCGAACGTCGCGACGTAGGTGAACGTCTTGCCATCCTCGTCCTCGGTCTCGATCTGCGGGCCACCCGCCGGTCGCAAATTCTGCTGCGTCACCGCATCGGAGTAGCTCTTCTGCAGGATTTCTCCCAGCACCTCTTCGCGGACCTGCTTGCCGTAGCGCTGCCGGACGACCTTGGCCGGCACCTTTCCGGGACGAAATCCCTTGATCTTCGCTGTGCGACCAACCGACTTCAGTCGGGAGTCCACTTGCTGCTCGATAGGCTCGATAGGCAGCTCGACACGCATGCGGCGCTCCAGAGCACCGGTCGACTCGACAGTGACATTCATTCTATAAATTCTCTTTAAATTAGTGACTTATGATTGATTTGGACTTGGTGCGAAAGGAGAGACTCGAACTCTCACGGGTTACCCCACTGGCACCTAAAGCCAGCGCGTCTACCAATTCCGCCACTTTCGCACGACGTGTGCGACGCCGAAACCCGCACTACCTGCCCAGCCCGCCATTATATAGTGCTATTTATCGGCATTGCACGCCCGGCGTTGCGGCGAACGGCGCTGACGCACCTGGCGCTCAGTCGCAACCCGGCACACCGGCTGCAGCTGCGGCTCAGGACAGGAAGCGGAAGCGCTTCGACAGGCGCTCATCAAGGCTGTGCGCCCTGCCCGCGTGCACGGTCGCCAGCACCACGAAAATCATGAACCAGATAGCGTCGTGATTCTGTGCGTCGAGAAACCCCTGGCCCTTGGCCGCCCAGAATACGCCAACCAGCAGAGCGCCGGCGATCGAGGCCCAACGCGTCGCAAGCCCCATGATCAGCGCAAGGCCCATCGCAAGTTCGCCCCATGAAACCAGAAACGCAAACACGCCATTGTTGGGCAGCACCACCGATTCCAGGAACGGCCGAATGAAGCCGGCGCTGTTCTCCAGCCGTCCGGACACGAACCCAGCCAGCCCATTGGCGAAGTCGGGGTTCCTGACCTTGCCGAAGCCGTAGTAGAGAAAAAACACACCCGTATACACGCGAAGCAGCGTAATCGGCCAAAGGTGCACGGATTTCTTCCGGCGAAATTCGTCGAGCCGTGACATGGTGCTTCACCTGCGATCTGTAAGGCACTCGATAATACCGCGAATAGTTGCTTATGGGGCCGAGACGCTTAATATCTGACGCATGCCAGACGACAGGAAATCAGCAAAAGCGCCGAACGGTATGAACGTGGCGGAACTGCGGCGCTCGGCGACCGGCTTTGCGCTCGACCGTGAAGATCTCGCCGACGATCCTTATGTGCAGTTTGCCGACTGGTTTGGCTACGCCTGCGAGACGGTACCCATGGACCCGAACGCGGTGTCGATTGCCACGGTCGACAGCGAAGGCCGGCCTTCGAGCCGTACGGTGCTGCTAAAGTACTTTGATGAGAAGGGCTTCGTATTTTTCTCCAACTTCGAGAGCAAGAAAGCCCGCGATATCGAGACCAACCCGAATGTAGCTCTGTTGTTCTTCTGGTCGGACGCGGCAAGACAGGTACGCATCGCAGGCACTGCAGAAAAAATACCGACGAGCGAAACGCTGAAATATTTTATGACCCGCCCTCGCGGCAGCCAGATTGGTGCCTGGGTTTCGGCGCAGAGCAGCGTGATCTCGTCACGCTCCTTGCTCGAGACGGAATTCCAGAAACTGAAAGACAAGTTCCGCAAAAAGGAAGTGCCACTACCCTCGTTCTGGGGTGGCTATCGCGTCGTGCCGCAGGAAATCGAATTCTGGCAGGGCCGGCGCAACCGCCTGCACGATCGTTTCCGCTATGCGCTGCAGGATGATGGCAGCTGGGAGATCGAGCGCCTGGCTCCCTGAACCTCTGCTCACAAGTCTGGGAGGATAAAAAAAGGGCCGCCGACAAGTCGGAGGCCCTTTAGCATTACCCGAAGTCTCGGAGGCTACGGAACGTTGTTGTGATACTCGTACGTATCAATGAAGCCGTCCGTAACCGGGAAGATCACAGACGTGCTGGACGAGTTGTGGCAGGTCCGGCAGGCATAGTCTTCATCGATGGCGGGATACGCGAAGTTGCCGGCAGCATTGACCTGATCCTGAGTCGAGTCCAGCGCGATCGTGAAGATATGCGATCTGACGTCGCCTACCGTCGGTCGATCCGCTTCGCCAGCCACTGACGTCGCAGACTTGGCAAGATCCGGCATATGGCAATCGCTGCAATTCAGCGTCTTCATGCCCGGACCGCGCAGCGCCGTATCGTAGTCAGCATGGCATCCGAGGCAGCCGGCGTTGGTTGGATCGACGCCCGGCATGCCGGTATATAACGAATTATTGACGTTGACCGATGAACCATGCGGATTGTGGCAGATGTTGCAATCGCCATGCGCGCCCATGAAATTGGCCGAACGCGTTGTCAGCAAGGTATCGGGATCGATGCCGAGTATCTCGTCATATTGCTCGTGGTGCCGGACCAGGCCACCGCTTGTGGCGATACGACCGCCCATCGCGTCAGGTCGGGTGTCCGCTACAACATCGTCGGCCGTGTTCGGCAGTTCGTCAGGCCCAAAGATCGCCTTGTCGAAGCCGCTCAGATAGCTCGGATAGTCTCTTTCGCCGTCGCGCGTATGGCATTCGCCGCAAGCAACAGCGCGTCCATAGCCTTGATCCGCCGCGGTCAACTCAGCCAGCGAACGAGGCAGCGCGTCCCGGACAATACCGCCGCGGAATTTCGCATGCTTGGCACCGGCGGCATGGCAGGCTTCGCAATGAACACCGCCTTCGTTAAAGGTACCGTCCATGAATGCGAGGCCATCTTGTCCGACCGGATTCAGCGCAGCATCCGTATGACGCCAGCCTGTCGTATGGCAGTTGCCACAATTGTACGGTTTGTCCGTTTCATTGTTGTGGTAGCCAACCATACTGTCGCTCATGCCGGCGCGTGCAAAGTTGTACTGCACGTTGCTGCCGGTGACGATGGCGCCTGCCTGATCGACAAAGCGTGCTTTCCAGAAATAACCGCCAATCACGTAAGAGACATCGTCCCATGTAACGGGTGTACCCAATGTGTTGTCTGTGCCCGGATTCGTATCAGCAAGGCCACCCGGAATATCGGCGTCGTCATCGAAAACGCGTTGTAGCACGCCAGTCAATGTTGTGAACGGATAGATCGGTTGCTCGCCGTTGACGACTTTATTCAATTTGAACGGATGGCCGGTCTGCACGAATGATGCGTATTCAACGGAATGGCACCAACCGCAGTCTTCGCTACTGATGTACTCACCATCTGGAACTTCGGGAAGCTCGAAATCAAGGGTGTTCGCACCGCCGGTCGCAACCGAGAAAGGATCGACAACGAGGTCTTCGTAACCCGGTCGACTCGCGTACGCGACGTAGTCACCGTCGGCCAGCGTGGCCGTGTAACTACCGTCCGCAGCGACGTCAGCGTCGACTTGATCGCCGCCGCCCACCGGAATGAACCACACGCCACTGAAACGATCGAGCGGGCCAGCCGGGGTCGAGACTTTGCCGGTGACCGTAGTAGCGGTTCCAGGCAGCGGTTCGCGGCAATCCAAGGTATCAATAACACCGTCGCCGTTGAGATCTTCGTTGGCATCGCCTACGCCGTTCTGATTTAAATCCCAGCAGGAAAAGCCGCTGGAACCCGCCGCGCCGGCTGCACCAGCAGCGCCTGCAGCGCCATCGTCGCCGTCACAACCGGCAACCAAAAAAGCGCCAACCGCCAGTGGCAGGAGGCGCCAAAATCTGCTCATCATTATCGTTCTCCCCAGTGCGTGGTCGTGCTGCAAGTTCGTCACTATTCCTGCGAACGACGGACAAACTCTTGCACGCCAACTACCGTATGCCTCTGCGGCCGTAATCACACTGACATTTGTCAACTTGATGGGCGCAGATAGCCTCGGATTACACCTACTTCTGTTGCGCCGGCTCGGAACCTGTATTACGAGCCCGCGGTCTGCAGAGACTGACAAATATCAATTTAAGCTACGTAGATACCGAGAATCACTGTGCAGAAGTCACTATCGATAACCGACCGGCGAGCGTGGTTTCATTGCTATATTCAAATAGCCGGAACGTCTCGATGACCTGCATTCACTGCGAATGCCCTTTTTTTGAGCTGCACTCCGAGGACGGTCTGTTTTCCGCGACTGACCTCAATTGCCTCGTAACTGACGCAGTCAAGCAGATCAGTTTCGAGGCCGGCGAGGTGCTTTTCACGAGTGGCCAGACAAACTCGAGCCTGTATTCACTCAGCAGTGGACTGGTCAAGATCACAAATAACGCCGAGGATGGCCGTGAACAAATCATTGGTCTGGGCATTCCGGGCAAGCTGCTCGTCGGGCTGCAGTCCATTGATCAGGATCGTCATGAGTACACTGCGGTAGCTGCGACGGAAGGCACGGCCTGCAAAATCCGGCATCGTGCATTACTCACGGCCCTGAAGGACCGCGGCGAAATTGCATTACGCCTGATTGCGGCACTAAACGCTCAACTCTCCCAGAGCCGTTCGCTAATGGAGGTCATGGGCCATAAGAAAGCGGCCGAAAAAATCGCCGCGTTTATCCTTTTGCTGGCGCCAGGGGTGCAGGCCGAGGACGATCGATTTACGCTGCCATTCTCACGCAACGACATTGCCGATTTGCTTGGGCTGAGTGAAGAGACGGTCTGTCGCCAGATGGCCAAGATGAAACGCAACGGCGTCATCTACGCGCCGCGCGGCAAGATGCGAATTCAGAATTGGGATCAGCTGCGCGCGATCGCCGGCAGATAGTCCGCGTAGTTCACTGTGCGTCGAAGAGAATGGTGGGCCCTCGGGGGCTCGAACCCCGGACCAAGAGATTAAGAGTCTCCTGCTCTACCAACTGAGCTAAAGGCCCAAATTTCCTTCGAAAGTATATTATCTGTCTTATTTTCGCGCTAGCCGCACAAAAACCTTGTCGCCTACCCGGCTTACTACCTGTGGCCGACCGGGATCATACATAATCGATTCCGGTCGTCGTGACAACCTGTGCATCCGCACGGATCACCACCAAAAAATGGGGTGGACGATGGGACTCGAACCCCACTCTGGAGATTCGCGATACCCAGGCCGCCTACCCGGCTCTTTCTCTACGACCGACCGGGATCCTAAATGATCGATCGCGGGTGCCGCGAGAAGCC
>Ga0316201_10000128_pt1 | contig 33385 bp, 35 predicted proteins | sample CS6wburrow_MG_FD_204516 | JGI IMG/M metagenome (GOLD analysis project Ga0316201, IMG submission 204516) | Coastal sediment microbial communities from Delaware Bay, Delaware, United States - CS-6 worm burrow | ecosystem: Environmental > Aquatic > Marine > Coastal > Sediment | place: USA...
CTGAACGAGAACGAAATGTTCCGTGCCGTTCACGATTATTTCGGCCACGGCATCAGAGGGAACGCGTTCGGGCCGAAGGGCGAAGAGATCGCATACGCGTCGCACAGCAAGATGTACTCGCCTCTGGCGAGGTCGGCTATGGCGGCGGAGACGCGGGGGCAGAACAGTTTCGTGAACTTCAGCCCGATCAATGCTGCGGACAGCCTGCGGGCGCAGGAACTCAAGGACATGGTGCGCCGTGGCGAGATGAGCCCGGCCGACATCCAGCAGGAACTCGACGCAATAAATGCGCGTCAGGTCTTTGCGGACCAGTCGGCAACTCTGCTGCCACCCGAGATGCTGGACATCAATTACCCGGGCGGCGTGCCTGAGTATCTCCGCAATGTCGTGAGGCCGTCCCCGGAGACAACCGTTTCAACCCCGGCCATGCATTACAGCAAATCTCCGGACCTGCGATTCACTGACCCGGCATTTTACGGGACGTCGCATCGTGGCGGAGAGTACCAGCGCATGGGGAGGGAGGATTTCCCGGCCCCGGCCCGCACTTATTTCTACGCCGGAACGCCAGAGGCGCATCGCCCGGAGCGGATGATCGCCACAAAGGCCCGTACGCCATACAAGGCTGACATTGAGGGGCTGTATGACATCGAGGCGGACCCAGAGGGCCTACGGGCTCTGGCTCAGGCAAAGACGCCTCAGGGGATCGCGGACAGGTCTTCCGCGATCATTAACGTCCTTGAGCGCCTGATCGATGAATATGGATATTCCGGCTATATTGCCCCGAGAAGCGCGGCCTTGGCACGGTATGGGAAGCAGAGAGTGGAGAGGGTCGACTGATGGCGGAAGGGGCACTCCAGAGTGCGCTGAAGATGCGGCAGCAGGCGCGCGAGTGGGCGCGTCCGGAGGGTTATGACTTTGCCACAATTCTGCCCTACGCCATCAACCGCGCGACAGGGCAGGCCGAGTGGGCTATCCCTGCATTCCTTCGTGACAGCGCGGTTGGCCTCGTGGATCTCGTGACGGGCCCGCAAGTTGGTGATATGACGCCGGAGGCCACCATGGCCCTGATGGATCTCGCCGGCGCCGGGATGGCGGCTCCCAAGCCGAGAGGGGCGCTTGGAATATTCGGGGGGAAGAGCGCGAAGACAGCAGACCTAGACGCTCTGAGCATGGCGCGGGACATGGAGCGCGCTGGCGCCTCACCGTCGGAGATATGGTCAAAGACCGGATGGGGGCGCGGCGCTGACGAAAAGTGGCGCTTCGAGATCGACGACAGCAAGGCAAGGCGCACAGAGAAGACTGAGCGCAACGATCTGATGCAGAGGATGTCAGACGAGAGATACGCCGCAGAGGAAGCGGGTGACACGGAAACCTATGAGCGCTTGACGCGTGAGTTGTGGGACGAATTTGGCCCGGGCGCCGGTGTTCAAGATGGCGTCAGGGCCAAATATTTCCACGACCATCCGGAACTTTTCGAGGCGTACCCTCAATTGGGCGAGATGGTCATAAGGCAGCCTGACCTGCCGGATAACACTCTCGGGGTTTATTACCCGGGGGCGCAGGGCGTTGATATAGGATGGAATGTGCCGTGGAAGACGGGCGCTGATCTGCACGAATTGCAGCACGCCGTTCAGGACATCGAAGGCTTCGCTCGTGGCTCTAGCCCTGATGAGTTCTTTCCGGACTACGGTGTGGCCGCGAAACGGCTTAGAGAGTCCATAGCCGTCAAAAGAGCACAGGAACTTATGGACGAGGCTGGCATGACGGCCAAAGACGCCGCAGATTTCGTCGGTGAAGCAAACAAGGTCGATCCTCGCAATATTGAGTTTATTCTCACGGAAAGGGCCAAGTCAGCGAGCCCTCCGGATCTTGACGCCATCATCGAAAAGCAAACGAAAAACATGGAAGAGATGAATCCCAGCAGCATGTACCGCCGAGTCGCAGGAGAGGCCGAGGCGAGAAACGTCCAGAAAAGGATGGAGTGGGATGCCGCTCGCAGGCGCGCGGTTCTTCCCTCTTTGACGGAAGACGTACCCCGCGACCGGCAAATCGTGAAAGGACGCTAAGATGGCGGACGGAGCACTCCAGAGACATGCGCGCGGCACGGTAAGAGGCCCAGCGCACAATCCAAACATCGGCGGGGACCAATACTCGTACGCCCAGATGGGTTCTGACGTCGCGGACTGGGCGGTGGAAGACCCGCTGGATGCCGCAGCAATCGCCACGTCTCCGATCCCGATTGTCGGCGACGTCGTCGGCGGTGTGGCGGATCTGAACGCGCTTGTCGAGGATCCGAGCTGGACAAACGCCGGGCTCATGGCGGCTGGGCTGATCCCGTTCTTTCCGGCTGGGACTGTCGGGAGGGCGGCAAAAAAGATGGGGGTCAATCCCGACAAGGCGCAAGATCCGAGGTCCGTATCGCTTAACGACCTGCTGTATGGTGAGGAGGTTCTCCCGCTTGATGGGGGGAGGGCAAAAAACAAGTTGGAGCTGTCGCAGGCCTTGAATGAAAGGGCGAAAGAGCGCTTGGGGGCGCCTATAACTCCAGAAAGCTACGACGACAAATCGAGAGCATATCTCGCAAGAGTCATAGCCGAAGAGGCCAAGGAAGCCGCATCACGAAGCGGTAATGCGGCCACTTGGTACCGGGACAAGGTCGAGGGGGCGCACCGCGTCGTAGACCAGATCTACGGAGGCATCAAGCCGTCAGAGCGCCGCATGTTCAATTACGGATTGGCCGTCACATCAAATGGCGCAAGCGTCCCGGAAAATGCCAAAATGGCTCTCGGGGTGTTCGATTACAAACGGCAGAATGGGCGGTTCCCGGAGCGGCTTTCCGACGCAGGTGTTGGCGGCGGCAAAGAAGCCAAAGCGATGGAAAACGCATTCAAGATTTACAACAGGATGTCCGACAAGATCGGTGAGGATCAGTTCCTCAAGTTCTTGGACATGGATGTCACGAACAAGGATTTGAAAGCGGCTGGCTTTCCGGTCACCGGCGAGGGAATGGGGACCAAGCTGAAAGGGTCGGCAATCCTTGGGCCTAAAATCGGGCAGGGATTTTTCCAGAACCTTGAAGGTAATTTCAACCCTCTGACGTCCGACCGCTGGTGGATGCGGACGTGGGGGCGAATGACAGGTCAGCTTGTCCCTGATCCGGACCCCAAGGCCTTGATGAAACGGCGGGCCAGACTGAAGGACGCGATCAAGACAAAAGAGGGCAAGGATCTTGTCAAAAACCTCGGCTTCAAAATGTCCGACCTCAAGACTAACGATGGTCTCGATGCGTTCGCGGATGCGGCATATAGACGATATAGCGCTGGCGGGTTCAAGGACAGAACTGAGGTCAACAGATCCGCGCAACGTCTGGCTGAGTCTAAAAGGGCAACGCTGGAATATCCGAGGGGCGCAAAAGAACGGGATTTTATGCGGTCCACCGTGGCAGATGCTCTTGACCTGTTGCGCCAAGATGGATTGGATATGGAAACTGCTGACCTTCAGGCTTTGCTGTGGTATCCTGAAAAAGAACTTTACGCAAAATACGGCATAGGAGGGAAGCGTGCAGCGCCAACGGATTATGAACGAGAGTTCACCGCTCTCGCGGAAAGTCGCGGAATTGACCTCTCGGGAAGTGGAGGAGGATCAATTCCCGATGTCGGGAGGAGAGGACAGCCGGGAGTATCTGGACTGGCTGTCGAGTCTGGACGACCAGAAAATCGAATCCTTGACGAACAAGCTGGGAACGACCCTCTCGCAGCGCTCGCTGAGGTCAGGGAACAGGGGCTGAAGTAACTCACCATGCAGAACCGAGGACCATACATCACCGACGGGTTGCCGCGCGATCCGGGCGATGCCGAAGAGATCGAATTCATCCCGTCCGAGACCGAGGGCGGGATGATCAATGTTGGTTCTGAAGCGGAGGACGCCGTTGATCCGATCATTGCCGCTATGGAGGAAGTTCTCTCGGAGGGTGACGAGGGCCCGGATCCGGCAAGCCTTCAGTTCGATGCAAACCTCGCGTCGTTCATACCGCCGCAGGATCTGACGTCCATCGCGACCGAGCTTCTGGAACTTTACCGGCAGGACCGTGATGCGCGAAGCAAGCGTGACAAGATTTACGCGTCGGGGATCAAGCAAACCGGCTTTGGTGAGCCGGCCCCCGGAGGCGCCGATTTCGAGGGCGCTTCTCGCGTCACCTACCCGCTCATGGGCGAGGCTGCGATTGACTTCGCGGCGTCTGCTTCGAAGGAGCTTCTCCCGCCTGAAGGGCCCGTCCGCACCAAGGTTCTGAACGAGGACGACCAGACCTCGATCAAGCGTGCGGAGCGCAAGAAGCGCTACATGAACTGGCTCCTGACGACCGGGTGCCCGCAGTTCTACGCAGAGCACGAGCAGATGCTCCCGCAGCTCGGCCTCTCCGGAGCCGGCTACATAAAACTCTGGTGGGATGAGGGATTGCAGTGCGAGTTCATCAACGAGAGCCGTGCCGTCCTGCCGTACAATTGCAGCGGCTGGCGTTCAGCCTATCGCCGCGCGATTGACTACGACTGGGACGAGGTCGAGATCCGCGACAAGGTCAACAGCGGGTTCCTGCGTCCTGAACCGTTCGAGGTACCGAGTGCAGAAGCGCCTGAGCCGACAGAGCCTGAGACGGCGAACAATGCGGTCGAGGGCAAGGACCAGACGACCGACAACCTCGACGGCACGCGGCGGGTCATCGAGTTCGACCTGTATTACGACCTCTCCGGAGAGGACGCCTTTTTGGTCGACCCGGAAGGCAATTCGCGCCCGGGTTGGTACAAGATCCTCGTAGACGAACAGAGCGAGGGAGTCGCGGCGATCTACCGCAAATATGACCCGGCTGAATTCCAGCGCAGCGGCCGGGTCAAGGAAGTCCACAACGTCGTCGAGTACGGCTTTATCCCGTGGGAAGATGCATCGTACGTTGGACTGGCGCATGTTGCCGGCGGGATTTGCAAGGCTATCACCGGCGGGATCCGAGCACTGCACGATGCCGCACTGATCGCAAACCAGCCGGGCGGCCTGCGTCTGAAGGGCGCGCGCAACAGCGGCGAGAATATCAAGATCAAGCCGACTGCGGTTGTCGAGATCGACGGCGTCGACACGAACGACATCCGAAAGGTGTTCATGCCGCTCCCGTTCAACGGGCCTGACGCAGTTCTGTACCAGCTCGTCGGCATGCTGATCGAGGCAGGGAAGGGCATTGTCTCGACGGCAGAGGAGAAGATCGCGGACGCGTCGGCGAACATGCCGGTCGGCACCACCATCGCCCTGATCGAGCAAGGCTCCAAGGTGATGTCGTCCATCCACGCGCGGCTGCACCGGTCGTTCGCGATGGAGCTGGAGATCATTCACCGGCTTCTGGCGGAGAACCTTGAGCCGGGCGAGGTCGAGCTCGACACCGGCTTCGAGATGGTCACGCCGGAAGAGTTCGACGGGCCGATGGATATCATCCCGGTGTCCGATCCGAACATTTTCGCCGAGACGCAGCGCTTTGCCATCCTGACCGAGGTTGCGAAGCTCATCGAGAGCCCGATGTTCCAGAGCCTCGGCTGGAACCTAGACGCACTTGCGCGCCGCTTCCTCGCCATGCTGAAGGTGCCGAACGCGGACGAGCTTCTGCCGCCGCCGCCGGAATCCGTTCCGATGAACGCGGTGGAAGAGAACGCGTCGATGGTTGGCGGGAACCCGTCTCAGGTGTATCCGTTCCAAGAACACGTCGCGCACTTGCAGATCCATTTCCAGTTCCTTGCGTCGCCCAGTTTTGGCATGAACCGGATCATGGCCCAGACGCTGATCCCGGCCATACTGCAGCACATCAAGGATCATCTCGCGTTCTACTACGCCGACATGATGGGGAAGATCCTCCAGCGCGAGAGCGGCATTCCGATGGAGCAGTTGATGCAGATCGACGCGGATGGGCAGACGGACCAGCTTTCGTCTGCTTTCGCGCAGATCTCCGTGAACGCCATGAAGGAAATGGATGAGCAGCTCAGTCAGGCGCCCAAGATCATCGAGGCGGCGGCAGAGTTCCTGAAGAAGGTCAACCCGAGTGTTGACCAGCTTGAGGTCATCCAGAAGCAGGCTGACGCGCTTCTGACGGAGGCTCAGGCGGCGCAGATCGAGGCTCAGGTGGAGAACGCCAAGTCTCAGCGCCAAGAGGACCGTGACGACATCGAGGCAGCCAATCGCATCGAGATTGACAAAAGGGAGCAGGACCGCAAGGACGCGGAACTGCTGCTCAAGGCGGAGATCGAGGCGAAGAACGCCGAAATCGCCGAGGCTCGCGCGGAGCTTGACGAGATGCGCCTCGCGATGGACCGCATCAACGCGAACAGGGACCGCGAGCTGAAGCGCCAAGAGATGGAAAGCCGGGGGAATGGTTCCTCCGGACCAACTGCGGGTTGACAATCCCGCACAACTGTGAGAGGTCGCGATGAAGGGTAACAAGAAAAAGCCGTCGATGAAGGACGTGTCGCCGCGCAAGCAGATGGCGATGGGCAAGAAACTGCCCGGCATGAAAAAGTCTGGATCTAAGAAGGCCTGCTGATGGCCCGACAGATCGCCCCAAGGGCAACCCTCTCTGAGAGGATCAGAGAGGGCGTCAAAGACGAGATAAAAGAGCGCGAGACTGCGCTCTGGTCGGGCTTCGACGGAACTGAAGAGAGCACTCGCGCTCTGCCGTATAAGATCGGCGTGATTCGCGGGCTTGTTACAGCGCTTGAGATAGTCAAGCAGTATGAGGAGAACCCAGAGGATGAAGATTGAAGAGCTTTTCCCGGAAGCAGACCCGGGTGTAATTCCTTTCGGCTCCCGACTGGTAGTCCAGATCCGGAGCGTCCCCGAAAAGACACAAAGCGGTATCTGGCTCGGCGCCCAAACGAAGGAAGCCGAGAAGTGGAACACGCAGGTCGCGAAGGTCATCAGCCTTGGTCCTGTGGCATTCCGCGACCGCAAATCTCTGGAGCCTTGGCCTGAAGGAAACTGGGCAGAGGTCGGAGATTTTGTTCGAGTCCCGGCTTTTGGCGGGGACAAAATCGAGGTGGTAGTCGGTGATCGGAAGATCTTGTTCGTGATCTTCGAAGACACCGACATCGTCGCGAAAATCACCGGCGACCCCACGAAGGGGTCGGCCACATTCTGACCGTACGGCGGAGGGCTTAAATGGCAGAGCAGTACCAAGACGACGAGGACATTCGCGATCAGGTCGAAGGCGACGAGCCTGACGACGAGGAGGATGATGACGCCTCCGACGACGATAACGACGACGGCCATGATGGCGACGACGGCGATGACGATGGTCCTGCCGGCTCCGACGATGACGGAGACGGCGATGACGAAAGCGGCATGTCCGCCGAGGAAAAGCGCGAGGCCCGTCGTCAGGCTCGCCGCAAGGCCCGTCAGCGCCGGAAGGAAAAGGCTCAGGCTGACAAGGAGAGGATCCGTCAGCTTGAGCGCCAGCTTGAGAGCGTGTCAGAGCGTCTGGCGCGCACAGAGAGCGGGCAGACGGCGTCCGACATGGCTCGCCTCGACGAGGCCATCGGGAAGGCGGAGGCTAACCTCGTCTATGCCCGAGAGCAGCGCAAGCAGGCTCTGGAGGAGGGCGATTACGACGCCGCCGACCAGCTTGACGACGTCATTTACTCCGCCCGGGCCGACCGAGACCGCCTGAAGGCGTTCAAGTCGAATATCTCGCGGCAGGTCTCGTCGCGTCAGCAGCCGATGGCTCCGCAGGTGTCAGAGGCGACCCGACGCGGGGCCGCCCAGTTCATGGAAAAGAACCCGTGGTACAAGGCCGACGGAGGCGATCAGGACAGCTCTATCGTGAACGCCATCGACGACGCCCTCGCTCGCGAAGGGTGGGATCCGAACAGCCGCGAATACTGGTCTGAACTGGAGCGCCGAACCAAAAATTACCTGCCGCACAGGTACGAGGCGGAGGCGCGACGGGGGACAAAGCAAAAGATCCGCGCGACCGGTGGGGGTCACTCCGGCGGACGGCGTGGCGCCGGCGTTGACGTCTCCGGGTTCGGTAACACTGACATCGAGCGAGCGGCAGTCCAGCAGTGGCGTGAGGCCGGTATCTGGGATACTCCCGAGCGCAAGAAGCAACTGATCTCGGCATTCCGCAAGGCAAACCAGTCCTCGTAGACGGGCTGTTGACAGGAGATACGCACATGAGCGATAATGACATCGAATTCGGCGCTGACGAAGCGCCTGCCCCGCGAGAGCTACGGCCCACGCGAGGGAAGACATCCAAGGCGCGGAATGCAGAAAACCCGCGCGCTTCGGTACGACGCTCCAGAGATGAGCGGGAGCCGAGGCAAACGGAGGTCGAAAACACCGGAATGCTTCGGTCTTTCGGTAACTTCGACGTTCTCCCAGCTCTGCCTCAAGACGACCCGGACTGGCATTTTTGCTGGCTGTCGACGACTAACAAGCAGGACAGTATCCACCGCCGCGTGCAGATGGGTTATGTCCCTGTGAAGCCCGACGACCCAGCTCTTGACGGCCACCCGGTCGATTTGGCCGATTACTCGCTGAAGAGCGGTGACTGGCCGGGAGTCGTCGGTGTGAACGAGATGCTCGCATTCAAGATTGAGCGCAGGCTCTACGAAGAATGGATGCAGCACTTCCATCACAACCAGCCGATGCAGGACGAAGAGGCGATCCGAGAGAACGCCATGTCAATTGCGGATACGGTTACCCGTGCAGGCGGCAAGGTGCTCATCGAGGAAGGCTCCGATAATCTGGGCTCCGACGAGCCCGCGTCGATGCAGCCGATCTTGCAGCGCCGTGGGCGGGGTCCGAAATGGTAAACCCGCGCGTGAAAGGAACGAAGGATCATGTCCTCGACCAACGCACCGTTCGGCTTCAAAGCTGTCCGAACGATCACGGGCGCCAAGCAGCCGCAGCATGAGATCCGCGAAGGCGCGATCCCCTCTGGCTACGGTACTGCTATCTATCAAGGCCAGATGATCAAGCTGGCTACGACTGGCGCTATCCAGCCTGCTGCCGCAGGTGACCGCATCCTCGGTGCTTTTGTCGGCGTTGAATTCGTCGACAGCTCCGGCGCTGTGAAGACCCAGAGCTACTGGCCCGCGAGCCAGACGCTGCTCTCCGGCACCTCCGCGACCGTGTATTATTACTCGGACCCGGACATCGTGTACGAAGTCCAGTGCGACGGTTCTCTCGCCGCCACCGCCGTCGGCGATCAGGCCGACCTTTCCAATGCCACCGCAGCCAATACGGTCGCCGGCACGTCCCAGTCCACTCTGTCCAGCAGTCTGGCCGGCGCGGCGGGCAATGCCCAATTCCGTATCCTGCAGCTCTCGCCGCGTGTCGACAACGACTGGGGCGACAGCTACACCGTGGTTCACGTCCAGATCAGCGAGCACCAGTACGTCGCTGACGCTGCTGCTATCTAAGGGGGGCATGAATCATGGTAGCTCCGATGACCTCCACTCAGTTTCGGGCAATTGTCGAACCGATTCTGAATCAGGAATTCGACGGCCTGTACGAACAGCGGGCCGACGAATGGAAAGGCGTCTTCCGCCAGTTCGACGGCATCAAGCGGTCGTACCACGAAGAGCCGGTCCTCTACGGCATGCGTGCGGCTCCGGAACTTCCGGACGGCACCCCGGTCACCTACGATAGCGGCGGCGTCCTGTACCTCGCCCGCTATCGCTACAAGGTCTACGGTCTGGCTTTCGCCCTGACCAAGGTTCTTGTCGAGGACGGCGACCACATCCGTATCGGCCAGTTGTTCTCGCGTCACCTCGCTCAGTCTCTCATCGAGACCGAGGAGACCAACGCGGCGAACATCCTGAACCGTTCGTTCAACGCGTCCTACGCCGGTGGCGATGGCGTGTCGCTGATCAACAGCGCGCACCCGGTCGTCGTCGGTGCGCAGTCCAACGTCCTTGCCTCTGCGGCGAACCTGTCCCAGACCTCTCTGGAACAGATGCTGATCCAGATCCGCAAGGCCGAAGACAGCGCAGGCCGCAAGATCCGTCTCATGGGCGAGCAGCTTATTGTCTCTCCGGACAATATGTTCCAAGCCGAGACGATCATGAACAGCGTCCTGCGTCCGGGTACGGCGAACAACGACGTCAACCCGATCAAGTCGATGGGCCTGCTGCCGAAGGGCGTCAAGACGATGTCTCGTCTGACTTCCTCCACCGCATGGTGGGTGCAGACGAACGCACCGGAAGGTCTGAAGAAGGCCAACCGCCGCAACGTCGAGCGCTCGATGGAAGGCGACTTCGAGACGGACAGCATGAAGTACAAGGCCACCCAGCGGTATGTCTTCGGATGGACCGACTGGCGCGGCGCCTTTGGTACTCCGGGCGTCTGACGGGGTGGGGGCTTCGGCCCCCACTTCACATACTGGGAGCGCAGCATGACGCACTTCTCTGACGGCCTCCGCATTGGCGACGCGTACTATGCTCGCAATGTCGGCGGCAACTCCGACCCGTCCGGACGCCAAGACATCGGCGTCGCGGCTATGACCGAAACCCAAGTCACGGTTCCGATGCTTCTCGGCGCCCCTGACACGAACGATGCTGACGGCATCTGCGTGAACGTGGCGGCGACCGGCGCGGCCACCCTGTCTGCCACCGGTGCTCTGGTGTCTGGCGGCGTGGCAACCTTCGACGTCCCCCGGGCCCCGTCCATCACGTCCACGGCGGACGAGAGCGGCGTGACCTTCACCTTCACCGGTACCGACGAGTACGGCGCGGCTCTTGTCGCCAACCGTGCTGGCCCGAACAACACCACCGTGAATGCGGTGTCCGCGTTCAAAACCATCACCTCGGTGGCGGTCGATGGTGCTCTGACCTCGACGCAGGTCGACGTCGGTTCGTCTTCCGTTCTTGGCATCCCGTACCGTATCGGATCCGCAGGCAACTTCCTGTCGATCATGGAGAACGGCACGCCGGCCACTGGCGGCACTTTCGTCGCAGGCCTGTCCACGACGGGCACGGCGACCGCTACTACGGCGGACGTGCGGGGCACCTATACCCCGGCTCAGACCGCTGACGGCTCCAAGACCGTCACCCTGCTTGCTGTCGTCGACGCGAGCACGAAGGGCACCCTGTACGGGGTTGACCAGTACGGAGGCTAATTTGCCGACCAAGAGGAGAGCGGCTGCGAAGAAACCGCAGCCGGCAAAAGATCAGGCTGCTAAACGGCCCGTCGCAGTGCTCGCGATGGGCGACAGCCGAGACCAGTTCGAGGTCGCCGCGATGGTGCGGGGGAACTACGAGGCTCTGGGCATCCCGGATGACCTTGAGATCTGGGCCATCAATACGGCGGGCACCGTCTATCATTGCGATAGGGTCTATCACATGGACCCGGTTTCAATGTATTTTGACGGTGTCAGTCTAACGGCGGAAGAAGAGGCGCATGGCCGCGCTATCGAGTTCAAGCCGTGGCCTGCGATGGGCGAGAAACTCGCTCGCCTTCGGGTTCCTATCTACACCTCGCGAAGTGATCGCCGGGTGCCGAGTTCGGTCGATTTCCCGATCAGGGAGGTGGCTGAGTTCTTCGGGGGATTCCCGTACTGGAATACCACCGTCGCGTACGCGATTGCACATGCGATCTATGAGCGCCGTCCGACCATTTACCTCTACGGGTGCGATTTCAGTTACCCTGACAAGGCAGTCGGCGAGTCCGGTCGGTCATGTGCCGAATACTGGATAGGGCAGGCAATCGCGCGCGGCATCAAGGTCATGATCCCGAAATGCACCCTGCTCGATAACTGGCGGGACAGACGCCCGCTATATGGTTATGGCAAGACGTTGGAAGAGGTGCTAAATGCGACCGACATCACTCACGGCGACGGCGACCGGGGCGACTGACCCGATCATCGTTGACCGCTTCTCCGGTAATTTCAGCGCTGGCATCTATCTGACGTCGACGGGCGCTACGCAGGCGACCCTGCAAATTACCGGAGACAACATTCTCGGGACCGGGTTCACCGCGACGACCGCGAACTGGATCAGCGTTACCGGCATCGCCACCACTGGCGGCAACAATTACGGGCATCTGACGACGCCCTGCATCGCGGTTCGGGCGAACGTTACATCGTACGCTACACCTCTGACGCTGACCGTCATTCAGGACGGCACCGGCGGATGATAGGATTTACCAAAGATTCCGCTTGATAAAAGCGCCGAGCGATAAATCAGAGGAGACGAAATGATCTACCTGCAACTGATGACCGACGACGAGGTCAACACCGTGTTTCATGGCCTCGCTCAACTGCCTTGGGCGAAGTCGAACGACATCATCCACCGCCTGAACGAGGCTGTCGCTGAAAAGCGGAAGGCCGATGCCGAGGCAACGGAAGAGTACGAGGTCGAGTACAAGCGGATGGCGAAGCAAGCCGTCCCGGATGAAAGCGACGACTGATGGCGACTTCAGGAACAACCGGCCAGACTACGATCAACGTCATCCAGTTGATTGACGACGCTCACCGGCTTGCGGCGACGAAGCCGCAGGTCATTACCGGTGAGCAGATAGAGTTCGCCAAGCGCCAGTTGTTCCTGTTTTTGTCCTCTTGGTCAAATCGCGGAATTAACCTCTACACCATCTCGCAGCGGCTGGAGCCGCAGGTCAAGAACAAGCGCCGGTACGATCTCCCGACGGGGGCCATCGAGGTGATGAACGTCCAGCACCTCGAGGTGACCACGCAGGGGACGACAGGGGGCGCATCAAGCGCCGGCGGAACGGCCGCCAACGCGTTCGACGGACTGTTCACCACCGCATGCACGCAGACCAGCGCTGACGGCAATATCTCCTATGACTTCGGCAGCTCTGTCGTGGTCTCCACCGTGGGGTTCATGCCGAATGGGACGCGGACCTACGCGCTCTCTCTGGAAAGCTCGACCGACAATTCGACATGGACTGTCGTCTCAACTCTGGCGTCTGCATCGTACGTTGACAATGTGTTTGTCTGGACGGACCTGACGGCGCCGGTCGAGGGCAGGTATTTCCGTGTCAGGGAGACTGGTGGCGCCATCCTTGACGTCCGTCAGCTTGTGTTCGGCCGCAGCCCGGTCGATGTGGATATGTCTCGCCAGCCGCGCGATGACTATGTCAACCAAGGCGACAAGACGACCACCGGGACGCCCACGATGTACTGGGTGGACCGGCAGTCAACGCCGCGCATCTGGATCTGGACGGCGTCGAAAAGCGACTTCGATATACTGTCAATTTGGCACACAAGCCATATTCAGGACGTCGGCGCTCTGACTAACCAAATTGCTGTTCCACAAAGATGGCAAGATGCGGTACAATACGAGCTGGCCGCGCGAGTGTGTATGAACCTCGATGGCGTGACGCTTGAGCGTCGCAACGAGCTGCGAGGTCTTGCGGGACAGGCTTTCCGCGAGGCAAGCGAAGAAGAGCGTGACCGTTCGGAAGTCATGCTGACCCCAGACGTGGGCGGTTACTCCGGGGCATAGTCATGCCGAAGTTCCTCGCATCCGACTTCATGATTGCTATATGCGACCGGTGTCGGATGAAGGTTCCTCACAAGATCCTCAGAGCGGACGGCGACAGTCCGGGCCTACGCGTGTGCCCAGAGTGCCGCGATGACATGGACCCGTACAGGCTGCCGGCGCGTCAGACGGAGACCATCAACATTCGGAACGCCCGTCCGGATTCCCGCGTCGGCCCGACACCGGTAGGCCTGTCTCAGACAGACCAGAGCTTCGTCCTGACCGATGAGCAGGGCAATGCAATCCAGATTGGAGAAGTTCAGTGAGCGTCTGGCGCCCCCTTTCGGATCTGACGCCGGCCGACAACCTTGTCGCGTCCGATTTCATTTTCGTGACCCAGTCTGGCATCGCCAAAAAGGCCACGCTTGAGCAGGTTCTTCAGGGCGGCGCGAGTGGCAGCATTTCGTTCGCGAACCTGACCGTCACCACATCGTTCACGTCCAGCGGGACTGCGACGATGGCGTCTCTGACGCTTTCGAGCGCCCTTGGCCTCGCGTCTGGCGGCACTGGTGCGACCAGCGCATCAGGGGCGCGCACAAGTTTGGGTCTCGGTAGCATCTCGACGCAGGACGCAAACAACATCGGGGTTTCTGGCGGCGCCATCGATGGGACAACAATCGGCGGTTCTACGGCGGCGGCTGGCACGTTCACAAACGTCACGGCGAGCGGAACCGTCAACTTTACCGGCGCCACCGTCAGCGACCTCGGCACCGTCACGACGGCAGACATCAACGGCGGCACCATCGACGGCACCGTTATCGGCGGATCTACAGCCGCTGCTGGCACGTTCACAAATGTGACCGCAAGCGGAATTGTCAACTTAACTGGGGCCACCGTCAGTGACCTCGGCACCGTTACTACGGCAGCCATTCAGGCCCTGACCGGAACGCTTGACGGGACGGCCCTTACGTCTGCCAGTTTCGAGGATGCAGCGTTCAAGATTGTCGATGACGGGGACAACACGAAAGTCGCTCAATTCCAAGCATCCGGCATCACGACTGCCACGACGCGCACATTCACTCTTCCGGACGCGGACACCACTCTGGTTGGAACTGACGCAACGCAGACTCTGACGAACAAGACCCTGAGCGGCGGCACGATCAGCGGAACGGTCAGTGCGAGCGGCGCGACATTCTCCAACCTCGGAACCGTCACCACAGTTGACATCAACGGTGGAACGGCGGACGGCGTCACTATCGGAGGCTCCACGGCTGCGGCAGGTTCATTCACGACGCTGTCAGCGAGTGGCGCCGGGACGTTCTCAAGCACGGCGCGGGTCGCCGGCGGACAAGAGATCAATCAGCAATCCGGCACGACCTACACGCTTGTCCTCGGGGACGCCGGGAAACTGATCGAGATGAGCAACGCCTCCGCTATCACCCTGACGGTCCCGCCGAACGCCGATGTCGCGTTCGCCGTCGGCACGCAGATCACTCTGGTGCAGACCGGGGCGGGGACCGTGACGGTATCGCCCGGATCCGGTGTGACGATCAGCAGCAACGGGTCGCTGACAGATCTGGGCGGGCAATACGCCATCGCGGTGCTTTACAAACAAGCCACCAACGTGTGGATCCTTGGCGGAGACATTGCCTGATGTTTAGCATGATGTTTGCCTCTGCTGGGAGAAGAAGCCAGTCGATCCTTGACAGTCTGCCCGCGCAGGCAAACCTTGTTTCGTTCTGGGATGCGGCTGATAGCGGTAGCTGGTCCGGTTCTGGCACTTGGAATAACCTTGTTACATCTCCGGCTGATGGCGCCGCCCAATCAGCCTATAATTTGCAACTTGGCAGCACGAGCGGATCGGATGCGAACGATCCGACATTCAGCGGCACGCCGGGGGGTCTCAGTTCTTCGGAATATTGGAGCCTTTCCGCGACAACTGGCTTTGAGCTTCCGGCTAATACAACATTTACCGCTAGTATGCACCACGGCGATGCAGAATGGGAGCTAGGCTATATAGTTGATCTCGGTTCAACTCCGGGAACAAATTGGTATTTGGCTAGCACCATAACCGGAGGCGGCTTTGGCAATCGAGGCTTTTATAACTATGCCACTTTTTCACAATATCTTGCCGCTTCATCATCTAATGTGTTGACCAGTTGGACTCCGGGCACAGGCTTTAAACGGTTTACTTGGGGGTTTGACGGCGATGCAACCGGCCCTTGGCAATACTCAATTGATGGAACTCAAACCACAAATTCTACATCTAATACCAATCCAGACACATCTTCGACGGCAGACCGAACACTGATGATCGCTAACAGCAACGGTTATACTCTGGGTATTCCGAACGGGAAACTTTATGCCGTGGTCTTGTGGAACAAGCGGCTTTCGTCGGCTGAAGTGACTACATTTAACGATGCCTTTTCTGGCAGATTCGGGTACTAGGAGGGCGTTATGGCAGACAGCGCAACAAGCCGGAACGATCTCAGGAAGCAGTCTCTTGCGTCCAATCGCGGAACGTGGGGCGCGCCGAATCTCAACGAGGCGTTTGACAGCATCGACGAGAGCCTTGACGGCTATGTCGAGATCGATGTCTCTGGCGGATCTAACGTCACACTGACGACGACGGACTACGCCTCGAACGAGGCTCGTCAGCGCATTCTAAAGTTCACCGGGACGATGACTGCAAGCATTTCGGTCATTGTTCCTGACGTCGAGAAATGGTACATCATCTGGGACGCATCTACCCGGGCCGGGTATACGCTGACGTTCAAGAACTCCTCCGGCACCGGCGTGACGCCGACGAACGGACAGCGCGAGATCGTCATTTGCGATGCGTCCGAGGTCTACAAAGTCGAGAGCGGAAACACCCTGTCGTCCATCGGCGCCCCGACGGCTGATGTCGACCTTGCCGGGTACAAGATCACCACGTTGGGGTCTCCTTCTGTCGCGACTGACGCGGCGAGCAAAGGGTACGTTGACGCGACCATTGCGTCGGCCGCGATCCTCCCTCTGACCTCGGACTGGGGCAACGTCACAACCGGCACGACCGTTCAGCTTAAGCGCGACACAACCGGCAACATCGCTTCCTACACCGGGTCTGCCGGAGAGGTGGTCGTAGATACGAGCCGAAACAGCCTGAAGGTTCAGGATGGATCGACTGCCGGCGGCCATGAGATTGTCCCGCAGGGTTCCATGGACGCGGTCGCTATTACTGGCGGGACGGTCTCCGGAGTAACGATCAACAACTCGACTGTCGGTGCCACCACCCCGGCGACCGGAGTGTTCACGACGGCTCGCGTGACGGCGGGCCAGATTGTCAACGAACAGACCGGAACGACGTACACTCTCGTTCTGGCGGATGCCGGGAAACTGATCGAGTGTAACAATGGGTCTCCGTTCACTCTCACGGTGCCGTTGAATAGTTCTGTCGCTATCCCTGTCGGCAGCCAGATCACTGTCGTTCAGACCGGAGCCGGGCAAGTAACCTTCAGCGCTGCCGGCGGGGTGACGCTGAACAGCAGGGGCGGCGCGACAAAGACATTCGCGCAATATTCCATCGCGGTTCTCTATAAGCAGGCGACGGACACATGGATCCTCGGCGGGGATGTGAGAACCTGATATGTCCTATTCTGATCTCCTGAGCGACATCAACAGTTGGCTGCAGAACCAGTCTGCCGAACTGACCGAAGAGCGCGACCAGATCATCGAGAACGCCCTGACGTTCATCGCCCGAGATCTGCCGATCCAGCCATTCCTTACGCAGGCGAGCGGCTCTTTCGTCATCGGGTCGCAGACCATTCTCAGAAGCACGCTCACGCGCCCGGTCGCTATTCGTGAATGGTCTTACCTAGATGCGAACAACAGATACGTCAAACTCTTCGTCAGGCAGGAGAGCTATTGTCGGACATTCTGGCCCGTCGAGGCGACGACCGGCGACCCGCTGTTTTATTTCGTCGACACGGCGAACACATGGCGCGTTGTCCCGACGCCGCAGGCCACCTACACCTACACTCTGGAATACGTCCAGCGCCCGCAACTAGACAACACGGTCACAACGAACTGGCTGACAGAAAACGCCTACAAGCTGTTGCTGAACGGGTGCCTTGCCGAAGCGGCGCAATTTGTCCAGTCCGTAGACCAGAGGCCTGAACTCCTGCAGGCAGCGATGATGGAATACAAGACCGAGCTGGAACGCGTTCAGCGCGCTGAATTTGGCGTCGAGCTTGACGCCCTGAAGGTCTGACATGGGCAAGTTGACCCCGATCCCGTTCCAGCCAAACGTGGCGAAGGACGACGCCGACTACGCCGCGTCAGGGAGCGCTATAGACAGCGACAAGATCCGGTGGGTCAGAGGATCCGCGCAGTCTCTCGGAGGATGGACAAGAGCCGGCACAGACGCGGTTGACGGCATCTGCCGTGGAGCGAGCGCCTATACGACATCCAACGGGGATACCTACGCGGTCCTCGGCACGCACAAAAAGGTGTACGTCTTCGACGGCGTCCGCCTCTGGAACATTACCCCGATCCGCTCTTCAGCGGCGCTTGGCACTGACCCGTTCACGACAACGGCTGGTGGCGGCGCCGGGCAGACAGTCTCAGTCAGCGTCGCCCACACGGCTCATGGCGCGATCTCAGGCGACACAGTCTACTACACGGGTGCGAGCACGTTCGACAACGTGACCATCGGCGGCGGGAGCGGGACGCTTGGGAGCAACCCGTTCGGCACGACTGAGAACAGCCGCCTCGTCGTGGTCACTCATACGTCTCACGGGCTCTCGACGGGAGATATCGCGTATTTCACGGGCGCAAGTGCTGTCGGCGGGATTACCGTCGGCGGATCTGGGTCTGGGTCATTCGGAGCGACGCCGTTCACGACGATTGAGGGCAGCGAGATCGTCACGATAACGCTTTCCTCTCACGGGCTGTTCACCGGAGAGACGGTTACCATCGCGAGCGCATCTGCGGTCAACGGGATCACGTTAGACGGCGACTATACCGTCACCGTGGTCGACGCGAATACGTTCACCGTCGCCGCGTCAACTCAGGCGTCTGCTGATGGGTCTGGCGGCGGCAGCCCGACCTACGCTTACGAGCGGCCGTATTCTGTCTGGGTGATCGACGCAGATAGCTACCTGATCGAGCACCCAGCCGAAGCCACCAGTTCTGCCGACGGCGGCGGGGCCAGCGTGACTTATGAATATTGGACCGGGTACGCCATCACCGGCATTACGGACGCTGACACATACACCATTGACGTAGTGGCGTCTGGGGCCCAATCCGGCGCCACCGGTGGGGGATCCAGCGTAGAGGCCCAATACGAGATCAATGTGGGTCTACAGGACGGCATCGGGGGCAAGGGCTTCGGCCTCGGCGGCTTCGGCCAAGGCGGCTTCGGCCTCAATGAGCCGGATGAGGAAATTACTCAGCCCCGTGTCTGGCACATCGACAATCGCGGCGACTACTCATACCAGAATCCGCTCGGCGGCACGATCTACGAGTGGACGGCCATCCTGTCGCGACGGTCCAAGACGCTCGCGAATGCGCCGGCGAAAGTGCTCGGGATGCTGGTCACGAACGAGCAGTCAATCATGGCACTCGGCTGCACTTCGAATGAGGATGTCTTCCAGCCGAACCTGATCCGCTATTCTGACAGCACAAACGTTCAGATATGGACGCCGGGCCTGATCAATCTGGCCGGCGACATCATCCCGCTTGGAGACGGGTCGTTCCTCGTGACCGGCCGGAAGGCGCGGAACGGCGTCTTGGTATGGACCGACAGCGCTCTCAACGCAATCGGATACACCGGTCAGGTCGACCGCCTGTACGAGCCGACGCTGGTTGGCACCGGGTGCGGCGCTCTGGGGCCCAATGCTGTGATCGTCGACGATGGGGACGCGTATTGGCTCTCCCGCCAGAGATCCACGTTCATTTATCGCGGGGGCGCTCCTGAGCATGCTAACAATCCAAACCGCCGCTGGTTTGAAGCCAAACTTGCGGCCGGTCAGGAATACAAGGTCTGGGGCAGTATCGACAACCTGTATCACGGCGTCTTCTGGCTCTTCCCGACAAGTCAGCAGGGCGATTGCGACACATACTTCAGGTGGGACAGCGGCGAAGACCCGGCTGGGCGCCTCGGCTGGTCTGTCGGTACATTCGACCGAACGGCATGGCTTGATAACATTGTCCTCGACAAGCCAATTGCGGTGGACACCTCTGGCAAGGTATACTTCCACGAAGAAGGAAACGGCGACAGCGGCGATGTTTTGACGCGCTTCGTTGAGTTCGCTCCGATAAGCCTCGGAGACGGCGATATGTTGACGACGGTAAAACGCATCGTCCTTGGGATGTTCACATCCGACACGTCGATCCCGAGCTTCATGGGTTCGCTTCACGTCACGCTGAAGCTGAAAGAATGGCCCACTTCCACGGAAACAACGCGAGGCCCATTCACGGTCTTGCCGGACGTCGTATACCCTGCGGCGAACAGCACTGTGATCGACAGCATGTGTCAGGCGCGGCAAATCGGTATGAGGTTCGAAAGCTCCGGGAGCAATGATTTCTGGCGCCTCGCGAGCGTGCGCGCGGACCTCGGGCAGGGAACGGCGCGATGATCACCCTCCCGCTCCCCCCGCAACCGCCGCAGACGGACGATGAACAGACGAACGACTATTATCGTCGGCTTGTGAAGTGGCAGGACGAGTTCGTGCGCGTCGTGGAGAGTGAGTTCACTCGTATAGAGAGGAACTATGACAGCCAGCGGGACACCGTCAGCGTGCCGGGGGCATCGGTGGCGGAACTGACGCAGGCAAACCCGCGATACAAGCCGACCACGCCGGCGAACGGTGGGACGCGTCTGGCTTATGCGACGGATGCGACTGGCGGGGCGAAACTGGTTTACGGAGACGGCGCTGCATGGCGCGAAGTTGACGGCGGAGCGATAGTATCATGATGAGAAAAATGGGCGCCCTGCGTCAGCATCTCGGGCCGAAAGGCATCCCCAGTTTCAACGGTTCGGCCGGGGGCGGCGGCGGAAGCGGCGGCGGAAGCGGTGGCGGATCTTCGTCTGGTGACTTCGGGTTTGACGGTTCTTTCATGGGTTCCGGCTATGGATTTGGCGGATTCGGTTTCGGGCCCGGCGTCGCTACGGCGATTGGACAAGCTGTCGCTGAAGCGGCACACAACGCAGGTCTATCGGTTGATGATCCAATGGGCGCATACGGGGGTGACCCGTCGGCGTTCGGCGGCGGCGCGCAGGGTAACTCTGTCGGTCCTGCGTCCGAAGATTATCGCGCCCAGTTTGGCGTCAAGCCGGGGTCTGCGTATCTGATCGCAAATCCGGATGTTGCGCGTGACCCGTATTTTGCAGCGAACCCGATGGAGCATTACCGCCGCCACGGACAGTCCGAGGGACGCTCTTGGGGCGCGCTTCCGCCCGGGATGCAGACGCCGGGGCCGAGCATGATACTGCGTCCGAATATGCCGCCCGGGATGCAGACGCCGGGGCCGAGCATGCTGCGTCCGAATATGCCGCCCGGGATGCAGACGCCGGGGCCGAGCATGATACTGCGTCCGAATATGTCACCCGGGGCGCTGCAGCAATACAACCGCCGCTTTGTGGATAACAGCCGATGAACATCAGCAACATGGGCGCGCTGCGCCGCGTCACCGGTAAAACAGAGCCAATCCCTAACGGCCCTGATGGCAGCCGCCAGTCGGTCGAGAAGGTGAATGCTCCGCTGATGTTCAACAGCAAGCCGGGCAAGACAGCCTATCTCGTCTATAACACCCCGGAGGAGATGGCTCTCCTGCGGTCCTACGGTCTCGGTTATAGCGAGGAAGGGTCTGGACCCCCGGTCGGAGGTGGAGCGCGCCAGCATATTGGCCCGCGTGGCGTGCCGAGTTTCAACGGCAACGGTGCGGCCGGTGGCGGTGATGATGGTCCCGGAGATGGCCCCGGCGGCCCGTGGTCTGAAGAGGATCAAACGCGTTCCGGAGACAGTGACGGCGGAACGTCAGCCACCCCGCCGATGACGGCGGACGAGTATTTTCGCGCCGTCTACGGTCTCCACCCCGAGGCCGACCCGAACGCGTTCATGTTCGGCATGCAAGGGTATTATACGCCGCAGAGCTACGCGGACTATGCTCTCGCGTCGAGTGCGATCCCGCGCGGTGAGGGTCTGGGCTACCGGCCCATGCTCAACCAGTCTATCATATCCAACCTCGACCTTGACCCGTCGCAGATCAATGCCGGTCAGCGCGGTGGTCAGACTATTGCCGGTGCGACGGGGCGCGGCATGACGCTACAAGGCGCCATCGACGCGGCAGGAAAGCGGCCTCAATTCGAGCAGTTCATGGCCGAGGCGCCAGAGGGTCTGGCGAGCGGCAATGTCGACCGCTATTTGCAGAATTACCTGACCGCGTCCGGCGCGGAATCCGCTATGGCCCCGAACCAATTCGGCCGCTTTGGCGGGCGCGGGTACGGCGAGATGGTAGGCGAGACTGTGGCACCTCCGTCTTATTTCATGCCGGGCGGGCAGACACCGGGTCGGTATGAGCCAGACTATGCCGGAGCGCTCCAGCGCTCTCTCACCATGCGCCCAGAGTTTGAGGCTGACGAAGGCATCCTGTCGGCGGCGGAAGCATACCGTCAGGCGAACCCTGATGTCGCGCAGCACGAGTATTTCGGCTCGGATCCATACAACGCGCTGCACCATTATCTCCAGTTCGGCCGCGACGAGGGCCGGAACTGGGGAGGACAAATCCCGGGCGAGATCCTCGGGTTCGCTGATGGCGGCATGGTCGACATCGAGGCGATGGGCATCGAGGAAGTCCCGATGATGCCTCCGCCGCCCCCTCCGCCGCCGCCGACGTCCTCTGGGCCACTTCAACTCAGTGCCTCTTCTGGCGCTGTTGCGGGGGGCGGGAACGGCAGGTCCGACGACATCCCTGCGGTCTTGTCTGACGGGGAATACGTCATTCCGGCCGACGTCGTCGCTGCTATGGGTGACGGCAGCAACAGCGCCGGAGCGGACCAACTCGATGCCATTGTAGAACGCGTTCGTGCATCGTACGCATCAAGACTCGCCGGGCTTCCCGGACCACGGAGGTAAATATGGGATTTCTCAGCGGCCTGTTCGGCTCAGGCAACCAAACCGTTACGTCGACCCCGACATATGCCCCGCAGTTTCAGCCCCTCGCCGATCTGATCGGCGGCATCTCCCCGGGCCTTGTCCATCGGCCATTTATCCCGTATCTTGGCATGCGTCGGCCCATGCTATCGCCGTTGCAGCAGATGGCGATTGGGCGCGCATATGAAGCCGGAACCGCGACGGACGCGCCTGTATACAGCCCGATGGGTCGGCGGACTTCCTACACAGGACAGAACAGCTATAACCCTGTGCCGCAGAGCCAGTTCTCGCGCGGCGGCCTCGCACACCTGCGGCGCTATTAGGAGACACCCATGGGACGCCCGATGCTGACCCTAGACGATCAATACTACAACGACGTCAAGGGCATCTCGACGGACGCCATGCGCGGCTCGATGGGCGCCCAGCAGGCGGCCCGCAAGGCTGTTACCGGGGCCGAGATCCAAGAGCGTATGAACCCGTACCTTGAGCAGGTTCTCGGGCGTCAGGTGGAGGATACCAACGAGCGCAACCGCATCGAGGCGGCGCGCCGGGCGGCGCAGCGCGGCGGCATGCGCGCTTTCGGGACGCGCGGCGCCATCGGAGAGGCCATCGCTCGCGACCTTGAGCAAGAACGCCTCGATACCATGACGGCGGGACTTCGCTTCCAAGGGTTCGAGAGCGCTCAAAATCAGGTCAATACAGAGCGCAACCGTGACCTGTCGGTCGGTCAGGGCCTCTCTGGATTGGGGCTTGGCGCCGGCAATATCACGACAAACCTTCAGCAGATCGGACAGCGCGAGCGTGAGCTGGTAAACCAGTTCGAGAACGACGCATTGCGCCGTGAAGCCGAACGCTTCAACCTGTTGAGCACGGCCGGCGGTCTGCAGCAGGGGGCGATGGAAGGGCAGATCCAAGACAGCATATCGCTCTATAACGAGCTGCAGGGAGCGCCGTATAATCAGGCGTCATTCGGGAACCAGATCCTGACAGGTCAGCAGGGGACGGTCCAGACGGCCCCGACCGGCAGCAACCCGTTCTCTCAGATTCTCGGGCTCGGCGCCACGATTGCCGGGCTCGGTGTGTCTGGTGGTGGGACTGTCGGCGGAAACCTGATATCCGGCATGTTCGCCAACGGCGGCCGCGTCGGAGCGCTACGCATGGCGAACGGCGGATCCGCCACTCTGGCCGCACCGTCTGCCGGCAGCTCTCTGATGTATGCCACTGACGCGGAACTGGCTTACCTCGCGGACAATTTGCAAGACCCGGCATACTCCGGCATGGTCCTCGCCGAGATGGCGCGCCGTGAGGCCGGAGGTGACCGTGTCGGCATGACGCAAGCGGAAATGGGCGCGGTCGAAGGCGCCAACACCGGGAAGACGGAAAGCGCATTTGAAGACGCTGTGAGCCTGCTGCAGCCGTCGTCGCCCGTTGCTCCGGCCGCCGCTTCTGCGCCTGCTATGCCCGCCCCCACTCCGGTTGGGCGCGGCCCTCTGGCTGACATTGCCGAGGCCCTTCCTCCGGCACGGCCAGAGCCTGTTGCCCCGGCCGCCTCGGCGCAGCCGCGTGGCGCCATCGCCGCCGCCTCCGCCGCCGCAACGCCGTCCGTGCAGGGCGCGGTGGAGAGCAAGCCGGGCATGTGGCAGAGCCTGTTGACGGATCTGACTACAGTTGACCCGCTCACTGGCAAATCGCCGCTCTACTCATTCGGCGTCAACATGCTTGCCGCAAGCGCCAACCCGGACCCGGGGCGCGGCCTGTTCGGGAACGTCGGCCTGTCCCTGAAGGCTATGGACGAGGAGCGGAAGGCGCGCAGGCAAGAGATCCTCGACGCGCGGCTGAAGGCTGCCGCTATCGACGCGAAGTCGCGGAGCGGCAACAAGGCGACCGGCCTAGTTGCAAGGTTCACTGACGGAACGACGCAGTCCGTCCTGCGAGACAGCGACGGTGACTATGTCTATCGCGGCGGGAACAAGGAATATCTGGCTGACATCCAGTCTGGCGGGGAAGAAGTGCGTGTAGCGCGCCCGCAAGAATTGCCGGCGAGCGCGGTGGCGCAAGAGGCCGCTATCGGCGCTTCTGCCGAGGCAGACGTCGAAAAGATCAATAAACTTGAGGCTCGCATCGACGCCTTGAGCGATGCGGATCTAGGGATCGTCGGTGGCGCTCGTAAAAGCGCCAGCTCTGCCGTGGGTATGCTCGGCGATCTGTTTACCTTGGCCGGCATCCCGACCGAGCAAATTTCCGCAGTTCAGAAGAAGATCGGCGATCCGGAAAATTTGCGCACCCTTGAAGTTCTTGAGGACGGCATCTACGAGATGATTGTCTCCCAGAGGCGCGAGGCCAGAGGGCGAGCACCGACGACTGAAGACCAAAAAGCAATCCGAAAGCTGGTTTCGCTTCAGGGAATGACTGATGCAGCGAGCGTTCGTGCGCGCCTGAGCGAAATCATGGACGGCCTTAGAGGTGGCGCCTACAAGCAAATGGAGCTCTCTGAGATACGCGGCGGCCTTGCTGGTTCTGGTGCCGCGCCAGATGAACAGTCGGATGAAGTGATCGAGCTTGAGCCGATCATTGCGGAGTAAATCATGGCCGAACTGCGCTTTTACAGAAAGGGCGACAGCTTCTACGCGGAGCACCCTGACGGCAGAAAATTCCGCGTCCGGACAGACAACGAGGCAGTCGCGCGTAAAACCGTGACGCGTCAACTGTCGAAAACAGAGAGCGCCGCCAGATCTGCCGGTGAAACCGCTCGGTCAATGGTCGATGCGGCGTCACAAGAAATGGACGCGCTGACAAGGCCTGCGCCGCCGACGGTCGAGGCTCCAATCGAAGGCGCTCCGCCTCTGGGAACGCCAGAGAGGCAGGCATGGGAGCAGGAGCAGCAGAAACTGCGCGAGCAGCGCAAACGCGACCGCGAGTTCGTCTATGACCCGTCGAACACGTCGTTCGGCGAGTACGGATCCGGCCTCGGAATGGGCGCCATTGGCGCTCGCATAGGCGCAGAAATGGCGCGCCCCGTTGCTCCGATGCCGTACATCGGGCCTGCATCTCAGGTGATCGCGCCGATGGTCGGCGGCACCATCGGGTACGGGTATGGTCTGTACCAGTCTGAGGTCGTGCCCCGGGCGGCAAAGGCGATGGGGCTGATCGAAGACGAGATGCAGTTCCGAGACCTTGGCGGTGTCAGGAACGAGATCCTCGACAAGATGGGCGTCGACATCACGACGCAGGCCGGGATGTCTGTTCTGATGCGGTCTCTCGCGTCTCCGGCCCGGGCCGCTTATGACAAGCTCACAGGCTTGACGCCGGAAGCGCGCGAGCTGGTCATGCGCGCTGCTCAGGGTCTTGGCGTCAACCTTGGCCGCGTGAACATCGCAAACTCCCCTCTTGTGAACGGTTATAACAAGGTGATTGGCCGGTTCCCGTTCATCGGCACGCCGGCGAAGGAGCAGGGCGCTCGCCTGCGCGGAGAGTTCGAGGACGCCACGCGCCGCCTGTTCAGCCGTGACGCGCCTATCGTGACGATGCCGGAGGCGTCGGTTGCCCTATCAGACGCGGCTCAAAAGCGGTGGAAGGCGTTCCACGGCCGGGCAGGCAAGTTGTATGACGACTACCGGGCGAAAGCGGCCACGGAAGGCGACATTGTCCCGACCAGCATCATTCAGGACGGCGTCATAAACGCGGTGAAGCGTCTGCGCGAAATCGAGTTGAGAAGCGGAGATGCTCCGAAGTCTATGGCGGAGGCATATCGGCGCGTTGAAGACACTCTGGACGACGTCCTGACCCAGACCGCTGATCGCAAGGCCATTACCGTTCAGGAACTGGACGGTCTCTACGAGATGCTGGAGTCCTCCCTGAGATCTCTCAAGGTCGAGGGGAAGCTTGGTAACACCATCAAACTGTCCCTAACGGATCTCGCTCAGGGCCTTGAGACGGCAGAGCGCGCCATCCGCCCGGACAGTGAGGCAGCTCAGGCCTTGGCAAAAGCCGACCAGTTCTACGCCAAGTTCATGACCCTGTTTGACCAGCCTATCGCGCAAAAGTTCAAGCGGGAGTCTCCCACGTCTTTCCGGTCACGGACATCACTGACGAGGGAGCAAGCGCGGCCGAAATTCGAGGCCGACGAGATATTCGACATGGTGTTCAGCACACGCTCCGCAGAAGCTCAGCGTACGCTGCAAAAGATTGTCGGCCCGAAGGCGTACAAAATGGCGCTTGGTGCGCATATTGACGACGTCCTGAAAAAGTCGATCTCGGAAGGATCATTTAACAAGGCAACATTCCTTGAAGGCATAGGAATGGGCGGAAAGGACGCAAAAGCGAACGCTCTTACGGCCGCCATTGATGCCGCGAAGATCCCGCGCGAAAGGCTCAAATTGCTGGCGCAGATCGCAGAGAAACTTGAGCCGTCCGACTTGCAGGACGTGTCTACGTTCATTCAGCGCCGCGCGACCCTCGGCGGCATGAAGTCTATCGGTACTTTGTTCGCAGGCGCCGGCGTCGCGGCCGGCACTGGGAATCCCATTGCCTTGTCCATTGCCATTCCTGTCCTCCTGCGGTGGACGACCGGAGAGCTGAACAAGCCTGTATATGATCAGCTCGCAAAACGGCTGGCGAAATACGAGCCCGGCACGCAGACGTTCCGCAACACGTTGGTGCGTCTTGGGGAGATTGCAGCCAGAGACGTAATGGCCGAGACGGAAGACGAGGTCGATTCCGTTCGCGGAGCTGCAGAAAGCGCTGTCAGGGGGGCGGAACGGGTGGGTCAAGAGTTCATGCGGGGATTTGATGGTGGACAATGATAGAAAAGAACCGGACCTGACCGATGACGAAATCAAAGATTTACGCAGGATTATCGAAGACAACAAGCGCATGGAATGGCTTGGATCTGTCATTCGCAAAACGGCCGCATGGATCGCAGTCGTCATTGGGTCTTTGGTGCTTCTTTGGGACCAGCTTGTACGCCTCATCAAGGGGATTGCGAATGGTTGATAAGATTATATTCCAGAAACCATCAATTTTTGAAAGAATTGCGTGGTCTTTTCTTATAATCTCAGTCTCCTTTAGTTTGAGCGAAGGATTGCGTCGTTTTTTATCACCGGACGGGCCGCCTGTTAGCATTTCCGCGACGGAAGCGATCAATAGCCCGGTTCATATTGGCGAGCCCCTGAAAGTGCGCATAATCCGTGACAAGACGCGCGACGACTGTTCCCTGAGGTCTGAACGCACAGCTCAGAACGAAGACGGTAAGAATTACGATCTCGGAGTTGTTTTCTACAAAGGCGGTTCGTCAAAAACGGATTCAGTGGTTATTAATTATCCGACGTCGTCTCTTTCTCCCGGACGGTACCACCTCAAGGTAAAATTGGCTTACATTTGCCCGGAAAGGGTGTATCATGTGACGCAACCAGACACTCGGTTCCGCGTTTTATAGTGAGGGCAAATGCGCGACATCAGCCAAATCATCATCCATTGCTCTGCCACGCCGGAGGGGCGGGACGTCAGCATCGACGAGATCCGCAAGTGGCATGTCGAGGAGCGCGGATGGAGCGACATCGGCTATCATTATGTGATCGGCCTCGACGGCCAGATCCATAAAGGGCGCCCTGTCGAGACGCAAGGCGCACACTGCAAGGGCCAGAACCATAACAGCATCGGCATCTGTTACGTCGGCGGCATGGACGTCGCCGGGAAGCGCCCGAAGGACACGCGCACCAAACAGCAGCAACAGGCGCTCATGAGCCTGCTGCGCCTGCTCCGCGACGACTACGGCGTTACCGAGATCCACGGTCACAACGAGTACAGCAACAAGGCATGCCCGAGTTTCAACGTGCAGACCGAGCTGAAGCACCCGGGAGGCAAGCCGCTGGCTGCTTCAAAGAAAGCACGCGGTGCGGCGGCGGCGGCGGTCGGCACGACGCTCTCCGCAGTATCCGAACAGATCCAGCCTCTGATCGGCTACGCTGACATCTTGAAGTGGGTGTTCCTCGCGCTCGCCCTCGGCGGCATCGCCTTCAGCGTCTGGGCGCAGTTGGACGACCGCAAGAAGAGGGTAGTCGGATGATGATGTTTGCAATTGGTTTCGGCGTTGGCGTGTTGGCGTCTGTCGCGGCATTTTTCATCGCGATCATTTGGGCCCATGTGAGAACAGAATGACCTTCATCCTCTCATTCCTCGGATCCAAAGTCGGCCGATACGTCCTGATCGCCGCCGGCGCGGCTCTGGCGGTCCTGATCGTCCTGATGAAGGTGTTCAACGCCGGGAAGCGCTCAGTCGTGGTCGACAGCATGGAGCGCGCTCTGGACGGTGTGAAACAAAAGACCCGGGTCGAGGAACGGGTCGAGAAGGAGGCGCGCGATGAAGCGGCTAAAGATCCTGATCGCAGTCCTGCTGATGTCAAGCGCGACAGGCTGCGCGACCAATGGACAAGTGACTGACGATTTCTGCTTGCTAACCAAACCGATCCGACCGACCACCGCCGATGTCAATGTCATCAGCGATGGTCTGGTGGATCAGATCCTGAAGTTCAACGAGCTTTGGAGAGAGCGGTGCAATTGATCAAGGCGTGTCTTAATTAAAAATTGACCTCCCACTGCTCCCCAGATGCGTGTCGTTTTTTCAGCCGATTGATCTCGAGCGTCAGAAAGTATGACTGAGTCTGGTCGTCGTTTTCCCATTCGACGACGTCACGGTCCCGTTGCAGGCGGCGTATAGCCGCCTGTATGGGTTCAACGGCGGGGAGCATTATGCCTCGCTCTCGTCGTCGAACACATTGTCCTTCGGGTAGACCAGAGCGTTCCGGCGCTTGGTCTTGTCGTTGGTCTTTGCGTTCAGTTTTCCCCAGCGTGACACGATCTCGCCGGCGGTCCCGGCCAGTTCCATCAGCAGCATTTTGCCCTCGCTCTTGAGCATATCGCCGTCTTTGACCATTTGCGCGCCGATTGCGTACTTTTTGAGCGCGCCACGGACCTGAGACTGGAAGTCGGCGCTCATGGTCTCGGCGTCGATCACCTCCTCGTCAACTACGCCCTCTCTCCACGCCTCCCGCGCCGCATTTAGATCCTTCTCCGCGTTCCAGCGGGGCTCCTCTCCGGCCTCGACGGCGTCCCAGAACTCTGAAACGCGTTTTTTGATCATCTCCTGCAGTTTGGCGTGCGGCTCGACCTTGATGAACTGCGGATCGTTTCCGCCGATCAGGGCGCCGATGTAAGCATACGGAGCCCCGGTCGCGATCATCTGCTGCTGAACCTGAAGCTGAATGTGCAGCGGCGCGCGGTACTCTCCACCCGGAAGCCGCTCCCAGTCTTCCCACGCGACGCGGCTGTCGACGTTCTTGATCTCGAACGGAATGTCGACTTTCTCGCCGTCGATCTCCTCGACGATCTTGTAGTCGAGAGACGCGCCGAGACCCGGGACGTCAGCGGCGGTGTAGTACAGCCGCACCTTCTCAATGTGCAGGCCGTGCAGACGCGCCAGACCGAACGCGATGGCCGGCTCAAGGTGCGAGCCCCAGAAGACGCGCAGGTCGTCAGATATATCCTCCGGGCTGATGGTCCCGCGCTTCTGGTGGTAAAGCTGGAACGGCGTCGAGTATTTCTCCACGCCCATCAGCGCCTCGATATCGGACGAGCCGATGTGCTTGTCGCGCAGTTCGTGCCACTGCTGCTCGGTTTCAAAGTTGTGGATTTGCGGTGCCATTGGTATCTCCTCTCAAATCAAATGAGCCGTCATTATGCAGGAAGCGGCGGCTGCGTCAACCAAAATTCACGCGCTTGCTCGCTCGTCGACCGGCCCACGGCGGCTCCTCGTTTCGGACGCGATAAACCCAAGCGACTTTGTACGGTTTCCCGTCGATCTTCGTGCGCTGTTTAGCCAGAGCGATGGCGTCGTGAACCGTCGGCGCCTCGCGGATCATGCGCTCGAAATCCTTGTACTCCACTTTCTGGAAAGGCAGCTCCGTGACCTCCTTCAGGTCTCCTTCAACCTCTTCCGGTCCTTCGCGCCCCTCGCTTTCTTTCGGCTCAAATCCGCACGGGCGCTCGCCGCACTGCCTGAACACCTTAATCCGGTTGTGCGGCTCCGCCATCCGGCCGCACACCTCGCACATTGAGACGCCCGGCGGATCCTGCTTTTTGTCACGTCCGGATAGCGTCCATGAGCGCTCGCTATCTGGCAGACCGTGCCGAGACGCATTGTCAACGTGATCAAGGATGATAGCGTGCGACCCGTCTGGCTTCGGCCTGAGAGCCCGGCCTACCTGCTGGAGGAACAGCGTCAGGCTCGCGGTGGGGCGCAGCAGTTGGACCCCCTGCGCCCCGGGCACGTCCACACCTTCTGAGATGACATCGACCGAGAGCAGCACGTTCAAGCGCATCTCTCTGAACGCCCTCATCGTGCGCGCTCGGTCGTCAGGGTTATCGGCGCCGGTTACGAGGCCCACGCGCCACCCGCGCGCCGCGTACGCGTCCCTGACGGCTTCAGCGTGATGGATCGACGCGCAGAACGTGATGCACGGCGCGCCGTTGAAATGGCGCTCGTACAGATCGACAGCGTTGCCGACAATCTTGGGCCGGTTCACAAGCTCCTCGACCTCCTCGCGCTTGTAGTCTCCACCTCGCTTGTGGAGCCCGCTGACGTCAAGGCGCTCTTCCGGGACGAAATAGCGGTACGAGGCGAGGAACCCGTTGGCGATCAGCCAGCGCATGTCCGGGCCGATCACCAGCTCTTCGAACAGGTCGCCGAGACCCTTGCCGTCCAGCCTCTGCGGTGTCGCGGTGAGACCGACGATCTTCGCGTTCGGAAAATGGTCGGCAATCTTGCGCCACTGCCCGACCACGGCGTGATGCGCCTCGTCAATGATGACCAGATCCGGTGCCGGAATCTTGTCCAGACGACGGACGATTGTTTGCGCCATGCCGATTTGCACCGACGCCAGAGAGGGTGCGAACGGAGCCCCGCTCATGATCCGGCCGAACCGGACGCCCCAGTCCTGCGCGTTGCCGACAAGCTGCTCGCAAATTTCCACGCGGTGAGCAATGACAAGGGTTCGCAGGCCCTTCGACGCCGACGACGCGGAGAGGAAAGACAGCATCTGCCCTTTCCCGCCGCCGGTCGGGAGGACAAGGCAAACGCTTCTATTCTCTCTGAGCACGCGTCGGCCTCCGTCGATCATTGTCTCCTGATACTGCCTAAGCTGCATCAGACCCTCGGGTACTCGGCCGATGGGATCTCCCCGTGCGTCCACTCCCCGCACCACTTGAAGCCGAGGACGCCGGGCGATTTCGACTTGATCTCCGCCTTCCCTCCAACCTCCTCCGGGAGGTCAGTCACGAGCGCGACCGGCGGGAACCTCCGGCACTCTCCGGCCACCTGAGTCTTTCCATTCCCATCTAAAAACCGCGAGATCGGGAAAAAATACATGCATGCTTCGCATTGACGGGGCGCATCGATATCACTCATTTTTAGCTCCTAAAACAGATCGGAAGCAGATCTCTCCGCCTGCCTCCGATCAATATATGGCATATGGCATGCCGCGTGAACGGAAGCACCGTCGCCGAGACATCGCAAGTCATTGCCTATGATGTCTTCACCGCACTGATCACAGGGACCGTAATTAGCGGTCGGCGACGGTGCCGATGCGCGTTTACTCGATTTCTTCGTACGACGCATCTTCGATCACGTCTCCGTCATCGCCGTCGGCCTGATCGTCGCCGCCCTCGTCGCCGTCGTTCTGATCTTCAGCAGCGAGACGCTCTGCCAGTTCGTCCGGGTCCGTTTTGCGCTCCTTTTTTCTGCGTGCGATGCGCGCCGGCGGGGCGCTTGCGGACGGTGCGGACGATGCCGGGAGGGCATTAATCTGCACCTCCGAGTCATCGTCCTCGAGCAGGAGCTGCTCTACCCGTCGGTCAACCGTCGACGTCGGGAGCAGCTTGGCGAGCTGGCGGATGGCCGTCTTGGTAGCCATCGCCTCCCAGTCGGTCTTCCACGGCCCGTTGTCCTTTGCGGGCGACCGGGCGCGGATCTTCTCGACCTCGGCCGTGGACATCACCTTCGCCTGAAACCCACCGTCCTTGAAAACGGCAACAGCGAACGCGCCGATAGGCTTGCCGGGATCAGTCCAGTTAGGGACGACAGAGAAGCGAGGATCAGTCCCGCGCTGGTAGTCGATATCGTCGTTCTCGTAAAGCACTCCAGCATCGATGGTCGAGATCTCGCCCGTGTTGCGGACCAGCTTCAGCAGGCCCCGATACCCGGCTTGGAACTGCACTTCCTTGCCGCCGCCCTTCGTGCGCCGGATGACAAGGTAGGCCTCGCCGTTGATGTCGCTGATCTCCAGACCGGCGGCGCAGGCCTGCCTGATGGACAGGAACAGGGACTTGCGGTCGGCGCTCAGGAGGTCCGGGTTCTTGACCACGGCGGTGGTGGTCGTCCTCATGAAGCGGTCGACGCTGACGCCTTCCGGGAGCATCTGCGCGTACTCGTCGCGTTTTGCGGCGATGGTCTCCTGAAAGACGACGACGGGGTTCTTTGCTTCGGCCATGCCTCAGCCTCCAATGACATTGATGATGATGGGAATTGCGAACGCAACTGCGAGCACGATGGAAATTGTCATTTACCTCTCCTTACTGATGGGCCTGTCTTATCGCATTACGGCGAGAATGGGTCAACAAATTATTTTTCAGGTCCATGCTTTTATTGTTGACGTATACCGTACGATGCATGAATATGCCTCATCACAGCGCTCCGGCGCATACTGAGGAGAGAGAAATGAAGATGCCCATTTTC
>Ga0316201_10000129_pt1 | contig 33286 bp, 27 predicted proteins | sample CS6wburrow_MG_FD_204516 | JGI IMG/M metagenome (GOLD analysis project Ga0316201, IMG submission 204516) | Coastal sediment microbial communities from Delaware Bay, Delaware, United States - CS-6 worm burrow | ecosystem: Environmental > Aquatic > Marine > Coastal > Sediment | place: USA...
TCAATCAAGGGAAATTGACGGGCATATTATATTTAGAAAATAACCTGACAACTGATGCCTTTACGCCCGAAAGACTAGAAGTCTTGAACTTATTGTCTTCACAAATCGTGATTTCCATTGAAAATGCCAAACTGTATTCCGAATTACACGAAAGTGAAAGCCGTTTAACTCAGTTTTTAGAAGCCATGCCCGTCGCGGTAGGCGTACTTGATGCCAAAGGGCAACCTTATTATCTGAATCAAAGGGGCAAAGAGATTCTGGGCAAAGGCGTTGCTGATAACACGAAGGCCGAACAAATACCCAAAACCTATCAACTCTATATTGCGGGTACAGATCAGAAATATCCTTCTGACAAGTTGCCCATTGTACGCGCATTGAAAGGCGAAACGTCAACAATTGACAATATTGATATTCATCGACATGATCATAAAATTATTCCGATAGAAACGAGAGGTACCCCTATCTTTGATGAAAACGGCTTCGTTATCTATGCCCTCAACGTTTTTCAAGATATTACCGAACGCAAACAGCGAGAAGCGGAGCATATTCGTTTCATCCAAGAACAGGAAGCCAAAAATGCGGCTATGCGTGTGAATAAGCAATTACAACAAGAAATTAAAGATCGTAAACGCGCCGAAGCCGCACTCGAAAAAGCCAATCAAGCATTAAAACGATTGGCTGTTTTAGATGACTTAACCCAAATTGCCAATCGTCGCCGCTTAAATGAATATTTAGAACAACAATGGCAAGACTTGATAAAACAACAACAACCGCTATCTTTTATTTTATGCGACATTGACTATTTTAAATACTACAATGACACTTATGGACATCAAGCGGGTGATGAATGTTTACAACAAGTCGCTTTAGCGATGAATTGCGCCATCAAACACCCCACTGATTTAATTGCGCGTTACGGTGGCGAAGAATTTGCTGTGATTTTGCCTTATACAGAAGCTTTCGGCGCGATGCAAATCGCTTATGCGATGCAAAATCATATCCAATCGCTTAAACTCGCCCATGCCAAATCACAAGTCAGTCAATATGTCACTTTAAGCATGGGGGTTTCCAGCACAATACCCAAACAAACGGATTCACCAGCAAGACTCATCAAGCAAGCAGATAATGCGCTTTACGAAGCCAAAGCACTTGGCAGAAATCGCGTGATTCTGAAATTGTAATCAATGCTGTGCGATATCACCTAAGTACTTTCGCCAAAAATTTTCAGGTATTTTAATAGAAGCAATGTTTATTTGTAATTAGAGACGCTTCGAGTCTCGAAGCGCTAAAATACCTGTTTATTTGTGGTTCAGTACTTAGTACCTTTGACCGACTTAGTCTATGAGAAAACACAAGGCAATGCCTTTTTTACCCACGAATTTTTAAAGTCGTTGTATGAAAAAGAATTGTTGGTGTTTGATTTCAAAACTCAAAGGTGGCAATGGCAAATTGATCAAATAACGGCCCTTGACATGACAGACAATGTCGTTTCATTGATGGTGGGCAAGATAAGCCAATTACCGAATGACACTATCGAAGTACTCAAGTTAGCTTCCTGCATAGGCAATCAATTTGATTTGAAAACCTTGTCTCTGATCTCTAAAGATCGGCAATCAGAAACCTTAGCCTTAATGTGGCCGGCCGTAGAAGAAGGGCTACTCTTGCCCTTATCGTCATTCAGGGTAGTGATGCAATGTGGGTGATACGATAAAACCCTGATTCGCATTCTTGTCATGATGCCACGCTGATTTTTTTTAATCAGTATTAATCATGAACATCAGTTTAATCAGCGTTCTAATAAATCAGTGTTAATCAGGCCATCATCAGTTAAATCAGCGTTCTATCGGGTACCCCCGCTTTCAAACTGTTGTGTGAAGTTCTTGGCTTTCGATCATCTGTATTTCGCCTGTTCCATTAACGGCCTGTTCATCAACAATGCAGCGGATGATATTTTGACGGGAGGGGAGTTCAAACATGCAGCGACGTAGGAGTTGTTCTTGTATGCTTCGTAAACCGCGTGCGCCTGTGCCGCGTGCTAAGGCTTTGGCGGCTATGGCTGTGAGGGCTTCGGGGGTAAATTCTAGTTCGACATTTTCGTAGGCAAACAGTTTTTGATATTGACGTACTAGGGCATGACGCGGTTCTGTTAGAATCTGTACCAGTGCAGCTTCATCTAGTTGTTCTAAAATGGCTATGATGGGAAAGCGTCCAATAAATTCAGGAATGAGGCCAAAACGGCGTAAATCTTCGGGTTGCGTTTCATGTAGCAAAGATTCGGCGCTGATTTTATTTTTTCCTTTTAAACTCATTTCGGTTGCTTGTGGTTTGATGCGTTTAGCAACATACTCTTCTAGGCCGACAAAAGCGCCGCTGGCAATGAATAAAATATTGTGGCTGTCCATGGTCAGCTGTTCATTGTTGTGTTGGCGTTCTTTGCCTTTTTGGGGTAGCTTGACAGTCGTCCCTTCTACCAGTTTTAGCAGGGCTTGTTGCACACCTTCACCGGATACGTCGCGCACTACCGTGGTGCTTTCTGACGTTTTGGCGAGTTTGTCTATTTCATCAATATAAATAATCCCCCATTGTGCCTGTTCAAGATCACCCTCTGCGACATCCAGTAAGCGCACTAAAAGACTTTCTACGTCATCACCGACATAACCGGTTTGAGTTAAAGTGGTTGCGTCGGCAATCACGAAGGGGACGCCGACAATCTTGGCTAAGGTGCTGGCAAGTAAGGTTTTTCCGGTGCCGGAATGGCCTAGCATGAGGACATTGGATTTGCTGATTTCGACATCGTGATAGAGATTTGCGATATGATTATTGGCTTGATTGCCATGGTGTAAGCGTTTGTAATGGTTATAAACGGCGACGGCTAGGATTTCTTTTGCGAGTTCTTGCCCTATCACGTATTCATCTAACTGCGCTTTGATCGTTTCGGGGGTAGGTAAGAGATTGTAAGATTGTGTTAAAGCGTGTTCGCGTTTCCAATTGATAACCAGTTCATGAGCGGCGCGGACACAGTCTTCACAAATATAGCCATTTTCTCCAGTAATCAGGGGAGAATCAGGCGGCACTTTGAGGCCACAAAAAGAACAATGAGCAGATGATTCGGTCATAAGGATTTATAGGTAGGGCGTACACGCAGATTCGCCCCGAAAGAGGTGGTATTGCGCAAACGGGTGTGTCTGCAATGGCATTGACGGTGTAAATGGCACCTCGTTGTTTGAAACAGTGGCGGCTGAATAGTAGTTGCTGAGGCATATCGTGGTAGGCCTTTTTGGATAGCATTGATTAACCGTCGTTCAGGGTTGTATGTTGTCCATGTTGTGGTGTTTGATATATCAAAAATAATGAGCTTAAAAACTTTTAGGTAGTCCACCAAGATATCCTCTTAGAAAAGCTTCCGATAATGTGATCGGTTCTTCTCCCTCTGGCGTTTCGGGTTTCAAAAATCGCTTAGTTCTGGTATAACCTGAACGATTACGAGAGACAATAAATAATCTTTGCTCATCATCATTTAAGTTTAAACCATCTAAGATAGCCGGATTATGTGTCGTAAAAATCACCTGTTTATCATATTTTTTAGCTAAGTTGACTAATTCTTTGATTAAGCGCCGACACAATTTAGGATTAAGAGAGGCATCAATATTATCAATCGCAAAAAAGGGTGGCGTATCTTCGCTGATAAAAAGGCAAAAATAAAATAGCAAAAACAAAAAACCTTCATTGGTACTTTTTTGATCAAAAGTGATGTCTTGATCTAAATAGCGATCTTCAATTTGAATTGCTCTTTCACCAAGAAATAAGTCGTTAGGCACTTTAAAATCTTTAAACCATCCCATGAGTTTGAGCTTATCTTTGATCTCATCTAACTTGTCTTTGTTTAAGCTCAAAACTTGCAGTAGTTTAAATAAACCTTCGCCATTAATGCCTAATGGTTGAATTTGTCCTTCTTCTTTGAAATGACGTAAACAGGGGTATTCTGGAGAATATATAATAAAATGGGATAAATATTTCTTATTTTTTGCGACTGATGACGCTTTTTCTTTTATGTATTCTGGCTCGTTATTCAAAGATTCCGCCACTTCTTTTATTTTTTGATTCATTATTTCAGCGTTATCTTCTTTTGAAGGTGGATTGTCACGTAATTTTTCCAGAATTAAAGACAGGTAAGCTTCTCTCTCGTTCGTTTTAAAAGAAATTTCATTTGTCCAATTGGAATACGGATGATTACTATTTTGAAGACGATAGACAAAGGATAAGTCATTATCTCCATTTAGAGAGATTTTTATTTCCTGCGTCACATTTTCCTTATTAAAAGCGGCTCGCATTAAATGCGGTTCTGTTGCCCTAATACCTCTTGGGGCTAAAAATTCGTTATCCAATTTATCAGCGGCAGCAGCGGCACTTAAAGCAATCGCTTCCAAAATATTGCTTTTGCCACAGCCATTTTCACCAATCAAGACGGTGACGCGCCCAAGTTCAAGAGTAGAGACGCGATGCCTCGCGTCTCTACTTTGGATAGATTTATAGTTTTCTATACGGATTTCTTTAATCATAAAATAATAATCCTATAATTCGATGATCACGTTTTTAGTCTGATAATAATAACGACAAGGAAATAACGACAAGGATTAAAACGACAAGAATTGTATATGAAGGGATTTTAGAAACGAGTAGAGAGGCGATGCATCGCGTCTCTACTTTTTTCGTTTGAAAGGTAACGACATTTATGTGATAACTGATTTTCAATCTCAGCCCTTAAAAACTTTAATTAATGTGTTCCTTTGTGTTTAACAATTTCTGCTTGAGTACAAGGATTTTTCCAACTTAAGAGGTGACTCTTTAGTTGGAAATGAGAAAGCTTTTTACAAGACTAAACTTTCATAACAACAAAAGTTTTATCGACAGACTGCATCAATAGGCGTGTCGATGAGGGTGATAAGTCAATGATGCGTCCATGCTGCCAAGGTTGATAAGTCGTCTCAGGGGAGACGCTGTCATGGGCTAACATGGCGCGTTTGAGTGCTTGAGCACTGATTGGAATGTAGTTTTTCCCCGTTTGTGAGAGCATTTGGGTGACTTTTTCCTGATGCTGTTGTGTATAGCGTTGCGCTTTAAGTGTGGCGTTCATCACTTTTTGCGTCCAGGCTGGTTTGGCACTCAGCGTCTGTTCGGTACAACAGAAGTCATTCTTGGGTGTATTCAAAGACAACCGTTTTGTACCAACCGGTAATGCTTTCTCTGGCGTGCTTTGTGCGGCCATACTGGCATCTATCCGTTTGCCTTCTAAGGCAGAGGCCATCATTGAGGGTTTAACGAGGCGTAAATTGACCTCTTCTTTAGCCAAGGGAGCATCAAAGCCTTTGATAACCGGCTTTAAGCCAATATCCTGCAAAGCGGTTTGCAACAAGAAATTGTGCATGGAATACCAATAAGGGACACCCACTTGTTTACCCGCTAAATCCGCTAGTGATTGAATGTCTGTGTCTTTGCCGACAGCAATGGCAAAATCATTGGAGGGAAACTGATGGTTGTGACGTGACCAGACTTGAATCGGGTTAACGAGGTGTATTAGGTCAAATTGGCCGGTAACAAAACCTTGTATTAAGCTTGCCCAGCTAGACACACTCTCAGGGGGGGCTACTTTTAACCCTTCTTCAGCAAAATAACCGTTGGCATAAGCAACGAGCAAGGGCGTGGCATCAGCGTTTGGCAAATAACCGAGTCGTAGCACATTTTGGCTATCGGAAATAGAGTTGGCGAACACCGTGCTAGGTAAACTTAAACTTGTGGCCACCACACCGCTTACGGCCAAGGTATCAAGCAGAAAATCGCGGCGGCTCGTTGAGATGGGTTTGTCGTTATGGGTGTTTGAATCATTCATAATCAATCCTCAGTTTGGAAGGCTTGAAGTCACGATTGACCATTATCAGGTTTAGCGTGAGTCAGAAAAGTGGATTATAACGCTTACTTAAAAACGCCAAAACCACAAAAATCGGCTTTGGTTATGTTTAAAGGGTAAGCTCCTTTGAGTGATAAACCTTCTATAACGAAGGTTTACTCTTTTACCTTGGAAAAGAATTGAAGCTTTCCCTCCGAGGTTTTCAAGAATAGAACCGTCCCACAAGGTGTTAAAAGTGCAATCGCTTATGGGGATTAAACGTCAGGTTTAATCGTCCTTGAAAAAATCTGCATTTTTCTGAGTATATGCTGCCCATTTGTCAGGTACGTCTACATCTTCAAAGATAGCCTCTACTGGACATTCAGGCACACACGAACCACAATCAATACACTCTTCTGGATGAATATAGAATTGCTCTGGACCTTTATAAATGCAATCAACGGGACAAACATCCATACAAGCTGTGTCTAAGGTACCTACACAAGGTTCCGCAATAACATAAGCCATTATAAGACTCCCTATTCAAGCAAGTTAAGAAATCAGGCATTGTCTCATACCTCAATTCTGATGAAGCATTTTTAAAACCTCAATGCCTTCATCATTTGAGAGACTGTTTGAGACTTTGCCCACCATTAAAAATTTCTGATTATAACTATTTTTTGTTGAAAACTCTAACCATAAGAATTTTAAGAAATTTTATAAATGCTCTGATTCACATTCAACCCCGCCACCGTTGAGGCTTTTTTTGGGAACTCCAGGTTCCACCTTTTCAGCCAAATGTTTTTGCGCGCAAAACTCAAATGGTCAAGATTTCGGTTTTTCAATAATCTCGACATATCGGGGCAACCGAAGATTGCCCCTACTCTCGGTTCTGGTAGGAGCAATCCTTTGCCCTAGCAGCCTGTCGGATTAATCAACTAACTCATTGATTATTAATAGCTTTTACAATAATCATAACGGTTATATAAAACAATGACTTAAGTGGTATTCTCTGACAGGCTGCTAGCCCTTGAGATTGAAGCATTCCCACTCAACGACCCCAGTGCCCAACAGCATCTTGAAGTCAATATCGCTTTGCGAATTGCGAATGATGATGTGCTTTCGCAATTCGCGATGACTTGCGTTTTTTAAAGACGCATCGGCATAACGATAAATTTGTTCTCTTCGTTATTTTCTTCAGTGATGAGACATGAACTGTTAGAATCGGATAAAGCCAGTTGTACCATTTTCGTTGAAGTCACATTGAGCGCATCAAGAATGTAAGTGCCATTAAATCCGATCTCCAGCTCATCGCTGCCGGCATATTCGACTTCGAGAATTTCTTCCGCTTCTTCTTGATAGGCATTTTTGGCACTGATGGTCAAGAGATTCGTGGACAGTTGAAGCCTAACCCCTTTATACTTCTCATTTGAAAGTATTGATGCGCGAGAAAGTGACTGTTTCAAAAGGCTTGTCTCGACAATCACCATTTTATCAGGATTTTGAGGAATGACGGTATGCCAGTCTGGAAAATTGCCATCAATTAATTTTGAACTCATGACAGCGTCACCTAACTCAAATCGGATATGGTTTTCATTGACCAACACTTTTACTTCAGTGTCACTCTCCGTGAGCAATTTTGAGAGTTCAAGTACTGCCTTGCGGGGAATAATCACTCTAGCCGTTTGATTACTTTCAAACTCATGTTGCGCGACAGCCATTCTATGTCCATCTGTACCCACTAAGGAAATCGAGCCTTCACCAATTTCCAGTAATAAGCCGGTTAAATAATACCGTACATCGTTAGTGGCGACACAAAACGAGGTTTTAGAAAGTAAATTTTTAAGGTTGTGTTGAGAAATATTAAATTCCGTCTGTTCCGTCATTTTCGGCGTTTCAGGAAAGTCTTCAGCTGGCAAAGTCTGTAATTTGAATTTACTTTTACCGGCCTTAATGGTGGCCTGATTATCTTCGGTTTTGACTTGAATGACAACCTCATCCGACAGTGATTTACAAATATCGAAAAATTTACGTGCTGGAATCGTTGTATCGCCGTTACTATCGTCTCCCAAGTCGCCCGATTCAAGGGGCAAATGACAGACAATTTCCACCTCTGCATCGGTGGCCGTCAAATGTAGGGTATTATCTTTGACACTGACTAAGGTGTTAGCCAGAATCGGGAGAGTTTGGCGCTGTTCAACAACCCCAGTGATCATTTTTAAGGGAATGAGCAATTCTTTTCTGGAAATTTCAAAATACATGATTATCAGTTATCAGTTATCAGTTATCAGTTATCAGTTATTAACGGATCAATTATCACAGATCAGTTATCAGTTATACGCAAAAGTTGGGGCGATGCGAAAAACTTTTGTGTAGAAATCGGTTATCAAAGCCTTGAATCTTTGTTATGTCGGCTAGGCTGATGGATTAATTAATTCTAAATTATAGCTTCGTTAATGGCAAATAGTCACGAAAAAATATTTAAAAACAATGGATTAGGTTAAATATCAATCCTGTCAAAATGTGTGGGTTAAGTGTTCTAAAAACCTTATTATTGATAAAATCATAATCCATACCATCGACTGAAGTCTTATTTAGGTGAGTAGAATAACATAATCTTGAAAATTGTATAAAATAGCGTTTTATCAATTATCAATTATCACATCAATTTTCAACGTTCACATTGCATCAATTATCAATGCTTATTTTTTGAAGGCTTCATCATTTATAATTCTGAGAACACAATTCACAATTCAAATTTGAAGGGTTCATTTAAAATTCAACTTTATCATAAACATCTGTCAAAGCTAAATGACAGTCAATTGAGGGCAAATCAATCGTTTCCTTCAAATCGCTGGTTTCTGATAAAACCCATTGATTATTGATTTGTCGGATATAATGCTCAATGTGGCATTCGTCTTGGGCGATTAGGAGATACTCTTTTAATGACTCCAAGGTGCGATAGTGTTTAAATTTAGTACCTCGATCATAATTAGCAGTACTGTCAGATAACACTTCAATGATCACGGTGGGATTGAGTAAAGTGTCTTTATGTTCATCGTCAAAACGAGGTTTGTCACAGAGCGCAACAATATCTGGATAGGTATATAAGCCGGTAGAACTGACTTTGACGCGCATATCGTTAGAATACACTCGACAAGGCCGTTTTTTGAATTGGCCATACATTTCTCCTACAATATTGGTAACAATCTGATTATGTTTTGAACTGGCACCTGACATGGCAAACATTTCACCATCAAAATATTCACTTTTGTATTCAGCCTCATGTTCTATGGCTAAATACTCTTGTGGTGTAATGTAAACAGATTGAGGTTGTGCAGACATCGTTTTTTGCTCCTTTCAGATCGCAATTTTGTAGTGATATATTTGTTGTGTAAAAAAAAGGCTTGATTTCAATGCTGCGTTTATTTGAGCTATACCTTCGGTTCAAAAAAATGAGGCTGCTGTGCGATATCGTTTATTATATCATTAGTATAAAATTGGTTTAATGGTTAATGGCTTTTGCTCTTAGGTAACTCCAAAAAATTAAAATACCCACACCTTTATCAATCTTCTTTCATTCTCTGCGGCTCTGCGGCTCTGCGTGAGCAGACAGTTTGTTAAAAATGATTTGTAGGCATAGAGTAGTGTGGTTGTTTTGGGTATTTTATTTTTTTGGAATTGCCTTAACACCTATCAGTTTTGTTTAATTTAGTACAACGAATTACGGGGATAAACTAATCGTTAATCCGCTGTACTCAATAAAACGAATTGCCAATTAAAGTTGTAGACTAAGTCTCGTTCCCTTGTGTCATCAAGTTTTGCTTTAACGCTTTAACGCTTTAACGCTTTAACAATTAACAATTAATAATTAAATATGAAATTCCTATATGACTTTTTCCCGGTTTTATTATTCTTTATCACCTACAAGCTTTATGACATTTATGTCGCAACAGCCGTGATCATCGCCGCTTCGGTGCTACAAATCAGTTTGTATTGGATAAAAAACCGTCGTGTTGAAAAGATGCACCTGATTACATTGGTGTTAATTCTCATATTGGGTTCCGCCACTTTATATTTACGCAATCCCGAATTTATATATTGGAAACCGACTATCGTCAATTGGGCATTTGCCCTTGCGTTTTTGGGTAGCCAATTTATTGGCAAAAAGAACCTGCTCCAACGGATGTTGGATAGTCAAATAACGGTTACCTCACAGCACATTTGGAAAACCCTGAATTTCGCATGGGTGGGCTTTTTTATTGCGATGGGTTTCATTAATTGGTACGTCTTTAAACATTTCTCTGAAGATACTTGGGTGAATTTCAAATTGTTTGGTATGATGGGCTTGACTTTTGTCTTTGTGATTGCACAAGGTTTCTATTTAATGCGCTATATTGTTGCTGACGATGAGGAGCAGTCTCCCCAAGCCGTCGAAAATGAGGGTGTGAAAAATGAAAAATGAACAGCAACCACAAGGGATTGCCCCTACAATGAGATGATGTTTAATAAACAATAGGGCAACCACAAGGGATTGCCCCTACAAACCCATTTTCGGGATAATTGAATTTTCATCCAATGATGATGTTTAATGCAGACGATATGACTTTATTTTTAGCGGCGCTGAAATTTGCGGCAGTTAAACATCGTAAACAGCGGCGTAAAGATTGTGAAGCCACTCCTTATATTAATCATCCAATTGAAGTGGCTCAAACATTGTGGCAAATAGGGGGTGTGCGTGATAATGTTTTGATCGTTGGCGCATTGTTGCACGATACTTTGGAAGATACTGATGCAACACCTGAAGAAATTGAGCAGCACTTTGGTAGTGAAGTATTGGCTTTAGTGCAGGAAGTGACTGATGACAAAAACTTGCCTAAACTTGAGCGTAAACGTTTGCAAATTGAATTAGCAAAGCACAAATCCAAACGGGCTAAACAACTTAAACTCGCTGATAAAAGTTGTAATGTGTATGATATCACCCATTCGATGCCTCATAATTGGACTTTAAAACGTTGTCAAGCGTATTTAGACTGGAGTGAAGAAGTTGTGGCCGGCTTACGTGGTGTGAATACCGCGCTAGAAGCACATTATGATACGATCCTAATTGAGGCAAGAGACACACTCACCGATTCATTTAGGTTAATAAATGTGAAGAATAGCACGTCATTGAGTGAGTGAATCTACCAAAGGCTAAAGAAACCAAATGTTTCTTTAACCGCTTTATACACGCTTTGATCAGCGAAAAAATATAATTTCTCCCAAGCAATGCTTAAAATCCTTTCTTATTAAATAATCCTTGTTATGTTATATGCCATTATCAGTGAAGATGTGCCCAATAGCTTGGAAACACGTCTTCAAACCCGTCCGGCCCACTTAAAGCGCCTTGAAACGCTTAAAGCCCAAGGCCGTTTAATATTAGCCGGGCCACATCCCGCCATTGATGCTCCCGATCCCGGAACAGCGGGATTTACCGGGAGCTTGGTTGTCGCGGAATTTCCTTCACTTGAAGAGGCTAAAAGGTGGGCACAAGCCGATCCTTATCATGAGGCCGGTGTGTATGCTCATGTCAGCGTTAAACCCTTTAAAAAAGTTTTACCCTAATCAAAACAGGGTATCAAGGAGACTTTAAATTTATGTTGAAACCTTTAGCGAGTACTTGCGTACTCTCCTGTGTTTTATTAAGCCCCCTACCCAGTTACGCGGCTTCTTCGGCAGAAGTTCTGGTAAAGGTGAATGACACAATCATCACACAACAGGATTATGACAATTACGCCAAAGCGCGTGCGAAACATACTCATAGCAAGAGAATCCCTAACAGGCCTACACTGATTCAAGAGCTGGTTCAACGTGAAGTGATTAGGCAAGATGCGGTGCGTAAGGGGCTTGATCAAAATCCTGAATTTCAGCGTGATATCAAATATATAGAAGATAATCTGCTGATGGCCATGAGTATGCATGATTATCTGGAAAAGCATCCCATAAATGAAGCTGCGCTTCAACGCGAGTATGAGACACAACTGGCCGGTCTTAAAATACCCAATGAATACCAAATTCGGCATATTTTGGTAAAAACAGAAGCAGAAGCCAATGCCATCATTGTGGATTTAAAACAAGGGCAACCCTTTAGCCAGTTGGCAAAGGAAAAATCCATCGACAGCGGATCGGCAAACAAGGCGGGTGAACTGGGTTGGCTTAGCCAATCCGCTGTTAAAGAATTTGGAACAGTGCTAACAACGTTAGAAATTGGCAAGTACACGACTACCCCTGTCCAGAGCCAATATGGATGGCATGTTATTCAACTTGATGGTATGCGTCAGGTGCCGCCAACCTCGTTTGAAAATGTCAAAAACGAGCTCCTAGTCAGGTTGCAGAACCAGCAAATGAATGAGTATGTTGGCAACTTGATAAAAAATGCTGATCTTAAATTCTAAAATAGGCATCTTAGTTAAGGGCAGTAACAAAGATATGCCCCTACCAACCCTCGTGTCATGACCAAAAAATAAACGCGCTTTGACGCTAAAGACGCTAAAGAGGCTTTGTGAAAAAGAGAAATCGAAATCTTTGCGTCTCTTGCGTCTTTTGCGTTATTTTTCCTTTGATAAATCAATCATATCCAAAAATTTTGTCGTTATAGACTCCATCTCATCATGTCAACCACCTTAGAACTTGCAATTGAACTCATCAGTCGTATTTCAATAACCCCTAACGATGCAGGTTGTCAAGCTTTAATCGCAAAACGTTTACAAACGCTTGATTTTAATATCGAAAATTTACGTTTTGGTGAAGTCGATAATTTATGGGCAAGGCGCGGACAAACAGCCCCCCTGTTTGTTTTTGCAGGACACACTGATGTTGTACCCACTGGCCCAGAAGAACAGTGGCAATTTCCACCCTTTAGCCCAACCCAAGATCAAGGGTTTTTATATGGACGCGGTGCGGCTGATATGAAAAGCAGCGTTGCGGCCATGATAACGGCCTGCGAGCGTTTTATTGCAGCACATCCTCAGCACAACGGATCAATCGCTTTCTTGATCACCAGTGATGAAGAAGGCCCTGGGGTTGATGGCACCGTTAAAGTCATTAAGACATTACAAGCCAGAAATGAACAAATCGACTGGTGTTTAGTTGGCGAACCTTCAAGCACAGAACGATTAGGTGATGTTGTCAAAAACGGACGACGTGGCTCTTTAAATGGTATATTAACCCTACATGGTGTCCAAGGGCATGTCGCCTATCCACACTTAGCAGAGAATCCCATTCACCGCTTCGCCCCCGTATTAAAAACACTCTGTGAAACGCAATGGGATCAAGGTAACGACTTTTTCCCAGCAACCAGCTTTCAAATCACGAACTTCAACGCGGGTACTGGGGCAGATAATGTGATCCCAGGCGATTTAGAAGTCTTATTTAATTTCCGTTACAGCAGCGAATTGACTCACACTCAATTGCAAGAACAAGTCACCACCTTATTAGACAAACACGGCCTCAACTACACTTTAACATGGCGACACTCAGGCCCCCCGTATCTCACCACACCGGGAACGCTAATCAAAGCGACGGAGCAAGCCATTTCTGAAGTCTGTGGTTATGAAACCACCTTATCAACAAGCGGTGGCACATCAGATGGCCGTTTTATCGCCCCCACCGGTGCAGAAGTGATTGAAATCGGGCCACTCAATCGCACAATCCACAAAATCAATGAATGTGTCAGTATTGAAGATATTGATACACTCTCAGCCCTTTATCAAAGGATTCTGGAAAAATTGCTGATTTAGAGTAGAGACGCACTGCGTGCGTCTCCAAGGCAGTGCGTCGGAACGAGATTAGAGACGCACGCAGTGCGTCTCTACTAGGACGAGCCTATCTATTTACCAATACAAAACGTCGAAAAAATCTGTCCCAGCAAATCATCTGTCGTGAATTCGCCGGTGATTTCACCCAAGGCGTGTTGAGCTTGGCGTAATTCCTCCGCCAAAAGTTCGTTTTGAGCGGTATGGGCATGATTCAAAGCGGCCATCAAGGCTTGTTGAGTACGCTGCAAAGCATCAAGATGACGGCGGCGTGCCATAAAACTCCCTTCAGTGTTGCTATGCAAGCCCATCTTTTCTTTTAAATCGTTTTTTAACACATCAATACCGGCCCCCGTTTTCGCCGATAAATAAAGTACCCCGTTAGCACGTCGGCCAGCTTCATATCCGCTTTTGTCAATTTTATTGCGAATAATCAGCGGCCCGATAGGCAATAAAGCCAATAAACGGGTATCAACCTGATCATCAGGATGGCGATCATCTAATAAGAATATCACCACATCGGCCTCCAAAAGCGCCTGCTTAGTGCGACGAATCCCTTCCTGTTCTACCGGATCAGAAGTTTCACGTAATCCGGCCGTATCCGTGATATGTAACGGCATCCCATCCAATTGAATTTGATCACGCACCACATCGCGGGTTGTCCCTGGTATTGATGTCACAATTGCGGTATCACGTCCCGCTAAACAATTCAGTAAACTTGATTTGCCCACATTTGGCTCGCCAACTAACACAATTCGCATACCTTCTTTGAGTAAATAACCTTGTTGAGCTTGATCTAATATGATCTCAAGATTTTTAATCAGATGTTCAATTTTTATAATAACCCGCCCATCAGCCAGTAAATCAATGTCTTCATCGACAAAATCAATTCCGGCCTCAATATAACTACGCAGCGTAATTAATCGCTCAACTAATTGATTAATTTGGTTAGAAAATTCGCCTTGCAAAGAGCGTAGCGCACAACGTGCGGCTTGTGTGGAGGCACTGTCAATTAAATCAGCAATGGCTTCAGCTTGAGCTAAATCTATTTTGCCATTTAAAAAAGCCCGTTCTGAAAATTCACCTGGACGCGCCAAGCGTGCGCCCAAATTTAAAGTCGCCTTAAGCACTCTATCCATCACAACAGGGCCACCATGTCCTTGCAATTCTAAAACATCCTCACCTGTGAAAGAGTGGGGCGCTGGAAAATACAAAGCAATACCTTGATCTAATAATTCATCATCATTATTAATGAAATTATTAAAAGTGGCGTTACGCGGTTTAGGCAATTTACCGAGTAAACTCTCTGCGATATGAGAGACTTGGGGGCCAGAAATTCTGATAACCCCAATTCCTCCGCGCCCAGCAGGCGTGGCTAATGCTGCGATGGTGTCAGTTTGGTTAATCATAATCTCTAACACCTCATCAAAATGGTATAATATTAAACTATTATTAAATAAATTAATAATTTGAATAAATAAGAATAAATGAACAGTGAATAATCATATTATTAACGACAAGTATTTTTAGAGTGTTTAAAAAATAATGAATTATTAATGAGGTAAAATAGGTCATCTAATTGAAATGGAACATAATGATTTTTCAAGTTATTTTTATAATAATCACCAATAAATGATCGCTTTTATTGTTTGTCTCAAGCTGATTTCTCATAAACATGATTCCGCTTCAGATTTAAATATAATAATGCGAAGTCATTTATTTTTATTTATGTATTACTCTGTGTTATTCTGTCTAATTAATTGTGAATGCTATGTTAAAAAAGCATGATTTTGATAAACTGATAGCGACATTGAAAACATTTTACCCCCATCAGTTTGTCAAAAATAGCACTTTGTTTTATAATATTCAATAAGTTAGAGAAAACTGATAGCGACATTAAAAACATTATGAACAATCTTGACAATATCATAAAGGACCATAAGATTTTATCCGAATCTAATAAATGCGTCCCTTGTCTCAATAAAAACATGAGTCAATCGTTATTGTTTGCATTCCTTAATTTATTCATTACTTAACCGTGGAGTATTTCAAAATGACAAAAAAATTATTTGTCGCCATCACAACGTCAGCCGCGCTGACTGCGACAGCAGTCCCCGCTTTAGCTTCAAATGCGGGCAATCCAGCCGCTGGTCAGAAAAAATCAACCGTCTGTGTCGCCTGTCATGGGACAGATGGCAAAAGCACGAATCCGATGTGGCCTACATTATCCGGTCAAAATCCCTCCTATCTCCTCAAACAACTTCAAGATTTTAAAACTGGCCGACGCAGTGATCCCAACATGGATCCCATGGTCAAACAATTAAGTCCGCAAGATATGGCCGATCTCGCAGCCTATTATGCCAGCCAGGGTAATCGTGCCCAAGGCAATGGCAATAATAATATGTCGTGGAATCCGAACCAAAACCAGATGTCCAACCCCAATTCTGGCATGAACCAGAACTCAGGCTGGAACACCGGTGGATATGGAAACCCGAACCAGATGTCAGGTTGGAACACCAGGGGATATGGAAACCCGAACATGAACAACCCGATGTCGGGCCCCAATTCAGGTATGTATGGAAACCCGAACATGAACAACCCGATGTCGGGCCCCAATTCCGGCATGTATGGAAACCCGAACATGAACCCGATGTCGGGCCCTAATTCAGGTATGTATGGAAACCCGAACATGAACAACCCGATGTCGGGCCCTAATTCAGGTATGTATGGAAACCCGAACATGAACAACTCGATGTCCGGCCCTAATTCAGGTATGTATGGAAACCCGAACATGAACAACCCGATGTCGGGCCCTAATTCCGGCATGTATGGAAACCCGAACATGAACAACCCGATGTCGGGCCCCAATTCCGGCATGTATGGAAACCCGAACATGAACCCGATGTCGGGCCCCAATTCCGGCATGTATGGAAACCCGAACATGAACCCGATGTCCGGCCCTAATTCAGGTCTGTATGGAAACCCCAACATGAACCCGATGTCCGGCCCTAATTCCGGTATGTATGGAAACCCGAACATGAACAACCCGATGTCGGGCCCCAATTCCGGAGCGGAGAATCAAAACATGAAGAGTATGCCATCTGAGTACATGAGCAGCAACAACCTTGTTATGAGAGATGGCGAGACTTTTGGTGTTGTGATGGGAGATAATGCAGCTGATTCTGAGAGTGGTATGTGGGCACTGATAGCCATGCCAAACTGTTTGAGGCTTATAGATCGTTTTTCCAAACCTTTACCCTCTCCTGGTGCTGGTTTGCCTCAAGAACAAATCTTTGTCTTTCAAGCGCAAGATTCCTGTCGCGCAACGATAGGGTTCACACGACGTAGTAATCAAGGTGTGACAGCTCACAAATCTTATCATGTGCTTGTGCATTAGAATCAGTTATCAATTATCAATTCGGATAGGGCGCTGATTAATAGACTTGTTGCGAAATAAAAGTGCGAAATGAGAGTAATTTAACAGCAAGATACCGCTTCAACGTTTATCCCTCTCTCAAATAACAAGAGTGATAACTGATAACTGATAACTGATAACTGATAACTGATGATAGAGGTAATATTATATGACAAACTTATCCCGTAAATTTGTTTGCAATATCAAAGGCCTATTGATAGGTTCTTTGACAGCACTATTCCTGTGTCAAGGAGCAGTGCAAGCCCATGTGCCGGATTCTAAACAGGGTGGCAATTGGCAACCCATGCCGCCTTATCTGTTAGTCGGTATGGAAATTCGAGTCAATTTCAATGAAGAAGGCGCGTGTCAGTTACTCATTGTTAATGGCAAAAATGAAGAATGTAGTAAACTAAGCGAGTTTCTTAAACAAGCTTATGAGAATAATGGTCTCATCATCTTTGATGGGCATAGCACTCAATGGATACCTTATCGCTTAAGATGGTGGTAAACCGTTATCAGTTTTCAGTGAACCGTTATCAGTGAATCGTTATTACTACTGTTATTTGAGAAAGATAACGAGCCCTGATTTCAAATTGATACTGATTAATGAGATATACTTAGCATTGTCATAAATTGCGCTTTTTTTGAAAGCTCAAGTCAGGTGGTGGTGACTAACCAAATATATCTAATACTCGACTATCAAGTTTTTGATGTTATTTGGCTTTGCAAAGCTCTATTTTTGAGTCTTAAAATAGCCAACTCATTGATTTTTAACGTTATTTAGTTTTTAAGTCTAAAATTATATTTCTTTTTAAATCAAGGACTTATAAAAAACTTGATAGTCGAGTAATAGCATCCCAATTTGTGGAATATAGGGTATTTGCACTGAGGAGCGCAAATTGTAACGGTGGACAGTATAGCTGTTCGGTGGGCAACACTCTTTGCCCACCCTACAATTGAATAATTGAAAAAAATGAAAACGATTGAAATTTTAGAACAAGTCGAATTTTCTTATCCTAAAGATGATAAGTATATTTATTGCATACCAAAAGGTATTACTATTTTATCTCATAATACCTATTGTATTCAGGGAATTAGTGGTTCTGGAAAATCAACCATTTTAACATTACTCGCGGCATTACGTCGTTTTCGTAAGGGTGTCATCCAATATACGCTCACAACGCAAGAGGCTTATGAAACGATCAAAGTGACTCAGGCTAAATGGCGAAAAGTAGCTCGACCTCAATTTTGGGGAAAAATTGGTTTTTCATTTCAAAAAGCGGAACTGGTAGAAGCACTCACCGTCAAAGAAAATCTTGAAATAGGATTGGGTAATAATACGGAAGAAATGGCTTTAGCAGTCTTTGAACAAAAAGAGTGGGATGAGATCAAGCATGCTCAAGTGTGGAAACTGTCAGGTGGACAAACGCAGCGTCTTGGTATTATTCGATCCTTTGGGGCTAAGCAAAATATTGTTTTTATGGATGAACCGACTAATAATTTGGATCAAAGTAACCGTCGAAGAGTGGCCGATTTTATCCAAAAATATCGAAAGGATAGAACTATTATTGTTGTTTCACACGATAATCTTTTTATGGAAATGTTAAATATTCATAGCCTTTTTAAGGTACATGAGGAAGGCGAGCTTGATGGATGCAAGCAACGCATGTTACGACTAGAACAATGATCAATGATCAATGATCAACACATTGATATCTTATAGGTATTCCAATCTTTCAACTGGGGGCAACCCATGTGCCCGTGCCTGTACCCCACTGCCATTAAATATCGGGTAGACACACGCAAGTATGCCCCTACTAAACCCCGCGTATTCAAGGGCTGTCGGGGCGAACATAAGTGTTCGCCCAGCCTTTCGAGCGTCAAGTTTTTGTTAAAAAACGAGAACATCGAAAACGAAGGTGGCATTGAGCTACAATCTAGGGAAAATATATTATCTAATTAATTATGTTATCAATAAAAACTCAGAAATCCAAAAGTCATAACATAACCAATGGCATCTGTGCCATTTTTATAGCGTGTTATCTTATCGCCAATCTTGTTCATGCCGAGGCATTTCAGATCGATCAAACGAACGAAAATATTCCTAAAAAAGCCTTGATTATCAAACAGGATGCCAAATTGTTTAAATCGGAATCTTCTCAAGAAAGCGAAGAAGCCCCTTTTATACAATTATATTTTCTGATGACTCCTGAAAAAAATAATCGAGTTCCTGTTTTAAAAAAGTATTCTAAAATAAAAACAGAGCCTGATGGTTGGTTAGAAAAGGAGGCTTATGTCGAATGGCATACCGTACAAATGATCCATTTTGAACAGAGGGAAGAGCGTGAGCGTGTTAAAATCTATACAACTCAAGCCTGTGCTGAAGAATTTGGTCAGCTAGGAAAGACGACAACCGATGACTGTCAAGTATTGGGAGAAGAGCCTGCCCAAAACCCGCAATCCCGATTATTGATCCCCATTTTTCAGCGCCAAGCTGAAACTTATCATGGGGGATTTATTCGCGTTCCAATCCCCTCCGAACCTTCTTCAGGAGGAGCAGAGAGGATTTCGGGTTATGATTTAGTTTTAGTAGTCGATTCGACATTCTCTATGGGAAATTATTTTCAGCCCACTTTGCGTGTTCTTCAATCATTTATTAAAGTTATCCAAGATTTGATGCAAACTGAAGTGGCTATCCCGCTCAATATTGGACTGCTTTTTTATCGTGATCGTCAATTTTGGTATTTGTGTGATATTGAATACCTCACGCATTGGGCACAACCCTTAACACCAAACCTAGAAAAAGTATTTTCGGCTTTAGACAAAGCGAAAGCGACTGAATGTGACAGTGAGGATTTTCCAGAAGCCGTTTTTGATGGCCTCTATCGTGCTATTAGTGATACACAATGGCATGATGCTTACTTCAAAACCATTCTCTTAATTGGTGATGCGCCCCCCAATTTAGACAAAAATCCCATGAATTTTACCGTTTCTTCACTAAATGCGTTAGCCGATGAAAAATCCATTCGATTTTTAACCTTTAAAATCGGTTCTGAAAAGGACGATGATTTTGAAGCATTTGAAGCCTTCGCTTTACAAAGACAGGAAGAGTTGAAAGGCAGATTTCGCCTGATCAATCGTGCTAATATCCAGCAATTTGAAACAGACTTAATGGATGCCTTGATGACTGAATGGGAATTGTTTAATAAAGCCTTGGCACTGTCTATCAATCCCGAGCAAATGGAATTATCATCCCCTATTACTGAATATGAATTACCCATAATTATGGCTCAACTTGAGCAAATAGAAGCGTCAAAACGGAACAGCGTAAATTTTGTGACAGGTTGGGTTCCTCGCAAAATCAAAGACAAGTTAGCTTTTGGGGAATATATTTTTATGAGGAAAATCGATCTAAAGCTGCGTATCCTGATTATTGAGGGCATTTTAACGGCGGCCGAGGCGGGCATGGTTGACGGTGGAGAAGCTTTTTTAAGTGTAGTACGTCAAACCTTAGCAACTCACTTAAAAATGAAAACGCAAGATATTTTTGCCGGAAATGAAACACTGGGCGACTTACTTCACAAAGCCGATATTTTACCCTTTAAAACAGAACTACTGTTATTTACGCCAGAAGAAGTCAATACTTGGAAACCGGTTGATTACGAGAAAATAAATCAATCCTTGAGTGAAAAATTGCGTGCTTTACGTGAATTTTCAACTAATCCAAATCATTTGCGTTTGTTTGAAGACGTGCCTTATTTATATGTGCCTAAAAGATATTTTCCATAACATTTTAGGATACGGTAATAAATAACACATTCAAAAATGCACGCCATTTTTTGTTGCGTGAAATTGTTAAAGACGTGCGTCAAAGCGCGTTTATTTTCTTTATTTCGGATAAAAAGCGGAAAGAATTAATTAAAATGATACTGATCCCTATTTCTCATAAAATATTATCTCTAAGCAAAGCTCAACTGACAACTCTAGTGATAGTGGCAATACTGTTTATAACGGGCACAGCAACCGCATCAAATTATGAACCTGACAAAACCCCTGAAAATGTTCAGAAAAAGGCTGTCATCATTAAACACGATTCAAAATTATTCAATGATAACAAGGGTTCTCGTTTCGAGACAGCAGAATTCATGCAGATCTATTTTCTGATGAAATCAACCAAACCTCAGCGGCTTTATTTTAGAAAAAATGCGCTTGAAGAACAACGAGTGCCCGTTTCCAAACAGCCTTACACCGATTATCCGGATGGGTGGTTGGATACCAACTCATTTGTCGAATGGAATACCTTACAGATGATCAAACTGGAACCTCAATCTGGGCGCAAACTTGCCAAGATATTTGAGAATATCAATTGTGCCAGACTCTTTGGAAAATATGGGCGAGTCTATTCTGGCTGTCAAGTTTTAGGTTCAGAACCCAACCGCTTTACTTCTGATAGCGATTTCCAACTGTTAATACCGGTATTTCAAAAGATCAGAAGAAATTATGAAGGTGGATTTATCCGTGTTTACGAACAGAATCGCACCGTCAATATCGCCCCTACTTCATTGAAACAGCTACCGACATACCAGCGTAGTGAAAAACATCGCCTTGGCTATGATATTGTTTTTGTAGTTGATAGTAACACAAGCATGGGAGAATATTTTCTCCAGACAAAAGAAGCCTTACAAGCCTTTATAAAACAAATTAAAGAATCGGTCAATGGCCAAATCAAAGAGTTCTCTCTCCGTATAGGGATACTTTTTTATCGAAGTCGTGCGAATCGGCTTAATGCCTGTAAGAGGGGTTATTTGACCAAGTGGGGACAGCATTTAACTGAAAACGTTAATGACGTGATCAAGGCATTAGCCTTTGAAGTAGAGGAGAGTTGTTCTGCTGAACAACAATATGAAGCCGTATTGGATGGTTTAAACCGTGTAATCAGTAGTACATCATGGGAAAGTAACCATTTTAAATCCATTATTTTAATAGGAGATAAACCGCCTTATCCCGTTTATGATCGAAACAATCCGATGAGATTGAGTGTTTACCTCATCAATAAGCGTGCCTTGAAGAAAAATATACGCCTCATCACTTTTAAACTGGGTAGTGATGACAGAGCGTTTAAGAGATTGGCAGAAGATACCGTAAAGACAAATAAGGGGCGATACTACACGATTCCTCTGGAGAAGGATAATATCCAAAAATTCAAAGAGAATTTGTCTACAGCACTGAGTGATGAATGGCGGATGTTAACCATTGCACAGAGTATGCTAGACTACAAGAGGAAAACAATATCGGGAAAACCTGTTCAAAAAGGGGTTGATTTACGGGCAGAACAGGATTTTTTAAAAAAATATAACCTGACGCAATACGAAACGTTGATTATTCAATCCAGATTGCCAGACACGCTTGAGGAAAATGCCGTCGTGCCTGAATTTGTTAAAGGGTGGATACCACAAGAAATCCAAAACAAATTGGCAGTAGACGAATTCATTTTCATGGATAAATTTCGTTTAAAAGCACTCATCAATGCCTTAGGCAGTTTTGCAGAGGCAGCCCTTATTGGTTCTCAGGATGGTGGGTTGGCATTCATTCGTAGCATTCGGCATGTACTGGCGGCCCAAACCAGAATGCCCGCTAATCGACTGTTTCGTTCTGGAGAAACATTGAACAGTACATTGGAAAAAGCAAATATTCTGCCTTTCAGAACGGATCTGCTGACTTTCACAGCACAAGAAGTCAACACTTGGAAACCTGATGACTATAGAAGAATCAATACGATTCTCAAAGAAAAAGTGAAGGTGTTAGGGGAATTTATAGGCAATCCAAAAAATATTCATCATTTTGGAAAGATGGAGCATTTCTATGTGCCTAAAGTCTTTTTTCCTTAATCTAGGCTCACGCAGAGCCGCAGAGACGCAGAGAATGAGAGAAGCTAAGCTACTAGCTAAGCTACTCTATGCACAAAATAATTTGTAACAAACGGTAGGCTCACGCAGAGCCTAATTGATCTGAAATAAAATGGAATATTATATAATGAATCGCTTTACTCGTTTTAAAAAATTGTTAATACAAGGTTTGACGGTGCGTTGGGCCTACAGTTTCGTAGTGATCTTGGTTATTGCAGCCTTGTTTTCTACCCCTTTAATATTGGGTTCGATTAAAAACCGTGTTTATGTAGCGGTTAAAGAACAAGTGGAAAAGGAAAATAATGTCAGAGAAATCACGATCCAACAAGTGGATAATGTCCCTTTGAACAAGAAATTTGTGCGTGATTTAAGCGCAAAATATCCTGCCCATCAGATTGTTGGGAATTTGAAATCGGTTGTTATGGTTGAAGGCCCGCAGGATGCACAAATTCAAACCCTACAAACCTTAGTGCCTGATGACCCAAGAACCGCATCACTACAGATCACACCCAAAATACCGACTCGTTTTGGACTGTTTGATCTCGTTATTTCTGATCATTTGGGTGAAACACTTTATGGTGCTGAAGATTGGCACCGTTTTTGGAACAGTTCCCAATTTAATGGAAAACCACTGCTCTTAGCGATCAATGATATTCCTTTGACGGCTGAATTTAAGGTTGTCGCTCGCCAAACCATGCCAGGGCGTAAAATTTACGCCAGTGAACAGCTTGGAATCTGCTTAAAAAATTATTCGATTGGTTTGGGATGCGAGGAAGTGGGATTACCTATAGTGCCAGAGCAAATTCAATACAGTTTACCGAAGTTTGAAACCATGCACTGTCTCCTAGAATTTTCAAATGAGCAATGTGATGAGGCGCAGCAGAACAAAATCATTAAAAGACTGAGGGCCGAAAATTTCCAACTGGAATCGCTTCCGAATCAAGTCGATTCGATTAATCAAGTTGAGGTAACGCTCACACAAGTTAATGAATTAAATGGGCGTGTTGAGCCGACAAAAGGCAATTGCGAACAGCGACTTTACCACCATTTACAGGCCTGTCCGTATGCCATTGTTACAAATAAAGTTTCCGTGGAGGTTGATTTATTAATTGAATCTCTTGGTTTCAAGAAGATTGTGTTGTCTGGGATTGGCCCAGATTCGTATGAGTTTTTGCCCGGAATTTTAGAAATGACCGATCAATGGGGCGGCAGAAAATTAGATTTTTGGACTTCTGGCCTCTCGGATGAGGGTATTGAAATCGTCGCGCCTTATGATGTCAAAATTCCCTTAGGTAACATGGAATTACGGGTAACCGGCGCTTCTGGCAAGTCAATACTACCCGCTTTTATCACCAGCTATTATCAGTGTTCTAAAGGCATAGATTGCCCTTTTTATAGCAAGCCCGAAATCGTGTTTCGGTTACAGAATATGAAAGAAGGTACAGTCCTTTTTAAATATAACAATGATGTGGCGTCGATATTCTACCCGACGATGCAACAACAGCGTATTGATTACGATGAAATTCTCTTGTATGCCAATCGGGTGGAAGAAGTCGCTCCGTTACATCGCCAATTAGAAAAAACGCTGTCTAATGGTTACAAAGTGCAATATAACATTTATGCGATTGATAAATTAAAACGACAGGATCAACGTTTTACCACCTTATTTCAGTTGACCCTTTGGCTGTCAGTTATTTTTATTATGCTTGCGGTTGGTGCCTTAGCCAAAATTAATATTGATAAGCGACGGCGACAAATGGCACAATTGTTTATATTAGGCCATTCCAAATTATTTGTTGGGCTACTGCTGGTTTGTGAGTCGGTTTTATTAACCATAGTGGCTTCTATTATGGCTATGGGCGTAGGTTGGGGCGTTTTGGAAGCTACCAGCTATTATTTGCAATTCTCAACGGGACAAGATGCCACCGAGTTTGCGACTATTGTTAATGCCATGAATTTAGACTTATCGGCTTTTTCCATCGTGTTCCTGATAGTGCTTTCAATAACGACACTTGTGGTTAGTATTGCCGCTTTCTTTGCTTCTAAAATTGATCCTGTTGAATTATTGGATTGATATATCAAGACGGGTTTCGCTGTTTTTAATATCTAACGCAAGAGACGCAAAAGATGCAAGTAATGAAACATTGCTATGTAGATATAGCGTCTCTTTTTCAATCAATCGGTATAATCCAAAAATAGTGTAGTTCAATACGGAAAATTTAAATCACATTGACAGACACATTGAAAATGGAGAATCGAAATGTGCAGAATCAACCCCAGAGTAGATTTTGCTTTTAAAAAGCTGTTTGGCAGCGAAGAAAATAAGGATTTATTAATTTCCTTGATTAACGCGATTATTTCCCCAACCGATCAAATAACGGAAATTGAACTGAAAAATCCGTACAGCTTGGCTAATTACCGTGCGGGTAAAATGTCCATTATGGACATCAAGGCGCGTGACAAAACGGGTAAATGGTTTAATGTTGAAATGCAAATCAGTGAAGATTTTTATTATGACAAACGAGCCATCTATTACTGGGCTAAATTGGTGGCAGAACAACTCGGTGATGGGATGAAGTATAGGGAATTGAAAAAGACTTTCAGTATTAATATCCTTGATTTTGACTTGATTCCTGATACTGACACCTTCCATAATCTCTACAAGATTCTGAATGTTAAAACGGGTCAAGCTGACACCTTGCATGATGTTTTTGAAATGCATTATGTCGAATTAAGTAAGTTCAAAAAGGCATACCATGAAATAGCGACCACTTTAGATAGATGGACGACTTTCCTCACCCGTGCCCATGAACTTGACAAAAATAACGTTCCAATCGAATTGGCGGTTGATAAAGAAATTGTGAAGGCCATTGAAGTGGTTGATCGCTTGTTTGACGACGACGAACGTCAAATTTATGAAACTCGGATGCAAGCATTGGCTGATGTTGAAAGTCAGATAAGCTCTGCTTGGGATAAAGGATGGCTAGAAGGCAGAGAAGAGGGGATCGAAAAGGGGATCGAAGCGGGGATTGAAAAGGAAAAGCTGAACCTTGCTAGAAGCTTACTTGACATACTGGACGTGGAAACGATTGCTTTTAAAACAGGATTGAGTCAAAAAGAGATTGAACAGTTGAAATAAAAATTTCAACGCAGCAAGTGATGCAAGGATGCCAGATTTCTCTTTCGATATCGCGTCTCTTGCGTTATATTCAAAAATCAAACTTAAAAACAGGAGTCGTTTTCATGAATGACAGCAATTCGCAAAATACTATCTTAGTTGTCGATGACGTGAGAGTCACGGGTGAAATTTTGTTGCAGTTTCTCAAACAAAAGGGTTTTAATGTCTTAATTGCAGACAATGGTAAACTTGGCATTCAAATGACTCAAGACGTAGAGCCTGATTTGATACTACTCGATATCATGATGCCGGGGGGAATATCAGGTTTTGATGTCTGCAAACAACTCAAATCTGTTGAAAGCACACGCGATATTCCCATTATTTTTATGACCGCACTGACCGATAGCATTAATAAGGTGAAAGGCTTTGAATTAGGCGGTGCAGATTACATTACTAAACCATTTCAGTATCAAGAATTGTTTGCGCGTCTCCAAGTTCATCTCTCGATTCGTCAACTACAACGGGAATTAAAAGCACAAAACCAGTTGTTGAAAGATGAAGTTAGCCGCAGTCAGAAGCTAGAAGCTGCCCGACAACAAACTCAGCAATTATTAAAGCATAGTCTCCAGTCACAAAACGAGGAGACAGAACTCGAAAAATGCCAGAGGGCACTTTCTTTTTTTACCCGTAGCGTCGCTAACGATTTAAAAAGGCCCTTAAATACTATTATTACTGACAGCATTCGATTAGAAAAAGAGAGTTCCTCAACTAAGCCACTACGACTGGATACTGAGTCTCTTAAAACGATCCAAAAACTGGAAGAAACGGGACAACAAGCAGATAATACCGTTGATGCTTTACTCTTATTAGCCGGGTTATTTCGAGATGACAAAATAGAATTGGAGCTGTTAGATATGTCTGATATTGTTACCCTCGTCATAGAAAAACGCCTCGCTTACCTGATTAAGCAGTCTCAAGCTAAAATAAAATTAGCCGAAATTTGGCCGACGGTACCCGGTGTCAGACTCTGGCTCGAAGAAATTTGGATGAACTATATCAGTAATGCTTTAAAGTATGGCGGTAAACGACTCCACTTAGAACTGGGTGCAACACCGATTCCTCCCGACTGGGTACGTTTTTGGATACGTGACAAGGGTCAAGGCCTCACTCAAGAAGCGCAAGCTCAACTCTTTACAACACCCTTTAATCTTCAGCAGCAACTGGATATTAAAGAGGGTGGCTTTGGTTTATCAATGGTGCAACATCTTGTCGCAAAACTCGGCGGAGAAGTGGGTGTGGAAAGTAAAAAAGGTCAAGGTAGTCTCTTTTATTTTATCTTACCCGCCTATTAATTCTTGGGCAAGCACAATAAATTCGCCCTACAAGGTTTATTTTGATTGGGCAACCATAAAAAATTGCCCCTACAAGAACAAAAATAATTCTGATTGTAACGAATTTTGGGGACACCGAATGGGGCTTTGAACGTCGCAATAAAGGGCGAACACTTTCGGATCGCCCCTACGCCAAATATTGTAGGGGTGCCCTTGCGTGTTCGCCCTCCCCTTTCATCCGTTATTAATCAGAAATCATCCATTACAGGATTACCCTAACGAACATCAACTCTTTTTATTTGACCTGAATACAAACGCTCTATGAATGACAAAAGTGTTAAAAATACGATCTTGATCGTTGATGATCAGCCTGACAACTTAAACATTTTGTTGGCGCTTCTTAGACGACAGGATTTTAAAGTCTTAGTGGCTCAAAATGGTGAAGAATGTCTTCAAATCACTCAACATGCCAGCCCTGATTTGATACTACTGGATGTCATGATGCCACCAGGCATATCAGGTTTTGAAGTCTGTAAACGACTGAAAGCTCAAAAAAATACGCATGACCTTCCCGTTATTTTTATGACTGCCCTGAGTGATACGGTTGATAAGATTAAAGGTTTTGAATCAGGCGCTGCCGATTACATTACTAAACCTTTTCAGTATGACGAATTGTTAGCGCGTGTCAATGCTCACCTGTCTATTCGCAAACTGCAACAGGAATTGAAAACGCAAAACCAGTTGTTGAAAGATGAAATAGGCCGTAGTAAAAATCTAGAAGAGGCCCGACAAAAAACTAACCAATTATTGCAAAATACTCTAAAGTTGCAAGACAATAGCAGCGACGGGATGAAAAAGTGCCAGGCGGAACTCAAAAAAAGCAATGGCGCACTTGAGATGCTTACCGATGCCATTACCCACGATTTAAAAACCCCTTTGAAAACGATTATTACGCTTAGCACTCGGGTAGAGAAAAGTTATTCCCTAAAGAAGGATATATCGATAAAAACGTTACAACAACTTGGGGAAGCGGGACAAGAGGCTTTTAATCTCGTTGAAAACTTACTCTTGTTAGTCGGAATAGAAAAACAAGGGAAAGTCGAATCGGCACTTGTCGAAATGTCCGACATCGTAACCTTCGTTGTAGAACAACGCTTAGCTTATCTGATAAAACAGTACCAAGCGAAAGTCAAGTTAGCGACCGTTTGGCCAACTGTACCCGGTGTGAGATCATGGCTAGAAGTCATTTGGATCAGTTACATCAGTAACGCTTTAAAGTCTGCTGGTAAGCGGCCCAATTTAGAATTGGGGGCAACGCCTATTCCTCATGACAAGGTCCGTTTTTGGATACGCGATAATGATCAAGGCCTCACGAAGATTGAGATCGATAAGCTACTGACCCCTTCTCATCTACCGCAAGTACAGGCTAAAGGAAATGCTGAGGATTTATCGCAGGTGCAACACTTTCTAGACAAGATGGGAGGGGAAGCCGGCGTGGATAAAAGTACCAAAGGTAGTTTGTTTTATTTTACGTTACCGGCGTATTGAAGAAGGGAAAGGGGAAGAGGGGTAGTGTGACAAACAATTGTGGCTGATAGATTTGATTCGAGATAGAACGCAGATTTAGATTTGACTGATTTTCCTCTTTTTAGTGTCAATCAGTCAGATCATGATAATCAGCGTTCTATTTTTTATTTAATTAATCAGTGACAATCAGTCAGATCATGATAGCGTTCTATTGATAGAGTTTGGAAGAATAATCTGATAATGGCTACTAAACCTTGCCAGCGATTTTCTTCGTAATCACCCATTGTTGAGTAATCGACAAAAAGTTATTGACAACCCAATAGAGTACTAAACCTGATGGGAAAAAGGCAAAAAACACCGTAAACACGATGGGCAAAACTAACATCACTTTTTGTTGCACTGGATCAATCGGGGCCGGATTGAGGTAATGCTGCACCAACATCGTTGCACCCATAATCAGGGGTAGCACAAAATAGGGATCAGGAATTGATAAATCATTTAACCAGAAAATAAATGAGGCTTGGCGTAATTCAACGCTTTCCAACAGCACCCAATACAGTGCAATAAAAACCGGAATTTGAACCACAATGGGTAAGCAGCCTCCGAGTGGATTGATTTTTTCCTTTTTATACAAATCCATCATCGCTTGATTCATGCGAGCCTTATCATCGCCATAGCGTTCTTTGAGTGAAACGAGACGCGGTTGTAAGCGGCGCATATTCGCCATAGATTTGTAACTTGTTGCAGACAGGTGGAAAAATGCCAACTTGATCATCATGGTTAAAATAATAATCGCCCAACCCCAATTACCAATCCATTGATGGATAAGCTTTAACATCCAAAACAAAGGTTGGGCAATAAACCAGAGCCAACCATAATCGACTGTCAAATCCAATCCGGGTGACAAAGCGGCTAGTTTATCTTGCAATTTAGGCCCAGCGTACAAGGTTATCCCAAAAACGTGTTGACTATTAGGCTCGACCGTTTGGGAAGGCCCAACAAGTCGTAGGGCATAACGATTGTTTGAAAAAACGGCCGTAGAATACTTATAGGTTTGCTCCCGCGAAGGTATCCACGCCACGACAAAATAATGCTGAAGTATCGCTGCCCAGCCATTGGCCCAACCGGAACGTCGGCCCAATTCATTATCCTGCATCTCATTAAAGGAAATTTTTTCGTAACGCTGTTCAGGACTGGAAACCGCGCCGCCCATATAAGTGTAAAGAAAACGAGATTCTCCTAAATCGACTTCCGTGCGTTGAAATTGTCCGTATAACCCACCGTGCCAAGGTTCTGCCGTGTTATTTTCAATAACATGTTTTAAATCAATGACATAGCTTCCGCGTTGAAAAGTGTAAATTTTACTCACTTTGAGGCCGCTATCATCATGCCAGTGCAGTTTGACTTCCAAGGTGTCCATACCATCACTGAGACGATAATTCAATTGCTCACTTTGATACACCACTTGATGTGTCGGCGCGTTTTGTTGGGACAATAAACCGGATTGAGCGACAAACAAATTCGGCAATTGATCATTCATTAAGCGAAACAGTTCATCAGGGGTTTCCACCTTGACCGGATAATCACGCAAGTCAAGCAGTCGTAAATCACCCCCTTGGGTATCAATTTCAAGATGTAGCGTATCTGTTTCAACTAAAATACGTGAAGTGCTTGACAACAGCCGTTTAGCTTGATCTTGGGGTAACTCAAGCGCACTGCTTTGTTGGTTTTGACTTTTCGGTAATTCAGAATCTTTTGAGGGAGGTGTGGGTGTCTCGGGCGTTTCTGTAATCGGTGTGCTGGCTAGGTTAGGCGGTAAAGAACCGTAATCTTGTTGCCAAGCTTGATACAACATCACCAAAATAAGAACTAAGGCGACGATCAGAATCAATCTAAAATTATCCATATTTATCTAGTTTTCCTTCGCTCTGGAACGGGATCAAATCCGCCAGGATGCCACGGGTGACAACGGAATAGTCGTTTAATACTTAACACGAGGCCGTATAAAACCCCGTGTGTTTGAATGGCAATCAGTGCATATTCAGAACAACTGGGATAGAAGCGACAATGCGAGCCTAACCAAGGACTGATCAACAACTGATAACCTCGTATAAATAAAATGAGTATTTTTTGCATCAAATTAGGATGTTTTGCATCGACGTGATAATTTAAGCCAATGCTTTGCTAATGAGTGCAGCAGAGTACGATTATTGACTTGATCAATACCGGTTTTTGCCAAAACGACGCAATCCAATCCCGCTAAACACGATTGATGATGGCGAAAACTCTCACGAATTAAGCGTTTAATGCGATTTCTCGCCACGGCTTGCTTAACTCGTTTTTTGGCAATAGCCAATCCTAAACGGGCCTGTGCCACCCGATTAGTTCTTGCTAATATGGTTAGATATTGATCACTTGATTTACAAGGTTGTTCAAAAACTAACTGGTATTGTTTAGGTTTGAGCAAACGTTGCTGTCGTGTAAAAGGGAACGATGCGTTGTTCATGGGTTATCAAGCAGTAAGACGTTTACGCCCTTTAGCACGTCGAGCGTTAACGATTTTTCGTCCATTTTTTGTGCTCATCCGGGACCTGAAACCATGACGACGTTTGCGTACAATATTACTGGGTTGGAAAGTTCTTTTCATAATTAGTTTACAAATTGCCTCAAGTTGATAAAAAACTTCGCATTTTATGGCTTTCTATCATCAATTGTCAACCGTTATCAGTTATCAGTTATCAGTTATCAGTTATCAGTTATCAGTTAACCGTTATCAATTATCAATAATCAGTAGATCGAAAAGACACCTTAAAAAAGGGTTATATCAATAAATATTGAAGGCCATATTTTCAAAGCAAATTGATTTTGCTGCCCGCTTTTCGTTCCCGTTATTAATTACACCCCAATTGGAGAGCCAAATTGATTTTGCAGCCCGATTTTCGTTCCCGTTATTAATTACGCCCCAATTGGAGAGCCAAATTGATTTTGCGGCCCGAATTAAAAATTAAAATGATCAACAATTTATTTTCAAAAGACTTAAGCTGTGTCTTCACACTCAATTATAGGAGAAACTATGACGAATATATCAATTCAACCCGTTGAAAAATATTATGCCGTTAAAGAATATTATGGCAAAACGTTACAAAGTTCACAGGATTTAAAAACCGATGCCTGTTGTACCGATACCCAAATGCCACAACATATCAAAAACGCCCTTGCTGATGTGCATGATGAAGTCTTGGCGCGTTATTATGGCTGTGGATTAGTCGCGCCAGAAGAACTAGAAGGAAGACGTATTTTAGACCTCGGTTGCGGTTCCGGGCGTGATTGTTATGTCTTATCGCGCCTAGTAGGCGAAAATGGTTACGTTGTCGGTGTCGATATGACACCTGAACAATTGGAAGTCGCTGAACAGTATGTTGATTATCATACTCAACAATATGGTTATAGCAAACCTAATGTTGAATTTAAACAGGGCTACATTGAACGCTTGGATGAACTTGATCTCGCCGATAACAGTTTTGATATTATCGTTTCTAACTGCGTGATTAATCTGTCACCAGATAAAGAAGCTGTCTTGCGTGAAGCTTATCGGGTATTAAAACCGGGCGGTGAAGTTTATTTTTCCGATGTTTATGCGGATCGTCGTGTGCCTAGCGTCTTAGTCAAACATCCTGTGTTGTACGGTGAATGTTTAAGCGGTGCTTTGTATTGGAACGATTTTCTCAATCTGGCTAAGCAAATGGGCTTTCTCGATCCACGCTTAGTCGAGGATCGGCCCCTTAAAATTGATAACCCAGAGATTATCGCCTTGATGGGTACTATCCGTTGTTTTTCAGCCACGTATCGTCTGTTTAAATTACCCGATTTAGAACAGGCTTCTGAAGACTATGGACAAGCTGTCATTTACAAAGGCACGATCTCGCACCATGAACAGGTGTTGAAACTGGATAAAGATCATCAGATTGAAACGGGTAAAGTCTTCCCGGTTTGTGGCAATACCTACCAGATGTTGCATGAAACGCGCTTTAAACCCCATTTCGAGTTTATAGGCAATTGGAAAACCCACTACGGCATTTTTGAAGGCTGTGGTATCCCTATTCCCTTTAATGAGACTCAAGAAAGGGAAGACGCGAGTTCTGGTTGTTGTTAGGAATAGGGAATCAAAAGGGCGATAACAAAGGTTCGCCTGAATATTACCGTAGAGACGCACGGCCGTGCGTCTCTCGCGCCTTTTGCGCCTTTTGCGCCTTTTGCGTTTAAAATAAATAAGCTGACAATTCCTCAATTAATGCCGCTGTCGGTTTATCAC
>Ga0316201_10000130_pt1 | contig 33238 bp, 26 predicted proteins | sample CS6wburrow_MG_FD_204516 | JGI IMG/M metagenome (GOLD analysis project Ga0316201, IMG submission 204516) | Coastal sediment microbial communities from Delaware Bay, Delaware, United States - CS-6 worm burrow | ecosystem: Environmental > Aquatic > Marine > Coastal > Sediment | place: USA...
TACTTAGGTAACTCCAAAAAATTAAAATACCCACACCTTTAATCAATCTTCTTTCATTCTCTGCGCGAAGCGCGAAGCGTGAGCAGACAGTTTGTGACATAAGATTTGTATGCATAGAGTAGTGTGGTTGTTTTGGGTATTTTATTTTTTGGGCAATTGCCTTATAAGAAAGGATAAGATCGTGACACTCGGTGAGCTCATGAACACTACCATAAATCAAAACAATGCCAAACCTCTTCAGGTCACTTTTCTTCGATAAAAAAGGCTCACGAAAATCACATAACGAACTCAATCAGGCTATGATCTAATCCTTTATTATTAAAATAAATCCTTGTCGTTATAACTTGTCGTTATAATGCGTTGTACTCGCACAATAGTATTTGGCATATATTATGCTCTATTCTGGACTATCCGTTTTGCTCTGCTTATCTTCAATTCAAATACCGACATCAGACACTGATGTTCATAACGATAATAACGCTTACACATCAAACAAACTCTCTTTATTGACAATGCAATGGATATGTTTGAATAAATTTCTTTAAAATCATTTCATTATAAAAATATCTTTCAATCATGTAGAGACGCGATGCCTCGCGTCTATAAATTTTTAATTAATAATAGAATAATAGTCCATGATGTTCACTATATCAGAAAAAATTTGGAGCAGTGATTGGCTTATTGGTTTGATTGTCGGTATTATTCTAATTATTGGCACTTATAGCTGGTTACAGCCGTTAGAGCGGATGGCTTATGATTGGAGTATCCGACAAATGAGCCGTCAAGCGAATGATAAAATCGTTGTGGTGGCCATTGATGAAAAGAGTTTAGCTCAACTCGGTGACTGGCCTTGGTCACGATCTATTTTGGCGCAAATGATTGATTTATTAGCCCCTTATAGTCAAGTGATTGGGACAAGCTTGGGATTGGCTCAAGCACAAAAAGACCCTGGGCTGCTTTATTTTGACGAATTGACAACATTTTATACCCATTCTAAATCATTAAATGTCTTACATGAGCAGTTGGCGCAATTGGATACTTTAATAGATAAGGTCAGTCGAGTCAGAACACGATATACTAAAGATAAAAAATATATTAAAAAACTGGATAAATTTTATAACAATTCTGTTTTATTGAGCGAATTGCCTGACACTTTAACAACACTTCAGGATAAATTACAAGCGGCCCGTGTTGATTTGGATAGTGATCTCAGACTGGCTAATAGTTTTAAACAGGCCGATCAGGTGGTGTTAGGTATGCCATTTATGTTTGAAGGTGAAGCGCGTTTGAGCCCTACTTTGCCAAATTATGTGCAAAAACAGGCTATTAAGGTTATCAGAGCGCCTTTTGATAAAAAGGGTAAAATAGCGCAGCCGCCGTTAGGGGTAAATGCTATGCCTCCGCTTCCGATTTTAGGTAACAGTGTGTCAGGAATAGGTCATTTTAATCTTGAACCGCTCTATTTTGATGCTCGCCGTCTCCCTCTGGTTGTCAAATATCAAGAGGCCTATTTTCCTTCACTTCCCCTGTTATTGGCCGCTAAAAGTCTTGGCTATAATGCGGATAACATTGAGGTCAGATTGACTAAGGGGGTTAGCTTAGGTGAATTACAGATCAATACGGATGCTGCCTTGTCTCTGCGGCCTTTTTTTTATCAAGATACTGAACAGTCCTCATTGAGAGTTGATTCATACGTTGATGTGTTATTAGGGCGAGTGCCGGCCAATCAATATCAAGATAAAATTGTATTAATCGGTGTAACCGCGCCTCATGAGACGGTGTTCCATTCAACACCGCTGGGTGATATGCCCTCAGTGTTCGTTTTAGCCCATACGTTGACCAGCTTGCTGAATCAAGATTTTTTTAGAGTGCCCAATTGGGCACTTGGATTACAAACCAGCGCATTTATCCTGGTAGTCGCTTATCTGGGGTTTTTATTGCCCACTTTGAAACGGCGACATGCCGTGATGGTGAGTGCGGGATTGTTGACGGCCTTAGCTTTACTGTATTTTAGTTTGCTTAATCAAGGGTGGCTGGTACAGATGATGCCTATTTTATTATTAGTCCCTTGTGGACATCTTGGTTTAGAAATGAAACGTGGGCTAGTGGCTTATCAGGATGCCTTTCGGTTGCATCCCGATGCAGTAGAAAGCAATCGTCTACTCGGATTAGCTTTTCAAGGACAAGGGCATTTAGATTTAGCCTTTGAAAAATTTAGCCTGTGCCCACCAGATGAAGCCATTTTAGGTTTGTTTTATAATTTAGCACTGGATTATGAACGCAAAAGACAATTTCGACGTGCGGGTGCAGTATACCGCTATATCATCAGCCATAATGATCAGTTTCGGGATGTACAACAGCGGCAGGAAAGGCTATATCGCTTGCGGAAACCGAGATTACCGAGAAATCATTTCAGTGACTGGCTCGTAGACCTTCATGAAAAACCCGTCTTAGGCCGTTATCAGATAGAAAAACCTTTGGGTAAAGGCGCGATGGGCGTGGTGTATTTGGGCCGAGATTCAAAACTCAATCGCTTAGTAGCGATTAAAACACTGCCTTTATCAGAAGACTTTGAAGCGGAACAATTGCAAGAAGCAACCATACGGTTTTTTCGGGAAGCAGCGGCGGCTGGCAGATTAAGGCATCCGCATATTGTTTCAATTTATGACGCTGGAGAAGAACAGGATTTAGCCTATATTTCTATGGAATTTTTTAAAGGGGGTCATTTAGTGCCTTACACGCAGCCCAATAATTTATTACCCATTTCCACTGTCATTGATATCATTATTCATGTCGCGGAAGCTTTAGATTATGCCCATAGTCAAGGTATAGTGCATCGTGACATCAAGCCGGCTAATATCATGTATAATCCAGCGACGAATCAAATTAAAATTACTGACTTTGGTATTGCCCGTATCACAGATTCCAATAGAACCAAAACCGGTGCTATCTATGGCACCCCTTCGTATATGTCGCCAGAAAACTTAGCCGGCAAAGCTTTAGATGGACGCACAGATTTATTTTCCTTAGGCGTGATGTTATATCAACTTTTAACCGGCAAATTACCTTTTGAGGGAGAGTCTCTAGCAACCTTAATGTTCAAGATTGCCAATGAACCGCATTTGGATATGCTCAGTATACGAACTGATGTACCGCCTTGTCTTAAGAAGCGGGTAGATACGGCTTTAGAAAAAGTGCCAGAGAATCGTTATCAAAGCGGTGCTGAATTTGCCAGTGCGCTACGTGACTGTGGACAAGCTTGAGGATGTCTAGTATGTGCATAGAAATGCTTTGCTGCACCGATACCGGGCAAGTTCGAGAACATAACGAAGACTATGTTGGGGGAGATCACGCTTTGGGGTTAGTCGTACTGGCCGACGGCATGGGCGGGTATCAAGCAGGAGAAGTGGCCAGCGAAACGGCCGTTAAAACGGTTATAGAACACCTGCATACGCCTATCACAAGTTTAAACTCTGTCAAGCTTCGTACTAACCAACGTTATCATTCTTCGACGGTATTACTTGAACAAGCTGTACTGAAAGCGAATCAAGTGATTTATGAAAAGGCAGAAGAACAAAATCAATACAGAGGCATGGGCACAACGGTAGTCGCGGCGTGGTTCCATAATAACTTGCTCAGCATTGCCCATGTTGGTGATTCGCGTTTGTATCGGCTCCGCGGAAAGCAATTTTGCCCACTCACTAAAGATCATTCAGTACGACAAGAATTGATTGACTGTGGTTTTTATACCCCTGTTCAAGCCCGCAATTCGCCTAATAAAAACTTAGTGACGAGAGCCCTCGGCGTTGCTGAAAAAGTGAATGTTGAAATTCAAGAATCGAGCGTATTAGCCGAAGACATTTACTTATTATGTTCTGATGGATTAAGTGACATGCTTGAAGATAAAGAAATACAAACCATTATCAGCAATGCTAAAACGCTAGAACAAGCAGGAGAATTTTTGATAGAAGCTGCCAATGACAAAGGGGGCAACGATAATATATCCTTAATATTAGTTCGTCCATTAGGGGGGATAGTACAGAAGCCAAAAATAAGCTGGTGGAAAAGACTATTTGGAAACTTCCTCAACCCAGCACAAACTGTAGTCTAAGCTTAAGGTGGGCAACAACGTTACCCACCCTACATTTATTGATAAGGAGAATATTTTGCAATATGCTATCGAATTATCTCAACAACAAACCTCAGCTTTACAACGAAAAGCCGCACAATTGAGTGTTAACACCGAGGATTTATTACAATCCCTGCTCAATCAAGTTTTAGCGCGTATTGTTCAAACAATCGACTTAAATAATGAGCCAGAAACTCATTCTCTGGGGCACTTTCAGAAACCAGAATCGGCACCTTCTGAAATTGATCCCATAGAAAAATTCATAGGCATCGCGTACAGTGAGAATCCAGATTGGATTGAAAAACATGATCGGTATCTTGGGCAAGAAGCATTCCATTCACAGGGAAAATAAAAATGTCAGAAATAAAGAAGTCAGACATTTTTGTTGATACAGCCGGTTGGGGTTGTTTAATAGATAAACATCAACCGTTTCATCAATTAGCGACGCAAATTTATTTTGAAGTCAAACAGCAACATGGGCAATTCATCACAACCAATTATGTCATCACTGAATTAGTTGCTTTGTGCATAAGTCGATTAAATATTTCTCGTTCAACCAGTCTTGAATTTATTAGCAGTATTAAATCAACTTCACATATTCAGGTGATACATCTTGATAAATCACTAGATGAACTGGCTTGGCAATTATTACTTAACAGAACCGATAAAAATTGGAGTCTAGTTGATTGTTCCAGTTTTATCGTTATGCAGCAACATAAACTCATAAAAAGTTTGACAACTGATCATCATTTTGAACAAGCTGGTTTTATCCAACTGTTAAAATAACAAAGTTATGAACTTGGCTACCCGCTTTAAATTCACATTGATTTTTTTTAACGCAAAAGGCGCAAAAGGCGCAAAAGGCGCAAAGAGGCTAATTCTTATTTCTTAATTCCTTATCCGCTTTGCTTGAAATGATTTGGATTAAATATTTATTGGCGTTAAAAATTGATTTTGAGATGAGAACACAGGGCCCATGCCCTAACTATCTTAAAACCTCCTGATTTGTAGGGGGCCGGTAACGGATTTTTAAAGCCCACCATTCCTATCTTAAAACCTCCCACCAAACTAAAAAGTGCTGATTTTCAGCACTTTTCACTATCTCATTGACTAAATTATTCGCGTTCAAGATTTATCTATAATATTAAATAAGAGCAAAGTTTGTACCAATCTTTATTGCTGAAAGTCTATTATGCAACATTTGATGTTACGTTTTTTTGTGTGACATGATTTGTTATATGAGACATGATTTGTTATTCCATTTTATGATTTAATACGCCCCTCGTAAAAAATGACATAAAGCCATCTTTTTACAAAGGGAATAAAATGTAGCGAGATGACAATAGCCGCAAAGGTAGCTCAATTTGAACTTAATTAATCAATCAACGAATAATGTTCAAAATGGATTAGCGTTCAAAATTTATTAGCCTATTGGAGTTCAAAATTTATTTTGATTGGAGTTCAAGATTTATCTTGAGTACATTATTGATAATTGATAATTAATAATTGATGTAATAACTGACTCCCTTTTTCGAGTCAAAGTGCAAAAAAAAGTAACACTCTAAATGATTGATTAATAAGACTAATTAATAAGCGATTTAACAGATATGTGATATCCAAAATTTGACGATTTAACACTTTTGTATCTTGTGTACACATAAAAAAGTATTTACCATACGCGCCGTCAAATCAAATTTGCTTATTCAGGCGTTCAAAATTTTGATTTAAATTGATTTCCACGCAAAAGTTTTTGATAAAAAAACTTTTGCGTGGAACTGGTAATTGTTTTTTTTCGCGCATAAGACCGAAAAACTGACCTAGATCAAGGCGAGAATTAAAAACACCCGTTATCATGAGCGCCCATCAATTATTTTGATTAAATTGAATCACCGTTTAACTGATAACTGATAACTGATAACTGATAACTGATAACTGATTCAACTTGCACAACCACTTAAAACACATACCCCAAGTTTCAAGCGGTGTCGGGTGGCAACTTTTTAGGGCCTTAGAAAGTCTGAGAGGTTTGACCGACAATTTATTTTGCAGGGGTGCCGATATGACCCGTTTCGGTAACATCGGTAGGCGAAATGGCTAATTCTTTGTTGTGTAGGAATTAACCGTTTTATTTTTTATATCCTTGAATAAATCAATTATTTAACTTAATTCATGCAAAGAAAAAGGTAAACATGCTTAAAAAAGGCAACAACCGCGCCATTAGTTGCTCATGTGATTTGGGGCAATGGCTATTTGTGAGTTTAATAGCTCTAGTATTATTGAGTGCTTTCCCAATTATGGGAAGTGCCAATAATTCGTACATCGTTGGTGTCGTGTTTCTTGATGCTAATGAAAATGGGGTATATGACCCTGATGAACCAGTGCGGGTTGGTCATGATGTCTATTTAAAAGACCTAAATGGTGGAAATTTCCATACGCCTACTAATGAGAAAGGTGAATTTTATTTCACAGCTCGACATGTGGGTGATTATGAAATCTCCATTGATTTAAATGAAATGGAGTTGACTACTCCAATTTATGCTAAATGGTTTATGCCACCTCATAAAATATCTGTAACACAAACTGTACAAACTGTACAAGTCGATTTTGGGTTTTCAGGTAATAGCAAGGACATTTTTGTAAAGAATAGAGATAATAGCTATGTTCTTTACAACAACCAATATGGTTTGAGAGTAACGCCTAAAGCTGAAGGCTATGAGGCAGAAAAATTAGCGCCTATGCAAGTTCAGCAAACTGATGTTGAAACTTACGTAGGCAATAATAATACTGCTGATGTTTTTCTTGGGCCTAACACTTCTACTTCCCTTGGAGGAGGTACTGCTGATAATACGAGGAAAGCACGCGATGGTAAAGATAACTTTACTGTTATTGTAGGTAAAAACATTTCTACAACTGGTGCAGAAAACGTATTTAATGTGACTAAAAATTCAGATGGTAGTATTTCTTTGGTAAACCCACAAGAACCAACTATTACCACTACGTTGGATAACGATGGTAACTATACTATTGTTGATTCTGAATCTCCTACTCATGTGATGACAGTTGATGATAATGGCAATTTGCTGGTTTCTGATAGTGAATTTCCAGATACAATGTTATCAGTCGCTCCTGATGGTACAAAAATTGTCACAGATACGGAGTTTGCTGGTGTAAAACTGATCTTGAATGAAGATGAAACTTATGCCATTACTGATCAGGAATTTCCAGAACTGGTAGCAGTTTACAATCCAGTTGATGGTAGTTATGTCGTTGAGGATAAAGTTGAAAACTTAACCGTTCACATTGATCAAGCAGGAAATTACACCGTTATTGATAATGAAAGCGGTAGCTGTTTAGCAGTGCCTCAACTACGATGGAATATCTTCAAAAAAATCGGCAAGTTCATTAATAAAATTGCCAAATTTATTGCTAAAGTAGCAAACTTTATTAAGAAAGTAGCAATATTTATCAAAAAAGCTTTGCCTATTGTTATTGTGGCACTGAAGGTTATTAGTTTTGTTACAGCAATTGTTGCCCCTCTTTTTCCGCCGCTTTGTCCAGTTTTATGTGCAATTTCTGCGTTTACAGCAGAAGCCGCTTTTTATTTAGAGACAAATTCTCCTGCAATTAATGCATTTTTAGATAAAGTAATTGATGTTGCGGGTAAAGTCGAAAACGGGGCTAATAAAGTTGCAGCTGCGACAGAGCCTAAGAAAAACGGTAAAAGGGGTAACCGGCGTAGTCCACGCGATTCACTCAACCCATCCATAAGAGATGATTGCATCAGTCCGCCAGGGTTAGTATTAGACTATCTAGTCGGGGCAACGCATGATTCGCATATTGTATTGAGTTGGGCAACGGTTGCAGAGTTTAACAACCAAGGCTTTAACGTTTGGCGTGCGACTGAGAAAAATGAAGCTGGAGAGTTGATTAATTTAACTCAAATCAATGCTGAAATGATCCCGGCTCAATCCGATGCACAATGGGGTGCTACCTATAGCTTTACGGATGAAAGCATCATGCTGAATCAGACTTACTATTATGTTATTGAAAGTATTGATTCAGAAGGGATTTCAACTAAACAGATGGAGTTCATTGCAGAAGTGAAATCTGCAGTTCAATTTGGTGGACCACCAGTGTGTAGGCTATATGGCGTGCAAGATAAAGCACTAAATGATAGCTATTTCTTTGTCCATGAACTTCTGGAAAATGCGACTCGTCAATTAGGGGAACCTTGTAAAGGATGCGATATTGAAGCCATGGCAGTTCATCCATTGACTGACGATATCTTTGTGGCATCCGGTGATAACGCATTGGGGAATCCTAAAGGTTATCTGTACAAATTCAATCCTGAGACGGGTAAGTTAATTCCTATTGGTGCAAGCGGCTTTCAAGGTGTAACCAGTCTTGCCTTTGATCAAAACGCGACATTGTGGGCGTGGGCTGAACATGAAGGCTTAGGGCAAATTAACCCTGAAACAGGAGAAGGTACATTGTTAGTTCCCTTTACTTTCAAGGTTGGCGATTTAACGTGGAATAACAATGAGTCAGCACTTTATGCTTCCATAGGTTCTCAATTATGGGAATACGTGCCAGAAACGGGTAAAGCAGCAATGCTTTGTAATAACTTACCTCAAAAAACTGAGGCATTAGTTACCCTACCGCCTGCTATTTCGTTAGAAGGTTATTTATTACTGGGTTCTCATCGAACGGGTTTTCAATTACATGCGTTTGATGCCGCTAATTGTGAGTCGCTGGTAACGCGAAATGTTGAAGTACCTTATGATGATGTCGAGGGGCTGGCCATTTCTAATAGGGCTTGTGTTAATTACTAATTAGATAGTATACCGAGTGAAGTTATAGTTCTTTTCATTTGATTTCATACTGGACTTAGCTTGAAACATGATAAAAATATAGAGGTTTTTATGTTGTTTTCAGTATGAAGTCATATGAAATTGACTATAGTTATTCACTCGGTTTTATCTAATATCACTATAGGAGAAAACAATTACGCAAGATATTTAAATAACTGGTGATAATGTCAAATGACTCGCTATTTCTAATAATAGGCGTATGTCAATTACTAATAGATATACTCGCCACCGCCAAAAACTGAACTTTTAACTTTGGCATTGACAGACTCCCAACAGTACGCGACATAAGCCTGTTGTTCCACTGTTGCCAGAGCCTGTTGAAGGTAAATTAAATGTTCAGTTCTTAGCAGTGATGAGTATAGCATACCAAGTGAAGTTAATTATTCACTCAATTTTACTAATTTAGGAAAACAATGATGAAAGTTTTTTCACTAAAACACCTCATTGCCTCTAGTGTACTGGTTGGTGCGTTTGCAAGTCATTCTGCATCTGCAATACTAATTAATAGTCCCGCAGAATTGACTGGTACACAGGCAGATAGTGTTAGTATTGGAAACATAAGTGTAGGTGTTGGTTATGTTCGGCGTTGGACTACGACCGAAAAAAAATGCAAGAAATTTGGTCCTTTTAAATTTAGTTGCAAAACTAAAACCCACCACCACAGTTCTAATGAAATTCAAAGTAGTGCCACCACATACGAACTAGATTTTGGTGATAATAGCCAAATCGTTACTCATACAGTTCCTACTGGTGGATACTTCAATGATGGTCATGACAATTTACTTGTAAATTTACCCGCTCTCACCAAAAAAGGTGGCTACGCAAACCCTGGTACTTACGATGCTTCTTTGACTGTGAAAGATAGTAATGGTCAAGAAGACAGCAGAAACATCGTTGTGATGGTACGACCTTCTGCGATTTTATCGTCAAATACTGATGTTTGTAACATCAGTAATGCTACTCTCATTTCTGCTAGTTCGGGAATATGGCAGACTCCTACTGGTCCTGGCAATTTTAGTCCGTTCTGGAGAGACGCAAAAAATAAAATGCGTAATCCTGTACCTGGTGACATTGTGTTTATCCAGTCAGAACATGAAATGCAGTTACCTCAAGGTAATGCTGAAATTTCAGTAGATGGTTTGTGCATTGAAGGTACTCTCAAAACTCACCCGAATAATTCGGGTACGACTCCTAATCATGTTGTGATTACTGCACCTGTTATCCATAACAAAGGTACGATTAGAACTGAGAATGGTACTGATGTTGCAATTGTCGGCACAAATATAGAACACGCTACTGCCGGTAGTAGTATTAGTCTGTTTGCTGGTCGTTTTATCAATGATGGAGATATTATGGCAACAGGAAAAGGTGGCAATGATGACATGTTGGTTTCTGACATTGCAGATGTTCTTAGGGGCAACGGAATAGATGCTTTGAATGCTTTGGGTGGTGATGGTGGCCATGTAGGTATATTTCCCAATGAATTTACCAATACTGGTTCTCTAGTAGCAGGTAATGGTGGTGATGCAGATTTGTTTAGCAATTGGGCAAATTATTTTGAAGGTAGTGCTTATGGTGGACGTGGAGGTTCAGTTATTGTTCATTCTAATGTAGAGTCATCTGTTGGTTCTGGTGAACTAAAAGCCGGTTGTGGCGGTTATGCCGAAGCAGTTGGTACACAGTTGGCAAGACTTGAAGGTAAACAATCAGGTTGGTTTTCATCAGCTTCTGTTACTGCTATCTTTACTGATAAATTATACGATGTTGTTGGTGGTACAGGCGGCAATATTAGCATTAATTTAAATGATGCTTCTGGTCTGGATATGAAAGGGTGTCCTGGTCAAACTATCAGCCAAGTAAAGATACTTCCAACACAGTATATTAAACTTGACCCAACCGTAATAGAAGTAGATGAAAATACACGTCTAGTCAATGCTAATCATGTTTATATCTACGGCCCTGATGATGCAGAAATTAATTTGACTAAACTGTCCCCTAATTCAGTGCAGGCTTATAAAACCATTACATTAAGCGTAGGTGAAAATGGTACTATAGACTTACGTGGTTTAAGTGATAAAGTTTTTCAAGCGGCTGAAAAAGTTGAAGTCTATGCTGATGAAATTTTACTTGATGAAGGTGTTACGCTGGAAGATTTAGCCGAAGCACCAGAAGTTACTGTTAATACTAGCAAAATTTTACGTTTTGTTGATTGGTATTATCAAAGTCAAGTCAAAGGTAAGCCGAGTAGCATTTTGCCAGTTCAATTAACTTTGTTAAACAATGGAACTGACAAAGATACTTACACTATCGAAGCCAAAGATAGTCAAGGTTGGTTACTTCCTCCTTACCCTACTGAAGTGAGTGCTTATGGACTACAACGTTCAGATGTATTCATTAATGTAAAGCTACCAGCAAGTGGTCATGAGGAAACTGAATTAGTCGTCACAGCGACTTCTCAATCAGACTCTACGGTACAGAAAGAAGCGCGTATTCGAGTCAGTTTACAACATCCTGAACTGATTACACCACGCGACGGCAGACAAGCTGATGTTGCTATCGTATTGGATGCCAATTTCCGTATGGGAGAAAAGCTACACGATATTGCTGACAGTTTGGTAAAATCAATGCTTGCTAATGGGCCTGTTTCACCTAGTGACACCCAAATGATGGAATGGTTGAGTCAGTTTGATGAAAACAATTTGCCGACAAAAGAGGCTTATTTGGAATTTATACAAGGATTCCAACCGATTAATCCACCGCCTCCCCCAGTGATTGAGTTGATTACTTTCACTGATACTGTCATGACTCGTGTTGTCACCGATAATTTAGCTGATGTGATTGGACGGATTCGGTCCTTACAGACATCAGAAGATCCGACTTGTACTTTAGCTTCAGTTGATGCTATTGAATATGCCGCGACTAATCTCAAGGAAGAAGGCCATTTGTTCTTAGCCGTGGCCAGCACGCCGAATAAAGATATGAGTGCTGCCATTGAAAAGTTGCAACAACTGAAAGTCAAAGCACATGTCTTGCTCGCAGAAAATTGTGATGGAAGTGCTGAAACGGCATTGGCATATGAAACCTTGAGTGGCAAAACGGGTGGGATTTTCCGCTTAACAACAGAAGATGAAGAAAGTGATTTGATTGTTTTAGAAGACTTGCTTGAGATAATTCTCAGCACTGGAAAATACAGTGCGCGTGGCACTCTCAAGGATAAAGAGGGCGAACCCATTGAAGGGGTAACCATTGAACTCAACACCAAAACCACGACAACCGATAGTCTAGGCAATTGGGAAATCACTAATTTAGCCGAAGGGGAATACCCTGTCATTGCGACTAAAGACGGTTATTTCTTTGACTCAACAATCTGTGTTGTCAGTGACAATGAAATGGTTTGTGAACCGGTATTCAAAGCCGAACCAGTACTAGATGTTAAAGTTGTGCCAGAACCGCGTATTGCTAAACAAGGTGAAGACGTGACATACAGCATCACCGTCACCAATCAAGGTGAAGGCACCGCTACCAGCGTGACTTTGGCCGATGTCTTGCCAGATAACACCGACTTAGTCACCATTGACGCTTTGGATGGTGGCAGTTGTGAAGCCGAGACAATAAGGTGTAGTTTGCCCGACTTAACCCCTGGTGCCACGGCTAACGTTAAAGTGGTGATCAACAATCAGCAAACGGAAAGCCTGATTAATACGGTGACAGTGACGACGCAAGAATACCCCACCGATATCAAAAAAACGTGGACACAAGTCATTCCCTATCTGTCGGTAACCGTCACTGATCAAGCCGATCCAATAGAAATGCTCAAAGTTTTGCATTACAAGGTGACAGTCGAATTGAGTCATTACGCGCAGGCCGATGCAACGGGTATCACTTTAATCAGTCAGCTGCCCAAAGGCGTTGAATTAAAGTCCCTTAATAGCGACTATGGCATTTGTAATACCAGTGCCTTCCCGAAAATAACTTGTGAAATGAATGACTTGAGTATTGCCGCCGCTGAAAATATCAGTCAGGTCACCGTCGAAATGGATGTTGAATTGAAAGACGCGGGTTTGCTGTTGCTAACGCATGAAGCCAAAGTCACGGCCAATGAATATCCGGCCCATTTAGTTCGTGAACGCACCAATATCTCCATTCCAGACGATATTCAAGTCGATTTGGCTTTAGTGGTTGATAGCACGGGTAGTATGCAAGAAGAAATCAATGGGGTCATCAAAGCCTTGACGGCATTTACGAATCAAATTGATCCCAGCAAGGCCCCATTAATGGCATTACTCACCTTTGGTGATGAAGTAAAAATTGCCGCCTTTACGCGAGACTTAGCCGTATTACGCGGGGCCATTGAAGATTTAACGGCCAGCGGTGGCGGATTATGTCCCGAGGCTTCGATAGAAGCCTTGTCAGTGGCTATCCCGCATACCAAAGCCGGTGGTGATATTCTGTTGATCACCGATGCCTCGCCGTATCCGGATGCCGATGTTGAAAAAGTCATGAGACTGCTACGCAATAAGGGCATTCGTTTTAATCCTATGGTTACGGGCGATTGTTCAATGCAAGAAAGTTGGAATGAATTGCCTTAATATTTAAATGGAAGGTTGGTGGGCAACTATGTTGCCCACCCTACGTTTTGAACCCTGTCATTCCTCAATTTCTCTAATATGAGGTGGGCAACCGCGTTGCCCACCCTACATTCAATTGCAAAATAAATTTTGCACTCCTTTCAATGCGATTTTAAAAAAATAAAATACACCTTATTAAAATGATTCAAAAAATCGGCGTTGATCATGACAATCCCTGTTTTCAGTTTTCCTTGAGAATATCTACACCAGGAGGTGGCGTGAATCTAAACAAGCTCTTCCGAAATCTGAGGTTCTGTCTCACTTGACTAAAGTTGATATGGGTAGTTTGCCCTAAATTATCCATGAGCTCAAAACCCAATATCGTCTCTCCCTGCAAATTGACGCGCATACTGTCAAATTGGGCTTGCTCATCTTTGGGAATTAACTCAAAGCGTGTCACTTGGGCTTCAGAGGGCAGTTTGTTAACAAAAAAATCCTCTTCAATTTTACGGTTACGGCTTAATAAAAAAGCCGGCGTTTTACCCAAAGCCGCATCTAGCGGTTTCACTGTGACTTGTTCTAAATCACTGTCGTAAATCCAGACTTGTTTCCCATCAGCAACGATTAACTGATTGTAGGGTTGTTGATATTCCCAACGAAATTGGTTAGGGCGTTGCACATACATGTTACCGCTTGACTCTTCCAATAACATACCATTTTCATTGTAGAGTTTTTGGTTGAATTGTGCGTACACCGTTTGCAAACTCTGCAAAAACGTATCCAACCTCTGATGGGATTCAGAAGCATAAAGCCAGTTTGGTAAACATCCCAATAAAAGCAATAACCAGTGTAATTTCATAATAATAGCCTTTTGATTCAAATTCAGAAATGGCAGGAATTCAGAGGTTCAGGTGTTCAGAAATCCGTTGGCCGTTGGCCTGAATCTCAGGAGTTGTCGCTATTCAGAAGTTCAGGTGTTCATAAAGCGGTTGGCCGTCGGCCTGAATCAGGTTTCGCCCCCCCTATTTCCATTTAATATTGCAACCAATACTCGGTATTTGTTCCGGCTTAACCGGTTTTCTCGCCAATATCGCATCTAATGCGGCACGGATATCTTGACCCGTAACGGGTATATCATTTCTGGGCCTCGCCTCATCCAACTGCCCCCGATAAACGCATTTTAAATCTTTGTCAAAAATATAAAAATCGGGTGTACAGGCCGCTTGATAAGCTTTAGCCACTTCTTGGGTTTCGTCATACAAGTAAGGAAAAGAATAGCCCGATTGCTGCGCGACGGCTTTCATCTTCTCTGGAGAGTCGTCGGGATAATTGACAGCATCATTCGCGCTGATCGCAATAAAAGCAATGCCTTTCGGTTGATAATCATTCGCGAGTTTCACTAACTCCCCTTGTACATGTTTAACGTAGGGACAGTGATTGCAAATAAACATGATCACTGTAGCGGTGTCAGATTTTAAACTTTGCAGCGTATTGGTTTCGCCTGTAACCGTATTCAACAAACTAAAATCAGGCGCTGTCGTGCCTAGTGGCATCATGGTAGAGGGTGTTGAAGCCATAATTTTCCTGTTAGAAATCGTGAAGGGATAAAAATGATAACATAACTATAAGGATATAACTACAAGGATTGTTTATAATAAAGGATATAGACTTAAGTACTGAACCACAAATAAACAGGTATTTTACCGCGACGCGAAGCATCGCGTCTCTACGAAACCGCGAATTGTAGAGACGCACGGCCGTGCGTCTCTACGGCCGTGCGTCTCTAATTACTCCATTTGAAACGAAAAAGGGTTAATATTAAAAATCATTCGCAAAACACATCGTTCAGCATTCATAATTCATAATTCACAAATAGATGAGAGATTTAAAAATCCTGAACACATAAGCTTAGTCTGATATATTGACAACGCCTAAAGAGCGATTAATAACGGGATGTAGGGCAATTATTCATCATTTTTCCTGTCTTGTTGTTTGAATAGTGGTAACAAACTGTTACCCAAACCAACAACTTGAACTCCTCGGCTTAAGAGAGTGGCTGCCAGGAATCCCCAGTTAAAAAAGAATACACCAATGAGGCTAATCCCCGCTGGAACGGTGGCAAAGATAAAATTATTTTGCATATTTGAATTAAACTCTTCTGCTATTTCAAATAGTTGTGTAAAGTTATTCAATGTGCCGTCCATCAGTACAATTTGGGCGGTATCTGTTGCTACAGTTGTCGCGCCATGAAGGGAAACCGAGACGTTTGCTTTTTTCAAGGCAATGCTATCGTTGATACCGTCACCCACAAAACAGATTGACTTCCCCTCTTTTCGTAAGCCTTCTACTAAATCGGCTTTGTTTTCTGGCAGGGTATTCGCAAAATAGTGATCAATACTCAAGGTTTGTGCCAGCTTTTTGGTCGGTGCTTCGTGATCTCCACTAATAATATAGGTGGCGATATCACGTTGATGCAGATACTCGATAATCTCTTTGGCCTCGGGCCGAATCGTGGCCTGTAGTTCAATAACACCGACCAGTTGATTGTCGAAGGCAATATAAACCAGTGAGTGGCCTTGTTCATGGCTATCTTGTTGGATTTCGTTTATCTCGACTGGCATGGTGATGTTTTCCATCACCATGAATTTATGATTACCGACCCACACTGTTCGGTCAGGCAGCTTGACTTGAATGCCATAACCAACTTGGTATTTGGCCTCTTCCATTTTTAAAGCCTGGAGTTCACGGTCATTGGCTGCTTTGAGAATAGCTTTGGCAACAGGGTGCGTTTGCCCCTGCTCGGCGGCTGCGGCATACTTCAAGATGTCATTTTCAGAAGCACCGTTGTAGCTGTGGATATCGCCAACCGTGGGTTGTTCCAATGTCAAAGTGCCGGTTTTATCGAAAACGACCGTATCAATTTCATTCAAGAGTTCCAGTGAGCGCCCATCTTTGATCAAAATGCCTTGTTCGCAAGCCAGGTTAAGGGAAATGATCATGCTTACCGGCCCAAACTCTTTCATTTTATTACCAAATTTGTTTGACAGAACCGCCAACGCACTATTCAAGCCCAACACAGGCAGCGTAACGAGGAACAATCCGGCGGTTACGGGTACCGCTTGATCAGCGATGCGTTCCGCTCGCGACAGTATAGCGTCTTTATAGTCTGCGGTGTGATTGAGAATTTGCCCGATTTGCATGGCGACTGTTTCTTGTCCCGTTTTCTCAACTTCGATATAGAGTTTCCCGGCCAGAACAATTGTTGAGGCCAATACGGCATCTCCCACCCCACATTCAATGGGTTGAGATTCTCCAGTCAGTTTATGCTGATCAATAGAAGCCAAGCCACTTTTGATGATCCCATCAATGGGAATGGTTTGACCGGCATTCACAACGACGGTATCGCCGATCTGTAATTTTTCAAAGGGTATCTCAATCTCAATTTGATTATCCATCAGCACCCAAACAGAATGCGGGAGTTCCCCAAACAGATTCTCAATATTTTGTTTGGCGGCTTGTTCATTGAGATATCTGATTTTAAAGATGATGACTTCTAGCCAGCCAGTGAGTGCTAAAATGGTAAAGTAGCGTCCCATGAGTGCTCCTGTGATCATGAGGCAATCAAGCACATAGACGGACAGACGCTTTTCTTTAACGACGGTTCGAATAGTCCATTCATACATGGGGATAAAACCATAGAGCATACTCGGTACAGCAAGCCAAATCAAGGGTCGATAAAAGAAACTCATTACTGCGATACCAACATTTATGCTTGACAACATGAGGGCACGATCAACCCTTTTTTCGGCAGCAGTTTTAACCTCGTATCTCCCCCCAGCCAAATCTTCCATTTGTTGACGCCGTTCCTTAGAAAAGACAGCCAGGCTATTTTTTTTGAATGTTTGGATTATTTTCAGTACGTTCTTATTTTTAGCTTGGGCCGATTTCCTCTTTTTTTCTTTGCCAATTCTGCTTATACTGTACAGAATCCCTGTTGTAATAATGAGTGTTTCTATCATGGAATATGATTCTTTGTCCTTCTAAAATAGGTTAAAAAGGATATCGCGTTATCATTATGTACAAGTCAATTCTATTTGACCAATATAGCGAAGAGTGTTAGCCCACTTTATTTTGTAGGATTCATTACCATGCAGTAGATCATATTCCTTTAATCCCATCGCATAAACCGCTTTTATCGCACTATCCATAAGCAATCTTCCAGGTGCATAGCCTTCAACTTCTTGGGAAAATCCGCCATTCCAAAAACAAAGGCTATTAACGCCCATCATGCAAAGGTGAATGCCAAGTATTTTCTCCTTTACAAGTAATGCAAAGACGTGCATTTTTTTTGTTATAAACAGTGCGGGAAAAACAGCCTTGATAAAGGCTTGATTCTCTGGCGCATTGAAACAACTATGAGAACCAATACGACTAAGGTGCAAAAATAGGAAATTTTCTGCGATTTGATCGGCAGGAAAATGGTTTGGCTCTAATTGACTGATAATGATATGATTTTCTCTAGCCCGTTTTTGTTTTCGTTTTAAACTGCTTCTAAAGTTACCACTTCTCGTTGCTATATATTCGTCATAGTTGCTGGGGAGAAGAAGGTAAGGGCAGAGTTCTTTGTGGAGCGTCTGCTCAAGATTGTAGGCCGGTGCCAATAATTTCACTCCACACGCACAGTTAGAGTCTTTTCGGAGTCCTTCGAGTACTATTTTATGATAACCTATAGGCTTTGATATCGCATAATCCAATAAGCCAGCACTGACAGAGGTTTCGTCAGAGGAAACAATGATATCATTGTAATCACTTAAAGGCGTTGGAAATCTGGCTTCATCATCATTATTTTTTATTGCAAGCGGCAAAATGCCTACAATGTTCGCATCGCGTCGTGCCACAATCATATAAGGTGATATGTCAGGCATCACCTGACAGGCAGCAAGAAACCATTCAGGCGAACTGAAGGCACGATTACATGTTGACTGCATCAAAAGCGCATTCCACTCCGATGAAATCGCAGCAATTTCCGTGTGTTCTGTGAGTACTTGGTAGTCTATGGGCATCGTTGTTTTAACTGTTATCACGAATCATTGTCTATTTGTAAGGGCAGACTGACATGTCAACCCTTGTGAGGCTTATTTTGTCAAGTCTATACCAGTTAAATCATATAGCAGACTTAAATCGGTTTCGTATCGCTTCATCAGTTCAGCCCGAGTGGTTTTATTGATAGGCCGAATTTTGGTTTTATTCAATGCGGCTAGGGGCTCAAGATACTTTCTGTATTGCCTGGGTAGGTTGCGCTGTACTCTTTGAATGGGCATAAAACGGACATCATATCCTTTATTCCTATCTCCTGGTTTCAAGGTGATATTCGACTCGACTTCCAAGAAAACCAGTATGTTTTCTATCGTTTCTTCAAAACGATTTTTTAAGTGATCGAGCGTAATGATATGAAATTGCGCCCTATCAAATAGGGAAAAATACCTTTGCAATTGTTGCCCGAATAATCCAGAATGGAAGTAGAGATAGTTATAATAATACGGGTTGTTCTTTTTAAATCGTTCGGAATCCAATCGCTTATTTTCGGCCTGTAGTGCTTTTTCAAAAGTATTGTAGCATTCAAAACCATCTCGTCTTAAATTAAATGTACATACTGTGAATAGGCTTTATCTGCCGGATTTCTTAAGGTGATCAAAAATTTGGCATCAGGGAAAAGGCCTTTGAGTATGCGTGGCGAACTGGGATCGGTCAGGTAAATGTGGGAAGCCTCCCCGATGATCGGCTCATCTTTCACCTCTTCATATAAGTCAAAGTATTTTGCAGTGCTATTGATATGCTTATCAAGATGATTGCAAAAAAAAGACGGTTCTTTGTCAGGGCTTAAGAAAATTTCAGGATGTTCTATTAAAGTCTCATACAATAAACTTGTACCCGATTTAGCGGCACCAAGAATAAAAAAATTAGGTTGAGTGATTGGTTTGATCATAATGGTTAAATTTATAGCGTTTCCAAATTTTCATATACATAAGTTTTTAAATATAATTTTCACTCCAACTTCGCAAAAGTTGGAATGCCGACTAGCAAACTAAAGTTTGCACTCCAACTTCGCAAACTCTATTTGGCTCCTTATTTCCATCCATAAGCACCGTCTATCACAAACATATCATCAAGTTGATGAAGATGATGTGTTCCTATCAATCCTTTCTGAAAATTGGGTTCAATTGTTATCAGCGTTTCTTCAACGTATTCATCAAGCGTCAGTTTTTTAATGACATTGATATTTAAGCCATAACCATAAAGGCCCTTTGAATTATTTTGAGAAGGCCGTATGATTTTACCTCCATATTCAAATATTTGGCCCGCATTTCTGGCCACTCTTGAATCTATGATAACCGGATTACAAGCGTGGCTTTTAATATTGTCCATTTTAAGTGAATCTATTTGGTAAATAAACAAATTAGTGCAGTCGTCTTGAAATCCTTTGTTTAAAAATAACCACCTTTGACCGAGTTCATCTTTGTAATAGGTGGTATCTGAGATGGCTTCTCCCTCAAATGCGGTAGCATATCGTTCCCATTTTTTGGGAAAGTCAACACATTTGTAAACCTCAACACATTTATTTTGACTGCTTTCAGGCATCATGTAGATTTCATTATCTTCTGAAAAAATAAAGGGATAAGATAAATGATAGTCTAAATCCAATACATCGACTACGTCGCTGACTTGATTATTTACCACCTTCCCACATGATATTTTGCCTTTCTCTGTCTTATAAGAGTACTTTTCAAAAAAGACGTAGTACTCGTTTTCATATTTAAACAAAAAAGGGTCAGCCCAAAATTCATGCTTTGGTAGTTTAACCGGTTTTAGCCTAAATAAAGCGGATTCAAGAAAATAGCCTTTTCCAATAAATAAAGTCCAGCATTCATACCTGATTCCAAAAATCGTCTGTAAGACTTTTATAAGGTGTTTAGCAATAAAATGAGGGTAAAACTTAAACAGATACTTGACGGCAAAATACAAACTTGGAGTCGAGTACAAGCGATTGTAATAAACGGTAGATTTTTCTAGTGTCAGTTTATTTTGTTGGAGCAATCGTATATTTTTAAACAATATATCAACGGAGCCTTCCAAAATATTGATATTGTTTTTGTTGTATGACCAATAACAATTATAAAATCCCTTATCAATCACCAATACACTATCCATCTCTGAAGTCAATTTCTGTAATGTGACACCTATTACAGGTTGGTTTAGAATGATTTCCCAAAATCCGGCAGGCACACCTCGAATAATTGAAGTGTCTGCGTGATGAAAACGCCATATTCCATATTTGGCCGCATTTAAAATATCACCCTGAATGGTATTAAACGCATGTTGAAGTATGAGATCAAGATGATAGGCTTTAAGAATTTGGGCCTCTTTTTGGCTAAATAGTTCTAACTCACCCTGACGTTTTGGAGACAACTTGATACAGTCAATTCCATTTAAGAACTGGACTATTTCATCCTGATTCACAGTAAAGCACTGGCGTTTATAGACTTTAGCTTCAATTTTTTTCTGTATTTCAAATAGTAATCTGCCGATAACATTTTTCTTTTTAGGCACTTTAACCTGATTTCGACCCTCTTTTATTAAAAGCCTGAGTTCTAAAGAGGGATTGTTTTTAATTTCGTCAATAATACGAAGTTCCCAATTGTCGAGCTTTTCAAAGTCTTGTATTAAAATGCCTATTTTTGTCATAGGTTATCAATTGCTGCAATTAAATTGAGTGCCGTCAGTTTATCCCAAAGTGCTGCTGGAATCTCCCTGTCCATCCACTGAATGATTTCCGAGACTTCTTTGCCTGATCGGGCACCAGAAATAACGGTTGCAACGGCTGGATGTCGCAAGGGGTATTGCAAGGCTGCTGCACCAAGGGGAATACCAAAGCTTTTACAAACTGTCGCGATTTCCCTGGCTTTGGCTATTTTCTCCGCAGAAGCTGGGCCGTAATCATACTTCAAATTTTCCGCATAGGGATTGGCCAGTAAACCGGTGTTGAAAACACCGCCAATAATGAGCGAAACTGAACGTTCTAGACATTGAGGTAATAGGGTATGCAAGGGGGTTTGTTCTAATAAAGTAAAACGCCCTGCGAGTAAAAAGCAATCAAAGTCTCCATAATCTAAAGCGTCTGAACAAACTTCCCATTCATTCACGCCTAAACCAATCGCTGAAATAACCCCTTCGCTTCGGAGCTGCTCTAATGCTTTGTAAGCCCCTTTCATGGCTTGCTGAAAAGCAATGGGTTGTGCTGTTTTGCCATGTGTCAATGTATCAATATCATGGATTAGCGCAATATCAATTCTATTGAGGCCCAATCGCTGTAAACTATCTTCTATAGATCGCATAGCGCCATCATAACTATAGTCAAATTCGAGAACAAATGGCATTGTCGTGCGATAAAAACGTTCCTTCGCAGGAGGTGGATTGGAAGGTCGAAGTAGTCTGCCTACTTTGGTCGAAATCACGAAGGCGTCTCTGGGTTGAGCACGTAAAAAATCGCCCATTCTGCGTTCGCCCAGTCCAAACCCATAAAAAGGGGCCACATCAAAATAACGAACGCCCTTTGTCCAAGCCAGTTCAAGGGCTTCCATAGCTTGCAGTCGATGAACCTCAGTGTACATACCCGCGATCCCCGTCGCGCCTATGCCAAATTGAGTCAGTTCTAAACTGGTTTTTCCTAATACCTTTTTTTCTAGCATTTTCTCACTCTTTTTTGTCTGAATCAGAATTTTCAAAATTTTAGGATTTTCAGGATGAAACCTAAAATAAATTATTCAAAGTTCATTTCAATTGTTCATATATAAGATTAATCTTATTAATATATTTCTCCAAACTAAATTGATTAATGTTCTCCAATCCCTTTTTAACAATAGATGCCTTCAATTGAGGAGTGCGATAAATCATCTCAATTGATTGTGCTAACTCAGAAGGATTCTCTGGTGTAAACAGTAAACCATTTTCTCCATGCGTAATGATTTCAGCGGGGCCGGAAACATTTGAGGCAATTACCGGAACACCACAAGCCTGAGCTTCTATAATCACATTGCCAAAAGCTTCTGCAATAGAGGGCAGTACAAGTACATCAAACAATCGGTAAACGTGTTCAGGGGAATTGATAAAACCTAGAAAACTGACTTTGTCTTGCAATCCAAGTTCAATCGTTAAGTCATTCAACTGCTTTCTGGTTTCTCCGTCGCCAACGAATATAAGATGCGCTTCAAATGGCAACTGACTTAATGCCTTAATTAAAAATTGACAGCCTTTGACTTCATCAAGACGGCCTACAAAGCCAATCTTGAACCCTTGCCCTTCAAACTGATTAAATAACTTTTTTGAAACCGTTATATTAGGATGAAATTTGTTGAGGTTGGTAAAATTATGAACAATCTCAATTTTATTGGCATCAATACCACATTTTTTTATTAATAAGGCTTTGGCCATATTGGACACGGCAATATAACGATCAACCTCCGCTCTGGCCAGTTTTAATAGTGTGATCATGCGCCAATGGAACCACCAAGTCGAATCTTGACCGAATATTGGGCCATGTTCGTGAAAAACGAGTTTGAGGTTGGGACACCAAAATTTTTTTATAAACCAAGCCCTGAATTGGGAACGAACCAAATGGCAATGCAGGATATCGATTTCATGTGCCTTGATGAAAGCCACTATTTTTATTAATGGTTTAACGGAATGCTTATTGTAAGTCGAATCAATAACAATATTCGGATGTCTAAACTCAAAATGGGGTGGATTCTGCCTCAAAGCGTATAAGAAAATATCAGTATTATTCAACTGAACATCAAAGGGTTCAAGTGCAATCGTCTGTGCCCCGCCTGGCGTTAGCGAATCAATTAGATGTAAAACACGCATTGTCATTGTTTTTGTGTTGAGAGTCGTTGAGTAGAGACAGAAGTTAAGTTAAACAATATTCGGCGGTGATTTTGCGGCCCGACTTTCGTTCCAAATTCATTTTGCTGCCCGATTTTCGTCCTGTTGTTTAAAAATGCGGCTCCTTTTGGATAACTATTCTATCTATAGCATTTTTCGTTTGGGTTAAATACAAAAGAGGGCAACCACAAGGGCTTGCCCCTACAAATCATGTATTTAGCGTAGCTTCCCTTCGGTTCACTCAAAAGGAAAACGCTATAATGACACTTTACTACGAACATCGCCCTAAAATCACCCCTTCATCACCCCGCAAGTCAACTGACTCTCCCAGTTTCTCCCCTTGTCGATCCAAGTGCGTTGAAAGCAGTATGCTAGAAACGCCCCGCATTTCCACTGGCAATATCCACGTTTTAGGATGCGGGGTAAAATTGAGTGCGATGATGATGTGTTCCTCATCTTGCAAACGGCGATAAGCAAAAATGCCTTCTGGTGCATAGAGAGAATAATAGTCTCCTACACTCAACGCGGGTGTAACGCGACGGAGCTTGATCAGCGCGTGCGTGAGAGACAGCATGGAATCGGGTTTATCACGCGAACTGGCCACATTCACTTGTTCGTAGTCATCGGCAAGGCGCAGCCAAGGCGAAACCTCTGGCTGACAGAAGCCGGCATTGGGGCTGCTATTCCATTGCATGGGTGTCCGTTCTGGATCACGCCCTAAACCTAAGTTTGGAGCCGATTTTTCCCAAGGGTCTTGAATTTCATCTAGCGGTATCTCAACATCTGCCATGCCAATTTCATCACCATAATAGAGGGTTGGTGTGCCCCGCATGGTCAGTAAAAACATCATAGCTACTCGTGCTTGGGCCTTGCCGACGTGCGTCGCAAAGCGGTGTTTATCATGATTACCGATCACCCAATTAGGCCAGGCCCCTTCTGGTAGTAAGCTTTCATAATGATCGACAAGCCCCTGTATGGCTTCTGCATTCCAAGGGGTAAAGAATACGCCAGCGTTTAAGGGAAGGTGAAATTCATCATTCTGGCCATAATGTGTCATCACTTCTTCTGTTGATAAGTAGATTTCACCATACAACATGCGCTCGTCATATTCATCAGCCACCGCACGTACCCAACGATTAAAGTGATGCACTGCGGGCAAGTTTTTGGTATATTTTTCAATCAATTTCAGAGAGGGATCCATGCCGATATGCCAATCAGGATTAGGCGGATTATCACGAAAAAGAGGGTCTTTTATAGCCCGATAACATGCATCAACACGCAGGCCATCAATCCCACGTTCAAACCAGAAACGAAGAATATCTAGCATCGTGGCACGTAATTCAGGATTATGCCAGTTGAGATCGGGTTGTTGCTTGAAAAAATAGTGCATATAATACTGCCCTGTTTTTTCATCCCATTCCCAAACGCTTTCGCCATCAAAACGACAGCGCCAGTTATTGGGCGGGCCGCCTTCGGGGGCGGGATCACGCCAAACATACCAGTCACGCTTTGGATTATCACGCGAGGCACGCGACTCAATAAACCAAGGATGTTGATCAGAAGTATGGGCAGGCACATAATCGAGAATAATCTTCATGCCATGCGCATGGGTGGCCGAGATCAGCGCATCCATATCGGCAAGCGTGCCAAAAATGGGATCAATGTCAGTATGATCGCTGATATCATAGCCAAAATCAACCATTGGTGATGGAAAACAGGGCGACACCCAAATCGCATCCACCCCTAACCACTGTAAATAGTCCAGCCGCTGCATAATACCGGGCAAGTCGCCAATGCCATCCCCATTGGAATCCTGAAAGCTACGCGGATAAACTTGATAAATAACACCAGTTTGCCACCATTCGTTCTTATAAGCCATTAAACTTCCTTTACACATCGAAATAGGTTTTATCATGCCTACAATGAATTACAAACTCATTAGGGAAAATAGGCAGAATCTTAGTTTTAAAATCATTTATTTTAATCAGTGTTAATCATGAGAATCATGAGAATCAGCGTTCTATCTAATCTATCTTCTTATGTCGGACAAGCCTTATGTTTTTTGAGTAATCTTAATCTCATTAAATTGACATTCAAATCCTTTGCCAACTGGACTACAAGCATAAATGCCAATTTGAAGGTTTTCTTGAGCTTGACGTAAATGAGCAATCCGCATTTGATGCCATTCATCATGATTGAAGGCATATTGAATCAAAAAATCATGGCCTTTTCTCTCTATCAAATAGTGCATTGCCCTGGTAGAAGAAGGGATATCTTGCGTTGCCCAATCTGAATAGCCTTCATTGGTGACAACTGAACCTAAACGACTGTTCTTGGTATCTTCATATTCAACTGAGCATTTGATCCAATTTTCATTATCCCGTCTAATCATAAGCCCGCATTGATCATATTGAGAAACGGGATTAAATTGGGTATGCGTTTCTATCGTGAAATCACCGTCTATATGGGTTAAAAGACAATGCCCATCATCTCGTTGAAATCCATAATGAGTCCGTTGCCAAAAGTCAGTCTCTGGTTTGGTTGTCATCATTAAACCGTGATCAAGACGATACGTCGGTTCATTAAACCAATAAAAGTGTTCAGGTATCGTAACCATTTTTGTGAAATCAATTTTCATTTGTGTTTTTGGTAAAATAGTTAACATACCAGTTAACGGTATGAGTCAGCCCTGCCTTTAAATCAATTTGTGGTTGATAACCTAATTGGGAGAGTTTGGTAATATTGGGACAACGCCGTGTGGTACCACCTGGACGTAATGTGCCGGGAATAATGTTGATGTTGATGTCAAGAATCTGGCCTAATTGTTCAATCAGTTCACGTATACTGGTTTCTTTTTGAGTACCCAGATGATAGATTTCGCCAGCATGGCCTTTTTCTCCACATAATAAAATGCCACGTACGGCGTCATCAATATAACAAAAGGCGCGGGTTTCTTCACCGTTACCTTGTATTGGGAGATCAATGGATTTTTTGGTGAGGTTGTCAGAGAGTTTAACAATTTTAGCGACTAGTTCAGGAATCACATGTTCAAAACCCATATTGGCACCGTAAATATTGTGTGGGCGAAAAATCACCGTCTCTAGCCCGCGTTTGCCACCATAATGTAGGGTTAATAATTCACTGGCAATTTTGCCACCGCCATAACTAAAACGGGGATTCGTCATATCTGGGATCATGATCCGTTCTGATTCTGGCGTGGGTATTTCAGAAGGGGTATTATACACTTCGCTGGTACTGGCTAAAATATAGCGATTCACTTTAGCCGCGATAGCCGCTTCTATCGTATTTATGGCTCCTTTGATGCCCACTTCTAATACTTCATCAGGCCGTTCATAAAAAAATCGGGTGCCGTTAATGTAAGCCAAATGCCAAACCATTTGACAGCCTTCAGTGGCAGCGTGTACCACTTGAGCATCGCGGATATCCCCTGACACAAATTCTATCTGATCTTGTATGTCAGCCAGTCGTGTCAAGCTGCCCCGTGAATTATCATCCAGTACACGCACCTGATATCCGTTTGCCACTAATTGATGACACAATGCGGCACCAATAAAACCACTTCCTCCGGTAACTAATACTTTCATGATAAACCCTTCAAAGCTGAAGCTTGATAAAAAATTGGGTTAATATGACAGACATTCCAGATATCAACAATCCAAGTATTTGGACTTTTCTTGGCAAGTGAATATAAGACTTCATCATAAGCCGTATGATTAACCGCCACAAAGATACAATCAACATTAACAAGGGCCTTTTCTATAGGCCAATTGCGTAATTCACCATTATGCTCATCTTTGATGGGATTGGGTAAATAATGATCACTGATACGCACTTCAAGGGGTAATTCCCGCAGAATATAACGATAGAGTTTTGGGGCTAAACTATCACGCATATCATCGGTATCCGCTTTGAAAGTATAGCCCAGTACGGCCACGATCTTATTACGAATTTTGGTTCGCTTCAAAAAATGTTGGACTAGAAAATTGGGCATATATTCATGAATTTTCCAGGCCGACAGAAACATATCTGAATAAGGCACTTTTTCATTAAGCATCCCAAAATCTTTACGCAAACAAGTGCCGCCAGTCAGGCCGGGTTTAGTGATATGATTTCGAGGATAGTTATAGTTAGCCAATTCAATAATTTCGTAAATATCGGCCCCTAAATCATCGGCCACCAAGGCTAATTGGTTAGATAAGGCAAAATGAACATAACGGGTGATATTGTTCGATAATTTAACCAGTTCAGCGGTAATATAATTGGTAAATAATAAGTCGGCCGTTAACACTTCAAATAGCGATTTAGCCATTTTTCGGCTTTTTTTGTCTTCCGTACCAATGATTTGCGGTAATGTGCGGAGTTCTTGATAGGCATTTCCTTCTACGATACGTTCTGGACAAAAAGCCAACATAATCTCTTTACCCACTTTTAGGGCAATATGGTGCTTAATCCAACGGCGTATAAAACGGGTTGTTTTGGGGGCTACCGTACTACGAAGACAAATCAATTGTCCAGCAGTCAAGTGTTCAGATATACTTTTTAAGACTTGTTGAATCTGCCTCATATCTGTTTCTATATGATTATTTAAGGGGGTACCCACAGTGATAATAATATTGTGTACTTTTTTTATGATCTCAAAATGCTCATACACTTGAAATTTTTGAGTGGCAATGAGGGCATCATAACCCGGTTCATAAAAAGGCATCTTACCCCTGTTAATGGTTTCACGTAGTTGAGTATCTCTATCTATACCAATAGCTGTCAAACCCGCTTCGATAAAGGATAATCCTAAGGGTAATCCCACATGCCCTGTTCCAATAATGCAAACATCATATTCAAATGAAGCCAATGTTTTAATTTTCCTTTTAAAAGTAAAAAAACCTATTTGTTTACAATTTGAACTGCCATTAATTAAGTTAAACCTGGGCGAACACGCAGCTGCGCCCTTTTAAATATGGTGTGCCCAAAATCCGTTATAATCAGGACATTTTTAAAGGTTTTCGTTCAGGCACTCATTATACAGTTCTTCATGATTTGCTATTCCAAATTAGCAATTAGCCGAAACGATTATCCACAATAATTTTCTTCTAAAATTTGAGCAATTTTTTCGGTTTCTCTAGCATTCCTCCCCGTTGTTTGAATGATTAGTCCGTATCCTGGTGTTGTCCAGATAAGCACTATTTCAATTTTTCCGTCTGGATGAATTTTTCGGATAAAATTAGTGCATTTTTGATTAAAAGGTAATGAATTAATGACTTTGACAACATAGCAAGAATTAAGAAGTCTTTTCGCAAAATCATTCAGGATATCTTGGCCATGATCATCTCTCAAATGAATTATTTTGTGACTCGGACTGAGTTCTGTTTCTTGTAAAACAATTTCTTTTTGAGCGGCTATAAAATTTTTATGGGCTTCAAAATGTTTAAATAGGCTAACATGTCTTACTTTGACTTCTCGCTCACTTTCATTGTCTCTTTCAATCAGTTTGATACAGACTTTTTGCCAAACTTCATTCACTGGAAAACTAACGGCGATGGTATCATAAATATAGGCTACAGCCAGCCCCTCGGTTTCTTTACCGTTAAATCTTAGCTCATCCGCTTCATGCAAAGAATAAGACTTTTCAATGAAAGTCGTTTCCGCACTTTCATCTGATTCCTCAATATAGGGAAACCGTCTATATGACAAAAAAAATGACTTTTGGGTAGGCAACACGGAACGATCATTTAACCAATCAACAATGCTATAGCTCTCTTTCAATCTTTCTGAATCAAATTGTCTTTCAACTCTGAGGTTGGAAAAAGCATTTTCTTTCGCTTTTTTACAAACATCAAGCAAATTCTGCATCCGTTGTTTAGCCTCATGTTCAGAATTGGCGAGATAGTTTGCCGATATTTCGTTAAATACCAAATCCATTAGAGCAACCTCATGAGTAAATTCTGCCATTCATCTAATAAGCCCTCTGGATAATGGCTTAATTCTCCGAATTGATCTATTTCAATGTGCGTGATTTTGGTTTCGTGAGAAGACTGTTTTCGATCAAAATAATAAACGGAAACATTGTTTTTATCTATCAAGCTTTCTTTGACTGCGACACGAACACCGTTTATGATATGATCACTGTGCGATTCAGCCAAAATCTGAACGCCATTTTGGGCTGCAAGTGCCATTAAGCGCCCCACTGTCGATTGGCCTTTCGGGTGTAAATGCGATTCTGGATTTTCAATTAAAATTAAATCGTCCGGTTGGGCTTTTAAGAGGGCAACGATCAAGGGTAAGACATAAGTTATCCCAAAGCCTACGTTAATCGGTAAAAATTCATTGGTATATCCTTCCTCAGTTTCAAATTGAATACCCATTCGCACCAAATCGACTCCTTTGATATCTTCTACATTAATTTTGGTGCCCGGACTGATGTCACCAAGCCAGGCAGCCGTTTGGTGCAATAACGTGTCAGAATAGGCTTTGGGATGGTGTAAATTGGGGTAACTGATTTTTGTGCTTGAACCAAAATGAGATAAATAATGAACAGCATATTCTCCTTTGATGCCGAGATTTTTATGGCGCGTCACCTCAAATTCTGACTTTGGATAGATACTTTGTGGACTTAAATGTTCGGCGGATAAATAGTGAAATTGAGGCGTAAATAGTGAAATGTTTGTCAATTCCGTATTTGAAGTCAATGATGCCAAGGGCAAAATGTCGGTTGCACTTTCATAGCGAAACTGCCAGCTCAATTCTGCGCCGTTTGTCTCTCTGATTTCAATTGTCATTAATTCGTCTTTGCCGGCATTTTGACAAAAGGCATCTTTGCCCCTTCCAATGGTGACAAGGTTTCCGCCTTGTAAGAGTAAACCGTTTTCTTGCAAGGTGCCTTTAAAAAAGGATTGTCTGAGTAACAGAAAGACTTGTAAGAGGGATGATTTGCCCATGCCATTCATCCCGAAACATAAATTGAGGTTGCTCGGTTTCAGGTAAATGTTTTTTAAGGATTTAAAATTTTTAATATGGATAAAACTAATCATTCTTCAATACCTTTTCGATGAGTGCATTGATTTTAGAAAAACGAGTGATAACGCTTTTTTTGTTCCCGGCTGCCGCACCAATGGATTTTTTAAGTTCTGCATTAGACTTCAATAATGCCATAAAATCTTGCTTAACCTGTTCGGCATGATGAATCAATTTTTGCTGTTGTTCTGCCGTTAATTTTGAAAGTAATACGGACCAAACTTCAAAAAGTGCCTTATTTAAACGTCTTTTTTTATCTTCTGCGTGATATCGTCTTCTAAAAGCATCGTTGCCAAAAATTTGGGTGGCTGTCATCATGGCAGCGGTAAAATTTTGCTTGATTTCTGTAAGCTTCTCTTGATTCAGGCTGTTGATCGCATACATAGCCGTATTGAGATGCTGTTCCAAATCGCCTTGGTATTCCGTGGCGGGATGCAAGTAAAAGGCAACAAACCGCGTGACATAATCTCGATCCAACATGCGTTCCGTTGGAATAGAATGGGTTGTTGCCTCTTTAAATACCTCTAATTGTGACAATTCGCTAATCAAATCCGCTGGTTTGCCTTGATTTAAGGCATGTCGTATTTCAGCGGGTTTTAGCACTAAGCCGCTGGTATTAATTCGTTTAAAAATGTTGTATTTCACATCAATTGGGGTGCCCGGATTGATGATATAGACAATAATTTCATGTTCTTCAATGCGCCTTTGCAAATCACGGGGGAGTTCATCAAAGGTTTTGTCATTAAATTGAGTTAAATATTCCAAGTTTTGGAGGCGAAGTTTTTTCTCAACGATAAAATTTTTGAAAGTGCTGAGCCTTTGTAATCCATCAACCACTAGCCATTTATTATCATCACTGCCATCAAAATAAAAAGCCGGCAAAGGAAATCGAATGAGAATAGATTCAATCAATCGGCTTTGCTGAGTTTCATCCCATAAATCAGTCTTTCGCTGAAAACCTGTCAATAAATGTATTTCGTCATGCCTAAGCCGGCGAAAAATGGCTTCCAATATCATCTGTTTAGTTTGGATATCAATTTTCTTAGGATCAAACGGCTTGACTATATCAATTTCAGCTTGATTGGTATCCATTTTGAGTTCAATTTCAGGTTTTTATTGGTGGGTGCATTCCCAAAAAAAGGGTTATTATCACTCTGCACAAAAGCAAAATAACAATGCACTCCAAAAAGGCCGCAAAATAAATTTTGCACTCCAAAAAGGCTGCAAAATGAATTTTGCACTCCAAAAAGGCCGCAAAATAAATTTTGCACTCCAAAAAGGCCGCAAAATTCGTTGATTATGCGGATTATTATGATTTGTTCGTACCTTGATTTTTTTTCTATTGAATCACGACAGAAAATAACAAATTAACGCTATTTCCCATAATAGGCTTCTATGACTGAGCAAACATAGGCCATTTGTTCTTCTGTTAGTGCTGGAAAGGAGGGTAAACTCATGCCGTTTTCATAAGCGTAAATGGAATTGGGAAAATTCTCGCTTTTCATATTCTGAGGGTTTGTCTCCTTCAAATAGGCAAAACAGGGTTGTTTATGAAGTGGATAGAACAGGCTTCTGGGTTCAACCCCTTTTTCTTTCATAAAATCGCGAATAGCTTGTGCATTGTCTGCAAAAATGGCGACTCTGAAAGGCACCCATTCTGCCTCTGGAGCGGGGGTTAGAAAAGAAATTTCTTCTATTTGTCCTAATCGTTCCAAATAGTATTGTTTGATTGCCTCCTTTCTTGCAATGATTTGAGGCAACTTCGCTAATTGAACCTGCCCTATCGCCGCTTGAATATCGGTAATCCGAAAATTGTACCCCATTTCTGGATGAATAAAAGAGCCCCTATCAACACGCCCTTGATTCCTTAACAATAAGAGTTTGTGGTGCATTTCTTCATTACTCGTGACGACAAACCCCCCTTCTCCAGTGGTTATTGTCTTGTCGGCAAAGAAAGAAAATGTACCGATATCGCCAAACGTTCCTGCATGTTGGCCTTTGTAATGCACACCTAATGCGGCGGCGGCATCTTCAATCACCAGTAAGTTGTGTTTTTTGGCAAATTGAGCGACTGCGTCCATATCGGCAATGGTGCCATAAATATGAACCGGCATGATGGCTTTGGTTTTGTCATTGACAAGATGATCAGCATGACTCAACTCAATTTGAAAATTGTCTCGGTTGACTTCGACGAAAACCGGTGTCGCGCCTGCCATGTGTACTGAGGTTGCAGACGCAATAAAGGTAAAATCAGGCACAATGACTTCATCACCTGGCCCAATATCCATTGCTTTCAATCCCAAATAAAGGGCCAGCGTGCCATTTGGTGCAAATACGCCATATTTAGCCCCAATCAAATCCAGCAATTGTGCTGAAAATGCTTTTGACTTGGGCCCTTCTGTAATCCAATTGCTTTCAAAGCAATCAGCTATGGCTTGATATTCTTCCGCCCCAACCCAAGGCGCAAATTGATTAACTTTCATTTTTTCAGTTATCAGTTATCAGTTTTCAGTTATCAGTTATCAGTTATCAATACATTGATATCCACTATTGGAAAGGCCAACTTATGTATATGACAAACTATAACATGATTAAAAGTGATAATGCATTAAATAGTTTAATGCAAAAGCGGTTGAAAAAATAAGCGATTTTGGTTGTGTCTCATTGGGGAGCACACCGTTATAGAGAAGATTTTGGGCTTC
>Ga0316201_10000132_pt1 | contig 33199 bp, 36 predicted proteins | sample CS6wburrow_MG_FD_204516 | JGI IMG/M metagenome (GOLD analysis project Ga0316201, IMG submission 204516) | Coastal sediment microbial communities from Delaware Bay, Delaware, United States - CS-6 worm burrow | ecosystem: Environmental > Aquatic > Marine > Coastal > Sediment | place: USA...
GAACCATCATCTGGTGGAGGGGGTAGGATTCGAACCTACGTAGGCATAGCCAGCAGATTTACAGTCTGCCCTCGTTGACCGCTTGAGTACCCCTCCGCGTACGCAAGCCGGGCATTGTCTAATTCCCTTGCCTGACTGTCAACAGCTAAACGACTGATTCTTGATATTTGTGCCGGCCCTGCAAAAGCCGCTGAATCCTATGCCCGGTGGGCGTTTCCGGCTACATCATGCCTTCTGCGCCCAATGCCAGGGCTCAAACACGAATCCGAAAGGATTATCGCGCGGATAGCTCATCGAAAATCCGAAGCCAGACGCATTCTCGGTCAGCCAGCGAAACGCATCGGAATCCTCGAACTCCTCGGTGAGTGGCCGAGACCCCGGCGTCGCGACGTCCACGGCCCTGCCCGTATGGTGCTCGCTGAACCCGGGCGCTGCGTTCACCGTCAGAATTTCGCTAAGCGATTGACCTGCATTGAGTTTTTTTCGAATCAGGCGGGCCTGGTAGTCCACGCCACGAAACCCGGATACTATCAGCAGCGTTACGCCGTCGGCAGCTGCAGCCTCAACCATTACTGTCCATTTGCGGGCGGTTTTCGGCATCAGGCGCTGCATTCGACCAACCAGGTTCGGGCCCACATCGACAAGATCGACAGCCTCTTCGAAAACGGGTCGGCCGTCGAGCCCATAGTCGTCTGGAATGCCGAGTTCCTGGTGAAGTTCGCGTAGCATAGAGTGATTCTCGCACGTGGTACCGGTTTGTCCCACACGACGATCGCATATCGTGGAATCAGGAAGTATGTCTGAAGATCATATTTACAAGTCCGACGCTGGCACCGAGCCGTTTCGTTTCGATGACAAGGTCGCTCAGGTCTTCCCGGACATGCTGCGGCGGTCAATCCCCGGCTACGCCGCCTCGCTTGAAGCTATAGGATCGCTGGCAGCCCGCTACGTGCGTGCCGGGTCCAACTGCTACGACCTGGGGTGCTCGCTGGGCGCCGCCACTGTCGCCATGCGGCAGGGTATCGACGAGCCGGGCTGCCGGATTGTTGCCGTGGACAGCTCACCTGCCATGATCGAACGCTGCCGGGAACTCGTCGCCGAAGACACCGCGCCGATGAGCGCTATGACAGACGTGGATTTCGTTTTGGACGACATTCGGGAGATAGAAATCCATAACGCCTCTATGGTCGTCCTGAATTACACGCTGCAATTTGTGGATTCGGCGGATCGCGATGGGCTGCTCCGCGATATATGTGAAGGAATGAATGAGGGCGGCATCCTGGTGCTCTCGGAAAAGGTGGTCGACGAGAATTCGCACATGGAGAAGTTGCTCGTCGACCTGCATCACGAGCACAAACGGCGCAACAACTACAGCGCCCTGGAAATCAGCCGCAAGCGAGCCGCGCTCGAGAATGTGCTGGTACCCGAGAGCGTCCCGCTGCATCGGGCGCGCCTGAAGGAAGCCGGCTTCGCGCATTCCGCCGTTTGGCTTCGTTATTTCAATTTTGTCTCGATCATCGCCTTGAAATAGTCATGCATCCGCTGCTCGACACTGATGCTCTGGCAGACTGCCTGAACGCCATAGGACTTCCTGACTGGCCCAAGGCTTTGCAGCCTCTGCTTTCAACACGATTGTCCTCAAAAACGCACGGTGACTTCGAGAGTTGGCGCGAAATCGTGGCGGCCCTGCCGCGAGCGAGTGCCGACAAGAATGCGCTGCGAGAGCTTTTGCTGCAGCTGTCGCCGTGGCGTAAAGGCCCGTTTCAGGTTCAGGGCGTTCAGATTGACGCAGAATGGCGCAGCGATCAGAAATGGGGACGACTGCTCGGCGGGATCGCGCCACTTGACGGCCGCAGGGTACTCGACGTCGGCTGCGGCAATGGCTACTACACATTTGAAATGCGTAAGGCCGGCGCGAGTCATGTCATCGGTATCGACCCGACGCTGCTCTACGTTATGCAGTTTCTTGCTATCAATGCGTTCAAGCGAGATCCGAATGCTTTTGTTCTGCCACTTCGACTGGAGGAGTTGCCGCATGCGGGCAACGCCTTCGATACGACGTTTTCTATGGGCGTGCTGTATCACCAGCGCTCGCCGCTTGAACATCTTCGGCAGTTGCGTACGACGCTGCGGCGCGGTGGACAACTGGTATTGGAGACTCTCTACGTTCCGGGCGAAGAATCGTACGCATGCACGCCTCGAGATCGCTACGCGCGCATGCGCAATGTCTGGCTGCTGCCCACGATCAAAGAACTGACAACCTGGTTGGCCCGCTCCGGTTACAGGGACATACGAATCGTCGACCGCTCGGTCACGACTTCGGATGAGCAGCGGACCACGGAATGGATGCCATTTGAATCACTCGCAGAAGCCCTCGATCCGGATGATTCGACCAGGACCATTGAGGGTTGGCCTGCGCCACGTCGCGTGATCGTCACGGCCAGCAGCCCATAACCCGCGCAACCCTTTGGCCGCGGAACCCGCGGCTGGCCTCGTGGCTATTAGCCGCTCCTGCAAGTACCACCGGAACTTCTGCAGGACCGGCCACCGTCGGCGACCCATTTGACCGAACCTGATCTGGCCTGTAATTTCAGTCGAAACAGAAATAAGAGAAATTTCAAATGCAGATGACACCGGCCGTCGAGAAGTACGTTCTGCACTGGGGCGAAATGGGTACGCGTTGGGGCACTAACCGCACAGTCGCGCAAATTCAGGCCCTGCTCTACCTTTCACCGAAACCGCTGCGAGCCGATGAGATTGTCGACCTCTTGTCGGTGGCGCGCTCTAACGTCAGCACTAGTATCCGCGAATTACAGAGCTATCAACTGGTACGCATGACACATGTGCTTGGCGATCGCCGCGATTACTTCGAATCTCTGCACGACGTTTGGGAGCTGTTTCGGGTAATTATCGAACAACGCAAGCAGCGCGAATTGAACCCTACGCTAAGCATGCTGCGCAGCTGCGTGGAGCAAGTGGATCAAGAGAAAGAAACGGATCCGATTACCAAGGAACGCATTCGCAACATGCTTGGATTCGTGGAATCGACCAGCCACTGGTACGAGGAAATCAGTGGAGTTCCAACCAGCACGCTCACCAAGCTCATGGCGCTCGGCAAACGCATTACCAAGCTCGTTACAAAGTAAGCGCATCCTCTACAGTGCTTTGCCCTCCTCTGGCACGCATGCGGGGACAGTCTGCTGTTCTCCGCCCTGCAATTCCCGCAAGAACCATACGGACTCCGTTAACGCCACCGCCTCGGGTCCGCCATTTATTTTTCCGGCCGGACGATAGAAATATCCGCCTGGCGCGTATTGCCAGGTCTGCACCTCTCCCGCCACACACTCGCTGTGCTGATAGGTGCCTTCCAGCAAGTAGCCTTCACGGAGAGCCGTAGAGGTCTGCCAGGGCAGCGGATTGCCGGGCTCGATCTTCAGCAGCCATGTTTTCGAACCACTCCCGGGGTCCAGCCGCAGCTCCTTGCTAAATACGCCCATTGTTGATGTCGCGTTCCACTGCAGCAGGCCGGCATTTGTGATTAGTGGCGAGCGGATTATCGAATCGGGATTCACGTCGTTCAGGAAATAGAGAATACGGGCGCCGTCGTCCGAGCGCAGATTGAATCCGAGAGAGCCCGCCGGCAGATACGCATAGCCGCCGCGTCGAAGCTCGATGTCGGCGATCATCAACTGTCCGCTGATCACGAAGATCTCCAGCGAGCGACCTGGTGACCCGCCAGTGGTGCCGCTCCAGTCCGGAGGCAGGTCGATACGATTGCTCGTGCGACGCGTCTGCGGATCGCCGGCCAGCTGCTTGGCCCGAATTCCTGGCAAACTTGCCATGAAGATATCTTCAAGCTCGTCAACCTGCACAAATGCCGGGTATGGCAGCGTCGGCGGACCGCTGGCACACGCCGCCAGCAGTACGAAAACCACTACACCCGAGACTAGTTTTGCTTTCATTTATACGTTCCGATCACCAATAAAAAAGCCGCCCAGAAACTGGGCGGCATTATAAGCAGAAGATGTATGCGGCTGGGCAAGGAACACAATCGAATCATCCGGACCTCTGTGTCTGAACCGTTTCGACGTCTTCGCATCCCGGTTGGCGATCTGCTTCGTCGTTGGCAATGACTGTTTGCAGGTAACCAGTCAATCAGGTGGCGTGTTGAGAGGGTTCACGCAACACCCGCCTTCGAGTCATGCATCCAGCATGGCAAATCGCCCACCTCGCCTTGGTACATCTCATCTCCGTGCGTACCAGATCGGTACGCACGGAATGCTACTACATATAGTATGGGAAGGCGAATAACACACTATATCTAGGCTTTGGACGCAAAACCGACGACGACGAGCGCCGAAAAAGGTAGGCTTGCCAGCAGCGAAACGTATGCGGGGAACATTCACCTTGACCGATACCAAGTTTGATGGCCGTTCGACCCACCAGGCGGTCGGGCTCTTTCTCGGCCCTGCGCTCGCATCGTTGATGATGCTGGCAGGTTCGCCTGCCGAACTGTCCGATGCCGGGTGGAACACCGCCGCGATCGGCGTGATGATGGCGGTATGGTGGGCCACAGAAGCGGTGCCGATTGCGGTGACGGCACTGTTACCCCTGGTTGCATTTCCATTGCTCGGTGTCGCCACTATTCAGGATACCGCGGCACCGTATGCCAACAAGGTCATTTACCTTTTCCTGGGCGGCTTTATTGTCGCCTTCGCGATGCAGCGCTGGAACCTGCACCGACGCATTGCGCTCTCTGTGCTGCAGCATGTCGGCGGTAACGGTCGGTCGCTGGTCGGCGGCTTCATGCTAGCAAGCGCCGTTATCAGCATGTGGGTTATGAATACGTCGACGACGATGATGCTGCTGCCAATTGCCGTATCCATCATTGCGGTTATTCACAACACGGTTGATGGGCTCGACGACAAGGCCAAACAGGATTTTCAATACTCCTTGCTGCTCGGCGTCGCCTATGGTGCAACGATAGGCGGTATGGCTACCCTGGTCGGTACAGCTCCGAACGCTATGTTCGCAGCGTTCATGCAGGAAAGTTACGGCACAGAAATTGATTTCTCACGATGGATGATGGTCGGCCTGCCGCTGTCTGCCATGATGCTGCCGCTCGCCTGGCTGACGCTAACGCGACTGGTCTTTAAAGTTGATTTCAAGACCTCAGGTGAAGGACGCGCTTCGCTGAAGAAAATGAAAGATGATTTGGGCCGTATCACCGTGCCCGAGACCCGCGTTGCGATTGTATTCACGCTGATGGCCGTCACCTGGGTAACGCGCCCGTTGCTGGTCAAATTTCCAGGACTCGCAGCACTGGACGATTCCGGCATTGCCATGGCCGGCGCCATCCTGCTTTTCCTGATACCAAGCGGTGACAAGAGCGACCCACTACTGTTGCGCTGGACCTACGCCGAGCAGCTGCCCTGGAGTGTCCTGATCCTGTTTGGCGGCGGTCTTACCCTCGCCAGCGCGGTCGCACGCACCGGCCTGGCCGAATGGTTGGGTAGCAGCCTGCAGGCTGTCGGCATGTTGCCGCTCGCGCTTATCGTCATCATTGCCGCCACGATGATTATCTTTCTCACCGAACTGACCAGCAACATTGCTACTACCGCAACCTTCTTGCCGGTCGTGGGCGCGATTGCTATTGAGTCCGGTTTCGACCCGATCATCTTAGCAGTGCCGGTCACTTTCGCTGCGAGCTGCGCCTTCATGTTGCCCGTTGCAACGCCGCCGAATGCAATTGTCTTCGGCTCCGGCATGCTCACGATTCCAAAGATGGCACGCGCGGGCTTGCTGCTAAACATCGTTGGCATTTTTCTTGTCTCGCTGGTTGCGTTGTTCCTCGCGCCCAAGTTCTTGTAGGGAGCCCCGTCTTGGCCAAAGAGTATGTTGTTAGCAAACAAAACAAGGTTCGCCAGCTTCGCGAAAAAGCCACTTATGACCGAGAGACCGTGCACCGAATTCTCGACTCGGCTCTGGTCGCGCACGTCGGATTCGTCCAGGACGGCGAGCCGGTAGTCGTGCCGATGCTGTATGGCCGCGAGGGCGAGAAGGTATACCTGCATGGCGCCAGAAAGGCGCGCGTTATCCGCCTCCTGGAAAGCACAGGAACGGCGTGCATGAACGTCACCCACGTTGATGGCCTGATTTATGCGCGATCCGCGTTCAACTCATCGATGCGTTATCGATCCGTTACCGTATTCGGCGCAGCGCGCCTCATCGAGGACTACGATGAGAAGCTGCACGCACTGCGCGTCATCTCCGAATGCACGATGCCCGGCCGCTGGGACGAACTGCGGGAATCCCATGAAAAAGAGGTGAAAAAGACGGGCGTTATTGAACTGACAATAGAAACTGCGTCAGCGAAAGTAGCGACGGGCATGCCTGACGATGAAGACGAGGACTACGCCATCCGGGTCTGGGCGGGCGTCTTGCCCCTGGAATCCCGATTCACGGAGCTGCAGCCGGATGATCGCCTGATCGAGGGAGTGGAATCGTCTGCTGCACTGCGCGCCATGCAAGGCAAGATCCTGTAGGGGCGCTCCTACAGAAGATCATGCGTATTTTCCGCCTCGAGGCGCAATAAGGCCTCTTTAGTGTCGATACCGCCACCGAAGCCCGTCATGTCGCCACTACTTCCGATCACTCGATGGCAGGGCACGACAATCGGAATAGGATTGCGACCGTTCGCCGCCCCAACGGCACGCATTGCTTTCGGATTGCCGATGCGCTTTGCGATTTCACCATAGGATACCGTTTCACCATACGGAATCTCCTGCAGTGCATTCAGGACGCTGACCTGAAATTCTGTGCCATTGAGTCGTAATGGCAGGTCGAACGCTTTGCGCGTGCCGGCAAAATACTCCTGAAGCTGTTGGCACGCTTCCGAGAGTGGTTTTTCTTTGTAAATCCAATCCGGTTCCGGATCACGGCGCATCGATCCTTTCGGAAATCCGATCATGGCGAGCGCGCCGTCTTCGCCGGCAAGCAACAGTTCGCCAATCGGCGTATCAAGATAACAGTAGTACATGGTCTAGCCTCCAGTTCCTTTTTCCGAACCCCAAAGCAACAAAGCTGCGTAGGCACGCCAGGGCCGCCAGGCCTCGGCACGTTTTAGAAGTTCGCTCGGTTTCATTCGCTCTTGCCCGGTACGATCGAACGCGCGTAACAGCCCCAGATCCGATGCAGGAAACGCGTCGGGATTTTTCATCGCACGCATCGACACGTATTCGGCGGTCCAGTCGCCGATGCCCTTGATCGCTGTCAATGAGTTTAGAAAAACGTCTGCTGGTGCGGCCGCATCGTAGCTAATCTCGCCGGCAACGGCGGCCTTGGCAACGCTGCGGATCGTCTCGGCTCTGCTGCCAATGATTCCCAGGCGCTCGAGCTTTGCGCGAGCCAGCTTTTGCGGGGGTGGAAACAGCCTGTTCGGTGTATCGGGCATACTTTCGATCTGCGCGGTCAAATGTTCACCGTAGCGATCGACGATGCGGCCTCCGAGCGTCGTCGCCGCGCTGACGGAGATCTGTTGCCCGAGAATCGCGCGCACGGTCAATTCAAAGCCGTCCCAGCAGCCCGGCACACGAACGCCCGCATGACGCTTCAGCAGCGGCGCGAGCACCTTGTCCGCACGCAGGACCTGTGCAATGTCGTGCGTCGAGGCATCCAGATCGAATAACGCCCGGACCCGCTGCACGATTGAGAACAGTTGATTCGTAACAATACCGTGCAAGGACAGTGAAAGATGATCTCCGCCATCGCGAAGTTCGATAAGTCCGGAACTGTCGCCTGTTGAGATGGTTCGCAGGTATCGCTTGTCTCTGACTTGCTCCACCCCCGGCGTTGCCCGCGCCGCGAAGAACGCCAGCATCCGATCCCAGTCAAAAGGCAAACGGTACGGCAGCTGCATAGAAAATACGCTCGCCACAACCGCCGGGGCGCGTCGACGGCGCAGATCGCGCGGCGTACGCCCATAGGTCTTTTTGAATGTGTCATTGAAGCGTCTTACGCTGCCGAAGCCCGCAGCAACCGAGATATCGCGCATCGGCAGCGACGTTTGATCGATGAGATTTTTTGCAAAATGCAGTCGCTGCGTATGCGCAACAGCCAAAGGGCTGGCGCCCAGGTGTTTGCTAAACAGGCGTCTCAGATGGCGACTCGTGACGCCGAGACGGCCGGCAAGGCGTTCGATGTTGCCATCATCGAGCGCGCCCTCGGCGATCAGCCTCAAGCCCCTTTGGACAGTTGTGGAGGTCCCGGCCCAGGCCGCCGTTCCGGGTGCGCATTCGGGCCGACACCGCAAACAGGGTCGGAATCCCGCCTCGCCAGCGGACGCCGCTGTTCTGTAGAAAACAACGTTCTCGCTCTTGGGTGCATTGGCCGGGCAGATTGGCCGACAATAGATTCCGGTGGTCTTGACGCCGACAAAGAAGCGGCCGTCAAAGCGTGCGTCGCGTGACAGCCTGGCGCGTTCAAAAATCTCGTTGGTCGTATGCATCGCGTTTCCTTCGATTCGAAGTATACGCGCGCATGCGGGTTATAGTAGCCAGAATCGGACCTCTATAACGAAACAGGCCGGACAGACCTCTCGGCCTGTCCGGCTGCTTTTCCTGGTAGTGCCGGAAGCCTAAGCAGCGCTTCGCGTCTGCGCTTCCTTACGGCTTTCCAGCCATGCCTGCAGATCGTCAGAACCACCGATCAGCTTGCCATCGACAAACACCTGCGGGTAAGTGGTAGCGGCCGCGACGGCACGCAGCGTCTGATCCGTGTAGTCCCGGTTGAGCAGCAGCTCTTCGAACTCGATACCAGCGTCGCGCAGCAGACCTTTGGCGCGAACACAGAACGGGCAGCCTTCGCGGGTAAACACGGTGACGTCGTGCGGCAGCGCGCCGTCCGGATCGAGATACTTCAACATGGTGTCAGCGTCCGAGACATGGAACGGGTCGCCGGGCTCTTCGGGCTCTACAAACATCTTTTCGATTACGCCGTCGCGCACGAGCATGGAGTAACGCCAGGAGCGCTTGCCGAAACCAAGGTCTTCCTTGCCAACGAGCAGGCCCATACCGTCCGAAAATTCACCGTTGCCATCAGGCAGGAACGTTACGCGATCCGCCTTCTGTGAGCGCTTCCACTCATTCATCACGAACGCATCGTTAACGCTGATGCAGATTACCTCATCGATGCCGTTTGCCTCGAACAAGGGAACGAGCTGGTTGTACCGGGGCACATGAGACGACGAACAGGTCGGCGTGAATGCGCCAGGAAGTGAGAACACTACGACAGCCTTGCCTGCGAAAACATCGTTGCTGTTGAGCTCGACCCACTCATGGTCCTTTCGGGTACGGAACGTAACTTCGGGGATTCGCTTGCCTTCCAGGTTCTTGAACATTTCTTTCTCCGTCTGATTGATTTATTGCTTAAGCCAGCATGCTGCGAAGCATCCAGGCGTTCTTTTCGTGAATCTGCATACGTTGCGTCAACAGGTCCGCCGTAGGCTCGTCATTAGCCGAGTCTGCAGCCGGAAAGATGTCCCGAGCAGTGCGCACTACCGTCTCCTGGCCGATTGCCAGCTGACGAATCATCTCATCTGCGTTCTCACTGCCTTTGCCCTCCTCGATTTCGGTGAGTGCCGCATACTCGGTATAGGATCCCGGCGCTTTGATACCGAGTGCGCGAATTCGCTCAGCGATCTCATCGACGGCGGCAGCCAGCTCTGTGTACTGGCCTTCAAACATCAGGTGCAGTGTATTGAATTGTGGCCCTGTGACGTTCCAGTGATAGTTATGCGTCTTCAGGTACAGCGTGTAGCTGTCAGCCAGCAGACGCGACAGGCCTGCCGCAATCGTTTCGCGATCATCCTGATTGATACCGGTGTTCAACTCCATGCCTGTTCTCCATGACTGCGGAATAAAGGATTTTAGGGCTGGACGAAAAATAAATAAAATGGTTTAATTCTCTTACTATATTCGATTTTATCGATCTATGAAATCACCTACGATCAAACAGCTGAAGTACTTTCTCGCCCTGACCGAAAGCCAGCATTTCGGTCGCGCCGCGGATAATTGCTTCGTTTCTCAGTCGGCATTCAGCAATGCCATCAAGGAACTCGAGACGACGCTTGACGCGCAGCTCGTGGATCGAACTAACCGCAACGTGACCATTACGGCGACCGGCCAGCAGGTTGCGGTTCAGGCCCGCCTGGTACTTCGTGATCTGGACAGCCTGCAAGAAACGGCGCGCGGTCAAAAAGAACCCCTGACCGGGGAGCTTCGACTAGGCGTCATCCCAACAGTCGCCCCTTTCATACTTCCCGAGGCCCTACCCAGGCTTCGTGAGAAATACCCGGAGCTGCGGCTGTTACTTATCGAAGATCAGACGCAGCGTATTTATACCCGGCTAATGGAGGGTGAGCTGGATCTGCTACTGATGGCCCTGCCCTGGGAAATGCAGGGCGTTGAAGAACTATCTTTGTTCAGAGATGCTTTTTGCCTCGCGTGCCACGAAGAAACGGTGCACGTCGAGCCGGAGAACTATCGTTTTAGCAGACTGGACTCCGACAGCATTCTGCTACTCGAGGACGGCCACTGCCTGCGCGACCATGCGTTGGCGGCCTGTAAGATTCGAAACAACCAAAAGGTAAGCCGATTCGGCGCCAGCAGCCTGCTTACCCTGATCGAGATGGTCGACGCCGATCTCGGCGTGACCTTTCTCCCGGAAATGGCCCGAGGTTCATCGCTGCTAGCCAATACCCGCGTAAAGCTGCATTCCCTAAAGGAACAAAGTTACCGTGAGATAGGCATCGTGTGGCGTAAAGGCAGCCGGCGAGTTGACGAATTCCGCTTACTCGGCGAATTTTTTCGCAGCTGTCGCTAATCCGCTATTCAAGATCAGCGTTTGAGTACTCATCTGATGCTGACCAGATACGATAGCGGACGCTGAAGCCGTCCGGCACATATACGACGATCGGCAGCTTGCTGTTATAACGCACAAGAGGATCATCCAGCCGCACCGTGACGAAAACCGTCCGTTTCCCTTCGCCCGGTGGGCATGCCATCAGTGTTGATGCCGGACCGGAAACCTCGCTCAATCGATACATCGAGTAACCCCAACCGGCAACCACCTGCCGTTCGAAACGGCCACCGAACCAGTGTTGGTTGCAGTCGACCTCCAATTCCTTGCCGATACTCAACTCGACCTGAAGGTTTGATTCGGTCTCTGCGACGGGTAGTCGAATAACGCTTCGGAGCATGCCGGGATCCGCTGGCGGATAGGGTTTCAGATCATTCTCTTGAGACATATTGTTGGCACACCCCGACACAAGCAGGATCAGGACAAGAGTAACTACTCGTTGCTGAATCACAACGCTGTTCTAGCACAAAGGAGATCGCGTAGGCAGGATTGCGTATTGTTGGCATACTACGTCGATAGCAACATGATCGTGAAAGGAGCGCTGCCATGAGATACCTACTCCTCCTGTTGATCGGCCCGTTGCTGCTTGCGGCATGCGCTCACGACAACGGTGAATCGAACGCCGCATCTGTAACGGATACTCAGACACTCGCCAATGTAGTCACAGAGAATGGCGCGGCGGCGTATGACGAATACTGCGCAGGCTGCCATGAGACCGGCATGCTGGGCGCTCCGATCGCTGGCGATGCCGCCGACTGGGGTGCTCGCTCGCGGCTATGGGATGCCGTTTTGCTCGACCACGCCATTACCGGTTATCTTGAGATGCCCGCAAGAGGCGGCCGTACGGAGTTGCCTGATGACATCGTCAAGTCCGCGGCCGAGTATATGCTGAGGATGACATTCCCCGACATGCCTCACGACTGCAATCCGCCGCTCTGTGGCGAGATCGAGGAATAGCGCTCAACAGGGGTCAGGGAGCGCTGCCTAGTCGACGCAGCGTGGATCCTGGGACTGGATAGCAGCGATCATTTCACGCGTCACGGGTATCGTGTCGCAACCATGATCGAGTTCGCAGATCAGATCGTATTTTGGCTCAGCCTTGATGTGGCAGCCAAAGCAGTTGCCGCCGAATTTGTTGACGACATCGACGAAACCGCGATTTCGAATACTGCTGCCCTCCGCGGAGACGTCCAGTTCGAAGAATTCCCAGTCCCGGGTAGCCGCATTGAAGCCAGCGGGATGCTTCACCATTACTTCTGTCGGAACAAGCTGAACTACCGACCCGGGTGGATACACGCCACCATCAGTGGACTCGGCAACGGCGATGGTTGCTTCAAGATTGCCGAGCAGATTATCGACAAAGAAATGACGGATCTTCGTCATCTTGTCGAGGCAGATGAAAGAACCGGCATCAATCGAAAACTCCGGCGCCTCTTCAACCGCAGCTGCTGCGACCGCTGGAGCCTGCTTCACCGCAACTGCCGGCTCAGTGGCTGCGTCTTGCTTGCTGCAGGCCGACAATGCAAAAAGCGTCATCGATATCGACACCAGTATCCGAGCACTGGCACACAACGAAGTAAATTTTCTCTGCATGACCCCCCCCAAGCTGAAGGAACAGTGTAACGCGACGACCATTGTATAGCGAAGATCCAGATAGTTTTGCTCGATACCGGGCATTAGCCATTAGACTTCTTCTGCTACTCGAACGACCGCTTACATGCAAAGCGATCGTTCGGGTACGGCAATAGTGCATGTTTGAACTTACGTTTTCGGCCAGAAGCAGTCTCTGAGTTTGACTACATTGAAATAAATGGCAGATCGGTCCCATAAATTACATAAGCTCGACCAACTGCTGCAATGAGCGCAATACATGCGAATTGAGCCAAATAAATACCGGCAACTTTTTGTCGCGCCCAATTTCGACCTTTCTCAGGATCATCATGAATCCCAACAGCAAGAGCCTTTATTTCTGAGGCGCTTCGATCGTAGACACGATCGGTGAAAAAAGAGAATCCAAAAACCGAAATCAGCGCAGCAATGACCATTACTCCCTTGAACTCTTCATGACCCATCAGTGGGGCAACAACACTCAGCAACGCAGCGGCCAAAGAGGCGGATGGAAGCGCGACCATCATGGTTGTGCCAATCTTGACGGAATGTTCAATATCATCGCCACCGCCGCGAATTTCCTTCGAGGCGTACTGGTAGCTATGCAGAGCAACTACTAGAGATTTGATCTTGCTCATATGGCGGGTCGCAGTCTGAAAGAGGCGGCAAATCGTTTAGCAGGGTGGACTGCTGCCAACGTCCGCTTTGGGTCGGTAGCCGTCACCGCGCAGTTTATCACTCGACCAGCGGCTACCTGCCGGAGTTAGCCGTCAAGGAACCACCGACTGAACCCCTAATCTGCGACGAACTGGGAGCAACAACATTGCACTCAATTATGACAGCGCTGTCAATTTCTGGCATTATGCGCGAGCAGTAAAAATGTGTTCAGAGCCGTGACGAATCCCTTCGGACTCACAATTGCATAACGCCTGACCGCTAAACAAATGAGAGACAGATGAAAACCTATCCGCGCTTATCTGAAATGGGTGTACGTAGCCCGCAGCAAATCGACAAATTCTTTGTAAACGGTATCGCTCGTACCGATATCCTCAGAATCGTCTACGAGCGACCGAAAGGCTCGATTTTGCCGTCAAGTAGAACCTACCGGTTCCCTCGTATTCAAAAGAAATCGGTCATCGACAAAGGCACCCGCGAGGCCGAATTCATTTTGGAAACTGATCCGGCATTGCGGGAGGCGCTCGATGAGTTGCAGGAAATACTGGCTGCCAAAGGCAATAGTCAGGATGTCGCCGGTGCGATTCTCGAGGAGCTGCGTTTGCTGGAAGAAGATGTTGCTCTGCGCAGCGAATACATAAAGGTTCTGGTCGGAAACATTCCCGGGTCTTGAGCGGGTCGATCTGGCGTGTTCCAGGCCACCTACGAAAAAGGGTTATTCTCAGCTAACGCGCTACCCTGACTGCTACCCCAAAAGAATGCGGACCTTCGCTTCCAATGAACATCCCCGCCGAAGCGGGGTATTCAAAGCGCAAGGTGATAATTACGGACAGGCTGTGCCGAGTAAATGGGGCCCGTCCGTGAACTCACAGCCGAAGTCGGGATCGGCTACGGCCGCAGGATCCAGCCAATCATCTCCCGAAGGCGTGACTCCAAACTCAACCCAGGTAACAAGATCGAGAAACGCCGTGGAAAGTTCAGCGGGCGTGAAATCGCAGTGGTTTACTCCTCGAATTGCACGCTGCACGAGCAGGTCGCTCTTTCCATTAGCCTGAACGCGCGACGCATACTCGATCTCGTTGAGAACCGGCACGAACAGGTCGCCCAGGTTGTGCAGGGTCAACACCGGTATGTTGATATCACCCGAAATCACTGGCACCTGCGCCAAGCCATTCGGCCCCGGACCCTGCGGGTCGGCACTGACACGAACGATTGTATCGTTGAGCAGCTGCTCGTCTGGCGTAAGAGTCGGATCCTCATCGAACTGGTAGATGACTCCTATGTTGTCTGCGCCGACGCCTGGAGCACGCGGCAGCGTGCCGTCACCGAGGCCAAGGTTGAAGAGGAAATTTCCGGGCCCGGTATCAGTCGGAATCGAGTTCCAGAAGGCGAAAGCTTCATCGAAGTTCGGCCGCTCTCCACCAGAGCGCAGTTCTGTCAGGCTCTTGAGATTCTCGCCATCGGCGTTAAGCACGAACGGCCAGGCACCCGGTGCCGCCTCGAGCGTCGCCTTGATCTTGGGAACGGTCACTCCAATGTACAGCGCCGGATCGCCGACTGGGAACGCCGACATGCCCGTCCCTAGTTGCTGAGCGACAACGTTGAAGTCGAGGAAATAGTCGAACAGCGCGTAATCGCCGAGCACGCCGCAGATGGGCAACGCAGCATCATAGGTGTTGCCATACTGCTCTATCGATACCGCAGTAATGTGACCGCCCATCGAAGCACCTGTCATATAAACCTTGTCCGGTTTCCCTACGAGACCGTTGAAACGCTTAACGAGAGCATGGGTATCCTGAACACCCGTGGCGACATCGTAGTCATTGCGGCTGTAGCTTGATGCCGCCCAGGCATAGCCCAGCTGGATTAACAACGGCCGGAGCGGATGATCGTCGACCGTCAATTCAAGCCCCGTTCCCCGAAAGCCGTGTGCCCAGACAACCAGATCGCCGTTCCAATTGCCCGGTATCTCGATGCGGTAGCCGGCCCTGGTATGCACCCCCCAGAGCGCCGTGGCCCCGGGCAAAGCCTCGAACGGGAGTTTGCTCTCATCAACGAAATAGCCAGGCGGTTTACCTGCGAAAGCGCTACCCGATGCGAACAAAAAGACGGGTAGCAACGCGATCAAGAACGACTGCATCAGTTTCTTCATTGTTATTTCCCCTGTTGTGTAGCACGAGTACCGGTAACCGTCGCTTCAGTGGTTCATCGCCAGGCGGCTATTCGCTTTCCGGAGTGGCCGAAGACCCAAGGATTTCTGGCCGCGTCTGAAGGTGGACTCGTTAGTTTTTGTAGCCTTAACCTAACACTCGCACGCTAATGCGGCAATTTAACATTGCCATTACGGCTCGCGTCGAGTGACCCATTCGTATGAAGTTACGAACGTCTGCGTTGTGGCATTTGCAGCCCTTCAACATCCTATCAGGCCAACGACTGCTTTCGGGTACATAGCGTTCATTCCTACGTTCGGTTTGTTGCGCAATTGTCCAAAAATTATGCCAATTTCAGCTCGAAACACCCGAACAGTGTTTGCCGCGTTAGGCCGACGGAGATTTGTCTACATACGAAAAAGCACGTCACGGTGGCGGCGCTAAGTCGTTGATTACATGGTGCCGGCACCACAAATCGGCAGGACAGCCGATCTGGATCGCGAAGCGACCCGAGCAAAGCGAGGGCGAGGGCCATGGATGGCCCGATTCAACAGTCGAACTTCACGAGGAATTTTGTCGAAGGCAGAAATAGTAAAGGCCCCCCAATGGGGGGCCTTTGCTTTTTGGTGCCGGCACCAAGAGTCGAACTCGGGACCTACTGATTACAAATCAGTTGCTCTACCAACTGAGCTATGCCGGCTGATTTTGGTCACGCTTCGGGCGTGGGGGCCGCATTATTGGCTTTTCCGGCCATTCTGACAAGGGTATGCGACGCACTTTACTTCGGACAGGTGGCGCGGTCTCGAAGCAAGACCTGGTCTTCTCCATATTTCTGGACGATTGCGGCAGCGCCCTGCCCCGGCTGCAGACCAACGTCTACGTAATAAACCAGTCGATCCGCTGTTCGGGGTGCAATCTCGGCCGGCAGATCAAGTGAGCGTGCCTGCAACTCAATTTTCTCTGCACCCTCAAGGTCACCAAAAAGGCCGAGCGATATCTTAAGACCCTCATCCTCCGTACGTACCAAGTAGGCATCTGTCAGACCGCCGTCACTGAGAATACTGAGCATTTCGTTTGCCGTGGCATTGTCGGCGACATTGCGAATCTGCACCCAGTGGCCAACGAACATCTGGGCCTGCTCGGAACGAACATTGGTCTTCATTCCCTCGCTTCGGTGGCTGAGTTCGGCGGATTCTGCATCATTCTGGACTTTAAACGGACCAATCGTTACGCAGGATCGGCCAATGACCGCCTTTAGGTCAGTGGCGGCACCGGAACCGAGTGCCGCTCCGACGCTCGCAACCTCCGCGCTATCGCGACTGGCCTTAACATCCATAGGTGGACCCAGCTCCGCCTCATCAATTATCGCGACTCCGGCTTTGGGCTCATTCTCTTGGTAGAGCCCCCACAGGAAGTACAGGATATTCGCCAGCAGCAGTAGCAACAGCAGGTTTTTCATTGAGCACTATCGAGCATATGAGCAAGCCCTTGAAGAACGAGATGTGGGCGATGAATGGGTGGCGTAGCGAGTGAGCCAAGAATGCGCGAGGCGTCCCCACCGGTCAAGACAGTCGTCGCTTTGAAGCCACTCTCCTGCAACGTCCGCGATGCCCGATCGATGGCACCGACGATGGCGTTTTGAGCACCTTCGCGCACGGCGGCGCTTGTACTGGTGCCGAACATTTGCATGCAAGCCTCGCTGCCCGCACTGAGTGGCCTTACGACCGGTATATCGCTGGTCGCAGACGACAGTGCACTGGCCATGGTCCGGCTGCCCGGGATGATTTGTCCGCCAAGGTGCATGCCATTCTCGTCGATAGCGTCCAGGGTAAGCGCGGTGCCGGCGTCCACCACCAGACATGCGCTCTGAAATTCAGCCCAGGCACCAACCATCGCAACCCAGCGATCAACGCCCATTCGGCGCGGCTGCGAGTAGCTGTTTCGCACGCCCCAGCCTGCTTTCTGCGCCCGTGCGAAATGCACGTCACATTCGCAGTGCATACCCAAAAACCCCGACAATCGCGTAGCGAAACTCGGGCCAGCGACATTGCTAACAAGAATTTCGCTAACGCGCTTTGGAAGTTTGCGGCTCAGTATCTGCAAGCCATCCTCTCGAATTCGCTGCCGTGAAATATGACCCGTCCTGCGGATACTGCCGTCATCGCGAAGCCCCCATTTGATGCGTGAGTTGCCAACGTCGAGAAGCAGGGCCGTCACGAGATCACCCTCGCCATGTCTCCTGCTATGACGGTTCCGGAAGTAATTCGCTGCAACCCGGCCTCCGGCGTATCAACCAGCAATGCACCGTCATCGGCGACACCGGCGCCGACGCCCGCCATCTGTCGCTGTGCTATCTGGATCGTCAGGGCTCGGCCGCAAAGCCAGTCATGCTGTTGCCATTGGTCTCTGAATTGCTCGAAGCCGCTGGTTTCGTAATCGACCAGTAGCTGGCTGACAGCACGTATTACACTCGATGTCAGTGCGTTTATGTCCGGGACGAAGTCTGCGTGACTTTTCACGTCGATGACGGGACGTGCCTGGTTCCTGTCAAGCTCTAAACCTCGATAATTGCTCAGATCCAGGTTCAGCCCAATTCCGGTCACGACGGAAACAGCACCGCCAGCTCGCGACTGGGCCTCTGTGAGGATGCCGCCGAGCTTGCTATCCATGGCAATCAGGTCGTTTGGCCACTTCAGCTGAACGCCCTCTACCTCTTGCTCCTTCAGCGCATTGATCACAGCCAGTCCGACGGACAGTGTCAGCGCCGACAGGTGCCTGGGTTGTGAGGCAAAGGAATACGAAAGCGACAGACAAAGCCCGGAGCCCGGCGGAGATTGCCAGGTACGGCCGTGACGGCCGCGCCCTGCGGTCTGATTGTCGGTCGCGGCAACCCGAACCTGTCCCGGGGGCGGGCCAGAGCGCTGCATCAGGTAGCTGTTGGTGGACTCGATCTCGCCGAAAATCTCGAGCTCTTGCAGGCGTGCAGACGCCTCCCCAAGGCGCTGCCGAATAGCGTCATGACTAAGGCTCATCGTCTGCCGCCGGCTGTTTTTTCCGACTAAATAACATCAGTTTTGTGTAGCGATTTTCAACACCGCCGCGCATCCGCTGAATATTGGCACGATGACAGTAAATAATGAACGCTGCCATCACTGTGCCGTAAATAAACAAAGGCTGATCGTCGGGAAGGCGAGTAAACGCAAGCCACACAGGGAGTGACACGGCGGCGCTCATCGACGCAAGGCCAACGTAACCGCTCAGCATGACGACGATAAGCCAGACGAGTAGCACGACAGCAATAAGCAATGGTCCGAGAACGATCAGGGTCCCTACAAAGGTCGCAGCACCCTTTCCGCCTTGAAATCTGTGATAGATGGGCCACACATGTCCCATGACCGCCGCGCCCGCACAGCACATCGTCAACCAGGTGCGCGAGATCTCCGGGTCCTCGGGCGCGAAGGGAACCTCAAGGCCAGGAACGACACCGGCAGCAATGACGCCTTTGCCGACATCAACGACGACTACGAGAAATGCGAACAACGCACCTTGCGTCCTGAGCGCATTGGTACCGCCGGCGTTGCCGCTGCCCATAGTCCGAATATCGACCCCACCTCGCAGCCTGCCAATAATCATCGCGCCCATCAGCGACCCAATAAAATAGCTGATCAGAAACTTGACGCCGAGCTCCAACATTTTCGATTCCCTAGCGCGAAAAAAGTCGCGAGAACAGTCGTGCGCATTGTAGCATCGGCGATTGACAACCCGTTCCGGCAATCATGACAGAAGCGACCATTCGTCTTTACCTCAACCCCACTGCCGGTCGCGGCCGCGCAGGGCGTCGACAGGCAGATATCGTCAACTTGCTGCGAAAGACGAATTTACCGATTGAACTGTATCAGAGCGAGGCCGTTGGCAACCTCGAGGACCAGGTAAGGCAACATGTCGATCAGGGTGCTCGACAAGTAATAGTGGCAGGTGGTGACGGCAGCGTTCACGAGGCGGTCAATGGCATTATGCGTTCGAAGAACAGTGCCGATCTAGGCGTGATACCAACGGGTACGGGCAACGATTTCGCCAAAGCCTGCAGTATCCCGCTCAATTGGGAACACGCGGTACAGCTGTTAGCGGACCGGCTCATAGCCGGCCAGTACGCAAAGAAAATCGATATCGGGAAAATGAACGGGCGGTTTTTCGCCAACGGTGCCGGTATCGGGCTGGATGCAAAGGTCACTCGTATCGCTCGTTCCTACCGGCTGCCGATCGGGGACCTGGTCTATTTGCTCGCAATTTTTCGCGCGATGCTGGATGGTCTCGCAACGCCGCGACTAAAAATTTCAACGGATGATTTCTCCTGGGACGGTCCGGCGACACTCGCGAGCATTAGCAACGGTCCCTGGATTGGCGGCATGTTCCACATCGCACCGATGGCGAAGAACGACGACAGCCAACTCGAGCTGCTGATCGCCGATCCGGTATCAAGGCGTCGCATTCTGTCGCTTTTGCCGAAGCTGATGTCCGGTGAGCACATGGATGAGTTAGAAATTCACCACCAGACAGTCTCGACGCTGGTCATTGAGGCTTCGGAGCCAATGCCCTCGCACCTGGACGGCGAAGTTCAGCCTCTGCAGCGACGCTTTGAGTTCGGCGTGCTACCCGGTGCCCTGCGCCTGCTTTGACGCGGGCCGCGAGCCCAAATAGATTGCGATCAGTGCTATCGCGGCGCCGAGCAGTTCGATAGCGGTCATTGGGCGAGCGAAAAACAACACGTCCCAGACAAAACTGAGAGTCGGCTGCAGCAGCAAGGCGATGCCCGCTTCTGTTGTCGAGACCTGCGGCAGGCTACTCGCGATAAACATCCAGCCAACACAATGCGAGAGCAGGCCGTAGGCCCCTAGCCACACAGCGTCATTGAGGGAACCTATTGCCAGGGACTGGCCCTCGACCATCGCAGAAACACCGAGAATAGCCGCCGTCACCAGCGAAATAATCGCAACCTCCCGCGACGGCAGGCGGTGTTTGGACCCGGCCCGCGACTCGCGCAGGGACAGCAGGTAGCCCGCATACGATGCCGCAGTCAGCAGCCCAAAGATTACGCCAAGACGATAGTCAGAAGGCAGACTGCGCCAGTCAAGACCGACAATGAGCGCGAGCCCGACGACGGCCATTGGAATAGCTACCAACTGTAATGGACGCGGTGACTCTTTCAGAATCACGATGCCGGCGGCCGTCATGATAAACACCTGGAAGTTGGCGAGTAAGGTCGACAGACCCGGGCCAATGTAGTTGATACTCCGATGCCAGAACCACAGATCGAGCGCAAAAAACACCGAGGCGAGCAGCAGGATCTTCCATGTCCGCTTTGACAGTTGCAGTCGCTGGCCGGATATCAACAGGTAGACCGCGAGCGCCGCGCCACCGATCAGAACACGATAAAAGCCACTGGTTGTCGGTGAAACACTGACAAGCTTCACCCACACAGGTGACAGGCTGATAAGCGCCGCACCAATAAACAGTCGCAGCGTCGGGTTACCGAAAGGCCGCATTATTCATCGAGCCAGGCACCGCGCCTGGACGCAACCGCGTCGTCGACATCGCTACTTATTTCCAGATAACACGTATCGGTCGGCGCCTCAGTCCATTTCAGTCGCACTGAGATTAGCTCGTCGTCTCGAAACACGCTTAGCTCGGAAACGTCACCTGGCCGATATCGACGCGTGCGAGCCTCACAACCGGCAATATCAATACGCAGGCCATCCAGTGCAACAAGCTCGTCACCTGGCGACACGCCCGCCAGTTCGGCCGGCCCACCATTGTTGACGGAAAGAAACACGGGTTTGCCAGCTTGAGAGCTCAAAGTTGCACCGAGCCAGACGGCGGGCAAATTGCTTTCTCCGGCAGGCTTGCCTCCTTTATCGGAAGCGCCAGATGATCGACGAAGACAGTAATCTACGCCGTGACTATGTAACAGTGACTCGAGCGGCAGTTCGCCGGTACCGCGAACCGTCGCATCAAAAAAGTCCTGCAGGTCCACGCCCGAGATATCCATACACAATTGCTCGAAACCGTCCTCCTCCAGGCCCTCGCCGCTTTCACCCCAAAGCGACCACGCCTTTTTCATGACGTCATCCAGCGTGACCCGACCGTCAGTCTCGTTTCGTAGCTTCAGGTCAAGACAAAGCGCTACCAGGGCCCCTTTGGCGTAGTAGCTGACAACCGCGTTGGTTGCGTTGGCATCCTTTTTGTAAAACTTGGTCCAGGCATCGAAACTGGACGCTTCAATACTTTGCCGGCGTCGTCCGGGACCTCGCAGTACGCGAGTCACCGTCTGACCCAACAATTCGAGATACTCTTCAGGCGTAATCAGTCCGGACCGGACCAGGGCCAGATCGTCGTAGTAGGAAGTAACTCCCTCGAATACCCAGAGCAGACCGGTATGAACCTCTTGCGACAGATCGTACGGCGTAAACACGGCCGGCTTCATGCGCTTGATGTTCCACAGGTGAAAATACTCGTGACTTACCAGTCCGAGAAACGTTCGGTATTCATCGGAAATACCCTCGTCCCCTCGAGCCGGCAGGTTATCGCGTGCGCAGATAAGACTCGACGACCAGCGATGCTCCAGTCCACCGTAACCTCGGCCCGGTGCATTGAGAAGGAACAGGTAGCGATCCAGATCGGATGGAATACCGAGAAACGACATGTGCTGTTCACACACGGTCTGTAGATCCCGACACAATCTCGCCATATCGACGCGCGTCTTGCCGCGTATGGCGATGGCATGGGGAATGCCGTTTGCTTCGAATTCACCAATGGACAAACGGCCTATCTCAACCGGGTGGTCTATAAGCTCAGCGTAGTCGTCAGCCTCATAGCCACCAAATTCGTATTCAGACGCCGTGCTGCGGCGCATCGATGTCGCGACACGCCAGCCTTTTCCATACGGTGATTCGGGCGCGACAATTTCCACGCTGCAGGGAATGTCTTCCTGTCCAACAACCGCCGGAAAAACGCAGGTACCGTTGAAGAACGCATGATTGGGGTCGAGATGGGCACCGCGTACGCTTTCATCGTGCGCAAAAACTTCAATGACAAAAGTGAGCTCGCGATCGGTAGCCGCGGCACGCCAGCGACTCTTGTCGAGTTTTTCCACGACGATGTCCCGACCGTCGGATTCCGCGCGAGTGGAGACGACATGCTTGGCGTAGTCGCGAATCATGTAGCTCCCGGGAATCCACGCCGGCATCGAGAAAATCTGCCCGTCCGGATGCGGATGTTCGACGGTAACCTGGACTCTAAAGAGGTGCGCCGCAGGATCCTTGGGGACTATCTGGTAAGTAAGCGAGGTAGCCATCGGTCGTCTCAATTAACGTCGCGGTTCGACAAGCTTTAGCGTCAGGCACTTTGCCGATCCGCCTGCTTTGAGAAATTCGCTTAGTTCGACTTCATGTACCCTGAAGCCGGCCAGCATGAGTCTTGCCTTCAACGGCTCCGATGCCTTGTTGAGAATGACCCTGTCGCCGATATTGACTGCGTTGCACGCGAAGTTTCCAGCGTCCATGGTATCTACAATGATGCGCTTGTGCGGTGGGATACGACTCTCGATAGCGATGCGGGATTCGTAGTCGAATGCCGGTGGGTGATACATAAGGAAGCCGTCCGTCAGCGGACAAAAACAGGTATCGATGTGATAGAAGCGCGCGTCGGTCAGCCGAATCGACACCACTTCAATATCGAAGAACTGGCGAATCTCGGCATGCGCTTCGATCTCGGTACGAAAACCAAAACCGGTCCACAACCAGGGTCCGCGACGATCCAGCAGGCAGTCGCCCGCGCCCTCAAAACCTATTTTCTCATCCAGGTCCAGGAGTTCGAAGCCGTTTTCCGAAAACCATTTCTTGAAAAAGCGCTCTTCTCCCCGACGCTCCTGCGGCATGAAATGACTGGCAATTGCTTTCCCGCCGTAGACAACACCGGCATTTGCCGTGAACACCATGTCGGGAAGATCAGGCTGCGGCGAAATCGTTACCACCTCTGCAAATTCCGCAATCGTGTCTCGCAACGTCTCCCATTGGCGCTTCGCCTGATCGAGACTCATCGACTCTTCTTGGCCGGCCATCCACGGATTAATAACGTAGTCCACGTTGAAATAGTCAGGCGGGCACATCAGGATCTTGTCGTTGTTCATGTTCTTCTTTTTTTTCAGCGTGTTATGCAGTACGCAAGCGGGAGCTGGTCATGCGCTAGTGTCAGGGCTAGGGCTTCGTGTCGCCGATATGCATCAGCGGCAGCGGACTCGGACTGGAACCATCCAGGAAATAAACCTTGCTCGCCGGATCCTTCGAGATGGCCTTCAGCGCCTCGAGAGACTGCAGTTGAATATACGCCTGATTGCGCGCTATCGCATTGTTGATCTGTGTTATCTCGTAGGCTTGGGCGTCCGCCAGTATTCGTTTCGTGGCCGCTTGTTGCTCAGCCGCCTCACGACCAGCCTCGGCACGCGCGACCTGCTGCTGCAGTTCCGTACGCACGCGTTCGAGTTCCGCTCGTTCCCGCTCGACCGCCTGCTCGCGCTCCTTCTTTTGCTCGATAGCCTGCACAATGAACGGTGGCAAGGTGATATCACGAATTAACACTGCCGATACTATGATGCCCTTGGGTTCCAGGTAGTCCCTCAGTCCTTCCGTCAGGGCAAGCTGCAAGGTCTCCTGGGTTTCCTCTTTGAAGAAGTCCTCGGCACGAACAATGCTCTTCCCCTGTTCGCGCAGCAGTGATCGCAGCTTCGGTATAAGATGTACTCGAACAGCTGCTTCGGCGGTACCGGTTTGTTCGAGGATGTCGGGCGCCATTGCGCCGTCAATTCGGTATTGAACGCTCACATCCAGTTTTGTCTGCAGCTGATCCTGGCTCGGCACATTGGCGGTTTCAAGATGTGTCTGCTGCCTGGCATCAAACAACGTCCAGCGATACAGCGGATTGACGGGAATGTGTATTCCCTGCTCAAAGGGTTCTGCTTGTGCGTTGCCGAACAGGGTCGCTACGCCAACGCGCCCGACAGGGATGGTCTTGACAAGATTGGAGCCCACAAACAGCAGCAGCACAATACCGACAATTATTACGACAAGGTTCTTCTGGGGATTTACTCGAGCCATTAGGCTCTCCTGTTTAGGGGTACAAAATTAGGAAATATTATGGGGTCAACATCGGAAAATGAAAGCGGTCTTGCCGAGCTTGCCCGCTATGTCCTGGGCAAATGAACTTCGGCAAGCATACATCGTACGCTGCCACCGGCTGACTGCTCTATCGCGTCGATGGGCGCACAGACAATTTTTCCATTTGCTTCGAGCGTTCTAATTTGCCGCTGGTCGAGAGCGTCGAATGCCGCCTGTGACATTGCAACGACGCGTTCGCCGGCGTGATTCCTTAATTCCAGCATGTTGCCTGCAAACGCCTCCAGTTGCGCGTAGTTCAGGCGGATCACCTCGTGGCCAGTCTCGCGCAGCCGGCCAAGTACCGCTTTCCGTTGGTCAGGTTGCGTTATTGCCTCATCACAGATAACGGCGAGCTTCTCGCCCACATTCATTAACACGTTGGTGTGATAGACAGGAACGCCCTCGCGATCGACGGCGTCAAATGCAACAACGGTGAAATTCATGCGCTGTGCAAAATCACCCAGTGGGTCTAGGTGAGTGCGCGACGACAGGCAGGCATAAGCAATTCGATTGGCGCGATCCAGCACCATGCTCCCAGTGCCCTCGAGGTAATTTCCAGAGTCCTCGTGACTACTCATGTCGACGATTTCCGTAATCGAAAAGCCGTGAATTTCGCTAAGGCTCTCAACGATATCCATACGTCGTTCAGTGCGCCGGTTTTTCGCTTCCATGGGATAGAGAACCACGCGTCCATCAGCGTGCAGACTTATCCAGTTGTTCGGAAATATCGAATCCGGGGTTTGCGGCTCGGGCGTATCTTCGACAACGATAACCTCGATGCCGGCGTGTCGCAGCGTATCGACCAGACCATCGAACTCGCGCACAGCAGCAGCTTGCTGCGCATCCTCTGCCAGGTTCGACTTGCCCTGAAAACGATTGGACTGAGCCGTCAGGGGATTGCTACTGAAGCAGACGGGACGAATCATCAGGACACATTCGGCAAGCTGCGGATCTGACTCGGTCATCTTGGATGTCTTTGCTGGAGCGGTGATGCATTATACGTCCGTGTTCAGCCGAATTCGCAACGCAATATTGAACCCTGCCTGGGTCTGTTTCCTCTGGACCGGCATAACTGTCGGCATTTCGATGATTGCCACGCCGGTTCGATTTACAGCGCCGACAATTACACGGCCGATTGCACTCGATGTGGGTCGTGTCGTTTTCTCAGCCCTGAACAAGGCGGAACTCGTCTTGCTGGTAACGCTTCTGATTGTCGTAAGGATCGGAGGTCATGCGCGGCAATGGTGGGGCATTTGCGCATTCCTGGCGCTTGTCGTTCTTGCGCAGGGAGTATGGCTCATACCGGAGCTCGCGGCACGCACTGATATCATTATCTCAGGCGGCAAGCCTCCGCCCTCCTACGCACACGCCATTTATTCGTCCCTTGAGCTCGCAAAGATCGCGGCGCTGCTATTTTTTGGTTTCTCTTCCCTGAACTCGCGGCACTGACATCACGCCGCGGCGCTCGGCCTCTTTGACACGTCGTTGTACCAGCGCTTGAGGTTCTCCGCATCCGACGGCAGCGGGATCTTCAGCCACGCCGCAAAGTCGACAAATACCATCGCCGAGATATCGGCGATGGAAAAGAAATCACCCGCCAGGTACTTGCTGTCGGCCAGACGTTCGTCCATGCGGGCCATGAATCGGTCGACGCGCTGCCGCCCCCGCACCGCGAGCTCGGGGATCTGCGGGTAGGCATCCAGGCCCGTCAGCGCCTTGTCCTTTAGCCCTTTCGCGGAGTTTCGAAAAGCATCCGCCATCGCCGAGAGTCCCTGCTGTTCGACTTTGGCGTTCCACATCAGCGCGGCCGCCTTTGCTCCCGGCGTTTCACCCAGCAGCGCTGGCACCGGATGCAACGCCTCGATATAGCTGCATATCGCCACTACTTCGCTAATGCACTGACCGTCGTCAAGCTGCAGGACCGGTACTACGCAGTCGGGGTTAATGCTCTTGAATTCATCGCTGAATTGCTCACCGCTGCCCAGGTCAACCTGCACCGTGTCCAGCTCTAAACCTTTTTCCGCGAGGAAGATCCTGACTCGCCGCGGGCTGGGTGCCGTTCTGCAATCGTAGAATCTCATTTCAGTTCGCCAACGCTTTGGCGGCGGCGAATACGGTCTCGGAGTTCTGGTCGAACAGCATGGCTCTGGCTTGCTCATTTCGCGCTTCGTCACGTTGCCAGTCTTTGCCGAGATCGATTCCGCGCTGTAACGCGGGACGTGCCTTCAGAGTGTCAAACCAGCGTCGCAGATGCGTGAACTTGTCGAGGTCATTACCAAGCCGCCTGTAGGGCATGACCCAGGGGAAGCAGGCAATATCGGCGATGGAATAATCACCGGCGAGAAACTCGCGGTTTCGCAATCTCACGTCCATGACAGCAAGCAGACGATCGTATTCGTTCGTAAAACGTTTGAGCGCGTAAGGGATATCTTCCTTCGTATAGTTCACAAAATGGCTGAGCTGACCGGCCATCGGCCCCAGGCCGCCAGCCTGCCAAAACAGCCATTGCAGGACATCGAAGCGCGCGGCCTGCGCCTCAGGAAGCAGCATTTCGGATTTTTCCGCCAGATATATGAGGATCGCGCCACCCTCAAAGACTGAAATACCGGTGTCGGTATCGACAATAGCTGGCATTCGGTTGTTGGGACTGATTCGCAGAAATTCCGGGCCGAACTGGTCGCCGGCTCCGATGTTCAAGGGCCTGACTTCATATTCCAGCCCGACCTCCTCCAGCATCACGGATATCTTTTGTCCGTTTGGCGTCGGCCAGTAGTACAGCTCAATCATTTTTCTTCGCACTCCATGTATACGGCAAGGCGATCTTGCTCTACAGGGTATTAGGCCCACAGTATATGATGTTTCCGTGTAAACCTCTTAAACTGGCTGCCATGACAACAACGACATACACCACCCATTCATTGAACGCGTCGTTATCGCACGACATCCCGATTTACCTGTGGGAACCAGAGGGCAAAGCAACCGCAGTTATCCAGATCATTCATGGCCTCGGCGAGCATTCGGCACGTTACGAGCGTTTTGCGATGGAAGCTGTTCGCCGCGGCTTCGCGGTTTGCGCTCACGACCATCGCGGCCACGGTCCGCATGCTGCTCAGGTCGGCTTTTTCGCGCCAGAAAACGGCTGGGACTTGCTGGTCAACGACAGTCATCAGGTTACGCAGTTCCTGCAGCAGCGATATCCGAGCCTGCCGCTAGTTCTGCTCGGTCACAGCATGGGATCTTATATCGCACAGAGTTACGCGATGCGGTTTAGCGATGGCCTTCGCGCACTGATTTTGTCGGGTTCAACCTGGCCATCGAGGCCGCTATTGGTAATCGGGCGTCTGCTGGCGAGACTTTTATCCTGGCGCCGGGGCAAAACTGGGCGTAGCCCCTTGCTGGACAAGATCGGTTTCGGTGATTTCAACAGGAAATTCGAGCCGGCGCGTACCGAACTCGACTGGCTGTCCCGGGAGCCGCACGAAGTTGATAAATATATCGACGACCCCTTATGCGGGGGACCGTATACAACCGGCTTGTGGATCGATTTACTCGGCGGTCTGCTCAGAATTTCTGAGGACGAGGCGCTGAGAAAAATTCCGTCGTCCTTACCTATTCTGATTACAGGTGGAAGCGACGACCCGGTCGGCGGGGCCGACGGTATGGGCCAGCTTTCGGCGCACTACGCGGCGACGGGTCATACGGCATTGACGACCAAGGTCTATTCCCGGGGGCGCCACGAGATGCTCAACGAAACAAACCGCGATGAGTTCACCAGCGATTTGTTGCGTTGGAGCTCGGATGTCCTCTCGAATCAGCCGCTGCAAACCTAGTTATTCGAGGTGTTGACTCAGCTTGGCGCGCCTAGCTCGCGATTTTTCTGGCGGGAAGATTCGCCGGCAGGTAAAACGCCAGGTAAGCCTGGCCAATCGCGGCGGCCTCCTTCAGTCGGTCCTCGCTGATAAAGCCTTCCGTGCGAACCGCATCGGCGAAAGTGACATCACATAGCTCGGTCAGGAAACCCAGCTTATGAGACCAGTGCGGAATTTCCGGCACGATAAAATAGCGATCAAAGAGATCAACGAGCACCTTGCTCATGGCCTTAACGGCAAGACGATAGCTTCCCGGCTGACTCGCACGCAACCGCGGCAGCAGTCGCAAGGTTTCCGCAGTCGCCGACCAATAGACCGCACCCAGGCGAACGATAAAATCAGTGAGCTCAGGCCAGTTTTCAGGCCTCGTTTCCGGATCACTGCCGCGCATGAAAGCGACAAAATTGTTGACCCACTCCGTCGCTACGTCCTGAAACAGATCTTCAATGCCATTGTAAATCCGATAGGCGGATCCGCGGGAAACCCCGGCTGCCTCAAAAACATCGCTGAATTTCAGGGTGTCTTCGCGCTCCAGATTGAGCATTAGCTTTTGCGCTTCACGCAGAAGCTTGCGCCGATTCTCGCGACCACGCGTACGCAGCTTGGGAATCTTGCCCACTGATCTATTCATCGACCCCCCAAATTTTCGCTACGCAGCGGCATTGTAGCCGACCTGCCGGACCAAACCAATGATGCCTCTGCCACGCGGCCCAGTGCTAATATCAGGCGTAATCGTCGTCGACCGAACCCGCATGGACTCCCTCAAACCAATACCTTCGAAGGGCCGCTTTTTGGCCTGGCCGAAATGCTAGAGAACACGGGCATCAAGTTCCTTGATCGCAACCCGCCGGCCCATTCGGTCGATGAGGTCCGACCTTTTGCAAAGCAGCTTTATGGCGTCGAAGGCCGATTTCGCGCGCTTCCGAGCGAACGCGACCAGAACTTCCTGATCGAAAACGATGATGGCGATCGCTTTATATTCAAGGTGGCGAATATCTCCGAGAGCGAGGCTGTTATTGATTTCCAGGTTGGCGCTCTGCGGCACATCGCAACCACAGCCGAGTCCGTACCCGTACCCCGTGTCGTGCAGAGCAAGCGGGGCGACTATGCCGGGAAGGTCAGATTTCAGGACAATCAAGACCACATCGTTTATCTGCTGACCTATCTCGACGGCACGCTGCTATCGGATGCAGGCGCCTCTCATAATTCAGCATTGCGTCGACGGCTCGGGGAGCTCATGGCACGAGTCGATATCGCGCTGCGTGGTTACTTTCATCCGGCCGCTGCTCAGGAACACCCCTGGAACCTCGAAGCCTGCGCGCGTCTCGCGGCGCTGTGCGAACACATTGAAAACCAGGACCACCGTTCAGCGCTGCTGAGAGTCTTCGAGCGTATGGAGATGGTTGTAATCCCCAGGCTCCTGTCCCTGCGTCACCAGGTGATTCATCAGGACGCGCATGACGACAACGTGTTGGTCGACCCGACCAATCCGACTGTCGTTACTGGCCTCATCGATTTCGGCGATCTGCTATACGGGACCCTGGCTGCCGAAGTCGCCGTTGCCTGCGACGGCGTTTCGCACGGCAGCAAGGACATTGTGACGCCGGCCTGTGAGGTGGTTGCCGGCTTTGACTCTGTGCTGGCGCTGGAAACTGATGAAATTGATATTGTCTTTGACCTCGTTTGTGCGCGAAACGCGATGACCGCAACGATCACCGCGGCACGCTCGGCACTCACTCCGGATCAGCCTGCTCACACTCGTTCGCCGTTGCGCTTTATCGAACAGCTGCGCGCCCTGCAGAGTGTGGGGGGTACAGAATTCAGCCGTCGGCTGAGGGCTGCGTGCCGGTTTCCCGCGCGCTGCCCTGCGTCACCGAATGAGGCATTGGCTCGCGAAGAAGAGAACAGCCTCATTGACGCACGACACTCATTAATGGGCCGGAAGACCACTCACTTCTATGCGCGCCCCATGCACTTCGAGCGCGCCAGCGGCCCCTGGCTATATGCGACGGATGGTCATCGTTATCTCGACTGCTATAACAATGTGCCCCAGGTCGGCCACTGCCATCCGCACGTCGTTCGAGCGATATCGAGGCAGGCGGCGGCGCTCAATACGAACACGCGATATCTCTATAGCAGCGCTATTGAGTATGCGAGTCGCCTGACTGAAAAACTGGCCCCTCATCTCAGCGCCTGCGTGTTCGTGAACTCGGGCAGCGAGGCAAACGACGTTGCCTGGCAGATGGCCAAGCTGGTCACTGGTAGGTCTGGCGCAATTATCATGGAAGATGCCTATCACGGCGTCACCGATGTTATTCGCCAGTTTTCGCCCGGTCGGCCAGGCGTTACGCTTCCTTCTTTCCTCCAGGGCCTCATCGTTCCCGACCCCTATCGTGGTCCCTACCGCGAAGATGATGCCGACGGAGTTGAGAAATACGTTGCCGATGCCCACCGTGCAATCGCAGCACTACAAGACTCGGGGCACGGTACTGCGGCGTTCATGATCGACTCTGCGATGTGTTCCAGCGGCGTTCCAAAGGTGCCGGGCGGTTACATGAAAGGCGTCGAAAAAGGAGTTCGTGCGGCTGGAGGCCTCATGATCTGTGACGAGGTCCAATCAGGCTTTGGTCGTATGGGGCAATGGTGGGGGCACGAGCTTCATGACGTACGCGCCGACATTGTTACTATGGGCAAACCCGTCGGCAATGGACATCCACTCGGCGTCGTTGTAACCACAGACGAAATTCTCAATTTGTTTATCGACAAGACGCGACTTTTCAGCACCTTCGGCGGTAATACAGTCGCCTGCGCGGCCGGAAACGCTGTACTCGATGTCATCGAACAAGAAAATTTGATCGAGCATGGCAAGACTATGGGTGATTATATGCGCAAGGAAATCTCAAGACTCGCCGGAAAACACGATCTTATTGGCGACGTTCGTGGCCATGGCATGGTGTCGGGCGTGGAGTTTGTGACAGATCGAAGAAAAAGACTGGCAGCAACGCAAGAAACGTCGCGCCTGCTTGAAATCATGCGGCGACAACGCGTGCTGGTTGGCAGCGAAGGGCGCGATGCCAATATTCTGAAACTGCGACCCTCGCTTGTTTTTCAGGCTGAACATGTCGACAGATTCATCGATGCACTTGACCGGAGCCTGGCTGCGCTATGAACTCGCACTACGATCTGAAAACGGCGCAACAATTTCTCCTCGAAAATCCTGACGTCGAGGTCATCGAAGTCTTGCTCGTAGACCTGAACGGCGTCCATCGTGGCAAGTGGATTCCCCGACACAAGCTGGAATCCGTCTTTACGGGCGGCCTGCGGATGGCGCTGACCGGCGTCACACCGGATATCTGGGGCAGAGACGTTCCCGAGCTGTGCGCGACGACGGGCGACGGTGACGGAATTTGTGTGCCGACAGTTCGTACGCTCAAGCGCCTGCCCTGGCTGGATCGTCCGACGGCTCAACTGTATTTGCACCTCACGGACAAGGGCAAACCTTGGGGATTCGATCCACGGGTCGTGTTGGCAGAAGTGCAGAATCGATTTGAGACGAAGGGCCTGACGCCGGTAGTGGCGCCGGAGCTGGAGTTCATGTTGTTGTCAGCGGAGCGCGACGCAGACGGTATTCCGCAGGTACCACACACGCGAATCAATGGGCGTAGCAAAGTCGGGGGCCAGCTCTACGGTACCGACATCATGCACGAATTTGGCGAAGTGCTGCACGAGATGCGCGAGGCCTGTGAGGCCATGGACCTGAAGCTTGATACGCTCGTCAAGGAACTTGCGCCCGGACAATATGAACTAAATCAGCACCACCTTGGCGATGCGCTGCAGGCGGCGGACAACGCGCAGATGCTCAAACGCGTCATCAAGGGTGTTGCTCAAAAGCACGGCTACGTAGCTACGTTTATGCCCAAACCGTTTGCTCGCGCGGACGGCAACGGCTTTCACACGCACATCAGCGTTCTCGATGAAAGCGGTGTAAACATATTCGATGACGGCACGGAAAAAGGAAGCGAGGCACTGCGCAATGCGGTAGCCGGCCTGGCGAAAACGATGTCAGAAGTGATGCTGGTCTTCGCACCGCACCGTAATTCCTATCGGCGTTTTGTCGCGGGCTCGCACATGCCCATCGCACCAACCTGGGGCTACGAAAATCGCGATGTCGCTCTACGCATTCCGGTAGGTGATCCTGTGGCGCGGCGTATTGAGCACCGTGTCGCGGGCGCCGACGCCAATCCCTACCTTGTGCTTGCAGCGATCCTTGCTGGCGTGCTTTATGGTCTGGAGGAAAAACTCGAGGCCGCCCCGCCGACAACGGGAGGATCAGCCGATCAGAACCGTGTACTCGCTGGTGACTGGCTAACCGCCACGCGTAGTTTCGAGCACTCTGCATTTGTACCCGAATACCTGGGCGCCCAGTTTCAACAGGCATTTCTTGCTATAAAGCATTTCGAACAGGACGAGTTCAATCGAACGATTACGCCGTTTGAATATGACGCCTACCTTATCTCGTCCTGATAACAACCGGGGTACGAACAACTCAGGGCCCACAGATAAAACCAGCGTGGGCAGCCAGTAGATACGCCCGCGTATTCGATCGGCGCTATGTTTCTATTCACTCCCCCATAAAAAAAGCCGCAACCTGAGACCGGCTGCGGCTTTTCATAAATAAATCCTGGCGGTGTCCTACTCTCACATGGGGAGACCCCACACTACCATCGGCGCTGAGCGTTTTCACTTCCGAGTTCGGAAAGGGATCGGGTGG
>Ga0316201_10000133_pt1 | contig 33081 bp, 27 predicted proteins | sample CS6wburrow_MG_FD_204516 | JGI IMG/M metagenome (GOLD analysis project Ga0316201, IMG submission 204516) | Coastal sediment microbial communities from Delaware Bay, Delaware, United States - CS-6 worm burrow | ecosystem: Environmental > Aquatic > Marine > Coastal > Sediment | place: USA...
TGTCGCGCATGAACCGGTTGTCGATCCAGCGAAAGAGCCAATCTCGATTCGTGAGCAACCGCGCAATGATCCAGAAGACCGCAACGGTGATCAGCGCCACGGCAAGCAAGGGAAGAAGCTCGACGGCGCGATCTCCAAATTGAGCAAGCTTGTCCTCGACGACGCCGATTCGCTTCCCCGTGTTCTCGATCGCCTCGGCCAAATCTGGTTCCGCGCCCCCCTTCTGTGCTTGGGCCGTTCGGACGACCAGCATCAGAGCTGCACCCAGTGCGAACCCGAGCGTGGAATGCGTCTTGATTGCGGTTCGTTTCACTGCGTCGCGCGGAGTGTAGTTACGAGAACGCTTCATGCACATCGTGCGGCTCCGGCTCATAGGGTGGTTTCAGGGCCGGCGTCGCCGTCGCTCGGCGCGCGCTCCAGCCGCAGGCGTCGGATGCGACGGCGACTGACGTCCAAGACAGTTGCTACGTAGGGCCCGACGAGCACTTGGTCACCGGGCGTAGCCATGCGTCCGAGTCGCGCGGTCACGTGACCGCCGATGGTGTCCTCGTCCTCGTCCTCGCCTTCGCTCAGCTCGAAATCGAGCCTGTCGCAGGTTTCGGGGACGGACATGCGACCCGCGATTTCGTAGACATCCTCTTGCACCTCTTGGAACTCTCGGTCCATCTCATCGAACTCGTCGCCGAGCGGCCCTACGATTTCCTCGAGTGCGTCCTCTCGGAACGCCAATCCGATGACTGTCCCGCGCTCATCCACGACGGCCGCGCAGTGTTGTTGGTTTGATTGCAGCTCGATGAGGAAGTTGGAAATCGACATGGTGTCGGGAACGAAAATCGCGTCTCGGGCCAGAGCGACGAAATCGAACGCTTTCCCATCGAGCACTTGTTGCATCACGTCCTTGGTGTGTACGAAGCCCGTGATCGTGTCCAAACCAACCTCGCACAGCGGCAAGCGGCTGTGACCACTGTCCCGGATGACCGCGACGTTTTCTTCGTCGGGGCGACCGATGACGAGGTATGCAACGTCGACGCGTGGAAGCACGATGTGCCGGACCTCGAGCTCCATGATTCGAAAGACGTTCCCGGTGACGTCATGTTCGAGCTTCGAGAGGTGCCCCGCAGCCCAGGAAAGGGCGAGCATCGATCGAATTTCATCCGAGGTATGTGTGGCCTCGTCGCCGTGCTGCGCGGGCAAGCCCGCCAGGCGCAGCAATCGGTTGGAGATGCTGTTGATCACGGCAATGAACGGCGTGAAGACCCAAGTGAAGAGCTTCAGCGGAAGCGCCGTGCGGAGGGCGGTCGTTTCGGCCCGGCGAAGCGCCCACATCTTCGGCGCCTGTTCGCCCACTGTCATGTGCAGCACGGTGATCACCGCGAACGCGATGGTGATCGAGACGATGGGGACCCAGGTCGCATCCTGCGCGACTTCGATGCCGAGCGCGTCGAGCGCCGCGATGAGCAACACCGACACGGCAGGCTCGCCCAAGGCGCCGAGGATCAGGCTAGCCAGAGTGATGCCGAGCTGGCACGCCGAAAGGTAGCGATCCATGTGCTGGAGGATGTGCTGGACCAGAACGGCGCTCCGGCTACCTTCCTTCGCCAGGTTGTCGATGCGCGTCGCACGAACCTTCACGAGCGCGAACTCAGTGGCGACGAAGAAGCCATTGAGCAACACGAAGAACAGTGTGGCGCCCAAGCGCCAGGCAATCCCGACAGCATCTAGCTGCGTGTGCGGATCGTTCATGGGATGCGACTCCCAGGCCTCATTGACGTTTCGAGCATCTTGCTCCTCTATACCAGCTTCTCGATACGGACTGGCCTGCTAAGAGGCCGCGAGCATTCCGGCAAGCAAGGTCGCAAGCCCCAGAAAGGTGAAAAAGCCCACGATGTCCGTCACGGTCGTGAGAATGATCGAAGAAGCGGTCGCTGGGTCTCGATTGAGCTTGACGAGCACGACGGGAATGATCGCGCCGGCGCCCGACGCCGCTATCATCGATATGATCATCGCCAGAAACATGACGAAGGCGAGACCGAGGTTGCGGCTCCAAATGTAGACACCGATGGAAGTCACGATGGAAATTGCGATTCCGTTGACCAAGCCGACGATCAGCTCCTTGACGAGCACGCGGAAGCCTTGCGACACGCGAAACTCGCGCAAGGCGAGCCCGCGCATGGTGACGGCGAGCGCCTGGGCTCCGGTGTTGCCGGACTGACCGGCCACCACCGGAAGCAGAACCGCAACAGCCGTGAAGCGAGCGATCGTGCCCTCGAAGAGACCCACGACCGACGCCGCGAGGAAGGCGGTGACCAGGTTGATGTTCAACCAGGGAAGACGACTTCGTACGCCGACCCAGGGCGGGGACAGAGCGCGTTCCTCCCTCGAGCCACCGACCATCTGTTGCAGATCCATGATGGCATCCGCTTGTGCAGCCTCGACGAGGCCGACCTGTCGAATGATGCCGACGACACGGTTCTGAAGGTCGACCACGGGCAGGCTCGAGAGGTGATACTTATTCAAGAGCTCGACCACCTCTTCGCGAGAGGTCATGGGATGCACGGACACGACGCGCGGGCTCTTGAGCTCTGCCAACTGCTGGTCCGGCGCTGCGCCCACGACGTCTTGCAGGCGCACCACGCCGCTGAAAGCACCCTCGTCGTCGGTGATGACGAGATCGGAAATCCTTCGGTTGCGAAGGTTCTGAATCCGTTGGAGGGCGTCTTGCACCGAGGTTTCTCTGTTGAAGACGGCGACCCTCGCATCCATGATTTGGCCCGCGGTACCTGGGGGAAAGGCTAAGATTTCTCTGATTTCTTGTGCCAGAGACGTCGAGAGTGCCGCGAGCAGCTCGGAGCGTGTTTCCTCGGGGAGGCGTGCGAGCAGGTTCGCCGCATGTGCCGGGTCGAGCGCGGACACCAGGTGCTCCACCCCCTTCGTTCCGGCGGCCGACAGGACCGTCGCGGCGTAGTCCCCTTGCATGTAGCCGAGAACCCTCGCCGTCGTTTGCGGGGATTGGGCAGCGAGCACGGAAGCAACCTGTTCGGGCGCGGCGCTCTCCATCTGCCTCGCCACCTCTCCAGGGTGCAAACGCATGAACTGCCCTACGACCTCGTGGACCGCGGTGCTCATTTGCCCCCCCGATCGGGTTCGTTTGACCCCGTGACGATCGCGGCTGCCGACTCGAGCAGTCCACGCAGCCCGAGGGCATAGAGCTCGCCGAGGGCTGATGCGGTTTGCGCACCGTGATCCTGTAGCCCGGTGTCGAGCAATCGATCTTGAAGCTTTCGAAGCGACGCGTATCGGAGGACGCCGACAAAACGCCCGCCCGCCTCGACGACCGGCAAGGCGTGGAATCGCGTCCACGCTGGGTGGGCCACAATCACTTGCCAACGGGCCCGCGCAGAAACGGATTCAACGGGACGAACGGCGATGAGCCCGAGAAGCTGATCGGGCCTCGCCGCCATGAGCTCCGGCAGGTTGACGACTCCCACGAGATTCTGGTCTTCGGATACCACGTACACATAGTGCAAGGCGTGCTTTGCGGCTCCTATGAGCCGCTTCACTGCGTCGCCTGCCGAGACCGTTTCCGCTAGGGCGAGCACTTGTGAATCCATGAGTGAGCCCGCTGTGTCCTGGGAGTAGCGAAGAAGGTTCTTCGTTGCCTTGCGCGCCGCCGGGCTCAGCGATTCGATGACCCGGGAACGCGGCTCCGGACCCATCGCGCGAATGATTGTAGCTGCGATGTCATGGCGGGTCGCAGAGAGCGCAGCTGCGACCTTGTTCAACTCGACCAAATCGAGGGAGCTCGCCGCCAACGGAGGGGCAAGCCATGCAAGAAGCTGGGCCAAGCGATCGAAGGAAAGCTCCCCCAGCACCTCTGCTGCGTCTGCGACGGGGAGCGATTCCAAGACCCGCGCGACCTCGGCCGGGTGAGCATCGGTGAATGCATTGAGCAACCGCGATTCAAGCTCCACGGGGACCCTCCTCGCTCAAGAGCACGCACCGTGTGTTCACGAAATCTCGACCTGGAATCAAGATCTCACCATCGGCAGTCTCCAACGAGACCGCTGTCCGGCTCGTCCTCACGATACGACCCTCGTCTGGGCCGAGACGAACTAGCTGGCCGAGCCGGTGGGACTTGTTCACGTAGTGCATGGCAAGAATGTCCGCCACCAAGTCGCGCGCTCCAAGGCCGAATGCCAATGCTGCGCCAGCGAGTGTAGCCGCCAACAAGATCATGAACATCGCGCTCAGAAGCGACACATCCAAGCCGAGTCGCTCTGCGGCGATTAGGCCTGCGGCAATCACGATCGCCAGCTGGGCGAACCGGGCCAAGCTTCGGGCTTGCGATGCTGGCAATCGAACGGCGGTCTTCACGATCGCGTTCCGCGCGAGCCGGCCCGCGACCATGCCGACAAACAAGAGCGCAGCGGCGATCGCCAGTCTCGGCAGGTAACTGGCAATTAAGCGGACCCAGCGGCTGAAGACGGCAATATCGAGCGCATCGATCGCGACCATGAAAGTGGTCAACAGGACCAGCCAGTACACGCCGCCCGCTGCGATGTTGCCAACGTCGTTGTCTTCGACCGCCTCGGACCAGGCCGCCCGGCCCGTCCCTGAAGGAATCTGCTTCGCAAGCCTTCGGAAGACCCGGCGGACCACCCTACCCAGGCCCCAGGCCAGCGCCCATCCGAGCAACAGAACGATCAGCGCGGTCACCAGATTGGGCAATGCGGCGATCAGGCTAAGCTTCCATTGGCTGAGTGAAGAGAGGATTTGGTTTGTCGTTTCGTCGAGCTTCATAGGATTTCTCCGCCTGAGTCATGGCGACCGGCTTCCGGAGATGACGGCGCCCAGGTGCTTGTTCGAGTGTGCGTTGGCGACTATTCCCTGCTCGGGTTGACGTTGCGATCTTGAGCCCAACTGGCCTCGTCGGTGCCAGTCGCCATCTCTTCTCCGACCGAGGTGATCGAAACCCGCCTCGAATTCAAGCCGAGCGAGCGCATGTACTCGCGAACGACGCTCGCACGGCGCTCGCCAAGTGCGATGTTGTACTCCTCGGTGCCCCGCGGATCACATGCACCTGTCAACATCAGCCCGACTTGGAGCCCTTGGCCTCGGAAACATTCGACGGCCTCCTGAATGGTCGCACGTGCAGTTTCGTCGAGCTCCGCTGAATCGAAGGCGAAATACACCCTCTGCAGCTCGCAGCGCACTTGTTCGATCTGCACCGGCTCGGGCTCTGGGGGAGGCGCTTCGGCCCCCGTGGTGACCTCAGGCTCCGGCTCCTCTGCCTCCTTCTTACAGCCAGCAAACGCGGCCGTACTGAACGCGAGACAGATGGAAATGGTCAGGAAGAATTTTGGATATGTCTTCATGGTTCTGGCTCGTTCCGCAAGCTTCTCGTAGTTCTTGATTTCGCGATCTTCAGTCATCGTATCGTCTCCTTTCAGGGCTCCGATCAGCCACTGATTGGGCCGCTCCAGGAGCACGATCCGTGCCAAGCACGACCGACCGCGGATTCCGCCTCGCGCCGTGGCCGCTGAAAAGCGCGCCGACGAGACGCGGAGTCGCGAGTGCAGAACTTGCTCTTTCGGAGGGGGATCAACGCAATCGGCGCGCACGCCAGGGGATGGACGAGCCACCGCAGTCGGGCCATCCTCGAATCATGGCTGACGAACAGACCGGTCGAATCCTGATTGTCGAGAGCGACCCGGCTCAGCAATCCAAGCTGGAGGGGCAGCTCTCGGCGATCGGGCACATCGTAGAGACGGCGCCCGATGGCATCGCCGCCCTAGAGCACTTGGAGCGCTCGATGCCTGACGTGGTCTTGCTAGATCTGGACCCAGAAGGGATGGGTGGCTTCGACTTCCTGCGGCAGGCCAGAGCCCTTCTTCCTGCCACCTCGTTCATTGCGATGGCGGAAAACTGCTCCACAGACACCGCCGTCAAAGCACTGGAGTGCGGCGCCGACCGCCTTCTCACGCGCCCTATTCGACCGGACGCATTGGCGCTGATCGTCGAGCGGTCCCTCGGCAAACCTCTTCATGCCAGGGACGCGATGGAAGCTCGGGCCGCTGCGGCAGCCAACCTGCCAACGACTCCTCTCTTGGATCGGGTCGTGGGCGTGCACCCTGCGATGCAGCGCCTTTTCAACCGTTTGCGTCAAGCCGCCAAGAGCCGGTCGACCGTGCTGATCCAAGGCGAAACGGGCACGGGCAAGGAGCTGATTGCCAAAGCGATCCATGAGCACTCCCTGAGGAGCGAGGGACCCTTGGTTCGGTTGAATTGCGCGGCGCTCGCCGAGAGTGTCCTAGAGTCCGAGCTTTTCGGGCATGAAAAGGGGGCATTCACAGGAGCGGTCACGCGACGTAGAGGTCGCTTCGAGCAGGCCGATGGTGGGACGCTGTTTCTCGACGAGCTCAGCGAGATGCCGCTCTCCGTGCAAGTCAAGCTGCTCCGCTTTCTGCAGGAACGCGAGCTCGAGCGGGTGGGCGGAAACGAAACGGTGACCGTCAACGTGCGCGTCGTCGCCGCGACGAACCGAGACCTCAAATCGCTAGTAGAAGACGGGAAGTTCCGCGAAGACCTCTACTTCCGCCTCAAGGTTGTCGTCCTCGAGGTGCCGCCCTTGCGTGCGCGGCCCAGCGACATTCCGCTATTGGCCGACCATTTCCTACGGCTTTACGCCGAGGAGAACGCCAAGGAGGTGCAGGGCTTTACCCTCGAAGCGAGAGAAGCGTTGCTGGCTTACCCTTGGCCCGGCAACGTCCGCGAGCTTCAGCACGCGATCGAGCAGGCGGTGGTGCTCTGTGAGAAGGACCTCATCGGCTGCGAAGACCTACCGATTGAGCCGCCCGACCGGGAGGCGGAGCCCTTGGGCCTGCTCATCCCTGGCGTGACACTCGCGGAAGTCGAGCGATATACGATCATGAAGACCCTCGAAGCAGTCGGCGGATCGCCGACCAAAGCCGCAGCGATTCTGGGGATTAGCAAGCGAACCATTCACTATCGACTCGAGGAGTGGGGGGTCGCCAAAAGCAACGCCGACTCTAGCGCGTGAATCGGTCGTCCGGGGTCAGCACGTCGAGGACGCCGTCCACTAGGAAAACCTGCTTTCGCAAGACTTCGCCGAGCTCGGCAGCAATGAAGATGGCTTCAGCGAGTCGACCGGTTTCGAGACTGGCCTCCATGCTTTGGGTCGCCCGGAGGAGTCGCTGATTTTCGGAACGGATTCTCTCGAGCACTTCAGGGGTGACCAAGTCTGATTGGGGATGGGTCATCGCTGCCTCCGGGGTCTAGCCAAGAAAGAAGCAAGTGCCGTGCCTAATGGGTGGAGAGCAGGAAATCACCGTTGCCGCGCACGGAGAGCCGGGACCCGTTCGCCAAACAGTGCAAGGTCTGCGTTCATTCGAAGGCGCGTCAGTGCAGCTCCTGCACTCGCACGCCGGTCCGACGCTCCGAGCCTCGGAAAAGATCCCTCTGCGGGCTCTGAGCACCGTTGGCGACGCGTGGCACGGAACCTGCTTTGGTGCGTGCGCACAAGACGAGCGTCCTGATAGGGTCGGCGTTGAGCGTCGCCTAGAAACCTCAATCGACCAAAGGGAGAACAATGAAAATCGGCATCCTATCGAGGAACGCAAAACTCTACTCGACCAAGCGCCTCGAGGAAGCCGCGACGGCACGCGGGCATTCGGTTCGCGTCGTCGACTACACGCGCTGCTACATGAACATCACATCTCGTCGTCCAGAAGAGGCATCGGGATGCCGGTGACTGGCTTCGGGAATCTGGTTGCGCAGCCCCCGGCGATCGACGACAACAAACATCTGGCCACTGATCAGCAAGGAGCGACGTATGCAAGAGACCTTTGAACGCGGATGGACCCAGGTGTTGGGTGAGGGCCCGCTTGTCGCGGTTGCGTCGCACAACGGACATGAGCTTCGCCCAGAGGTGCGTGACCTGGCGAAACTGCCGGATCAAGACCGCCTCCGCGAGGAGGATCCATTTACGGGTGAATGGGCGTCGATTGCTCCGACCCGCTTCATCGCGATGCGCTCGCGTTTCGAAGTCGACCTCAATCGGGCACGACACGAAGCAGTCTATCTCGGTCCGGACGATGCGTGGGGCCTCGATATCTGGAACGAACCCCTCCCCCAAGGCATCATCGATCGATCCCTCGCCGAGTACGATGCGTACTACGCGGCGCTCCGGGAGGTGCTGGTCGGTCTCGAACGAGAATACGGGGCCTTCGTCGTCTTCGACCTCCACAGCTACAACCATCGCAGAGAGGGCGGAGAGGGTCCTCCAGCGGACCCCGAGAAGAACCCAGAAGTCAATGTCGGCACGGGCACGATGGATCGTGCCTATTGGGCACCAGTCGTCGATGCATTCATGGAGTCTCTCTCCAAGTACGACTATCAAGGGCGACACCTCGACGTCCGAGAGAATGTGAAGTTCGTTGGACGGCAGCTGCCACAATGGGTCCATGAGAATTTCCCCAATACCGGCTGTGTCATCGCGGTCGAAATCAAGAAGTTCTTCATGGATGAGTGGACCGGTGAACCTGACCGTCTCGCCATGCAAGAGATCCAGCGGGCGCTAGCATCCACGGTTGAACCGGTGCTGGCAGCACTAAAGGCTACGAAGAAGTCAAAGCGAAAGATGAAGAAGGGCACGAGTGCGCCGCACCGCGCGATGCGGATCGGTTTCGTAGTGAACGATGTCAGCACTGAGGAAGCCGGTTACACCACCATTCGTCTTGCGATGCGCGCGCGGCAGATGGGCCACGATGTATGGCTCATGGGCGTCGGCGACTTCGCCTATGACGCCGACGAGAAGATCCGCGCAAACGCGAGGTCGGTCCCGAAGCAGATCTACAAGAATGGTGCATCGTTTCTGAAAGACCTTCATGGGAAATCCGCGATTCGGCAGCGCGTGACCGTGGATGACCTCGACATTCTCATGCTTCGGAACGACCCTTCGACCGATGCAATCGCTCGACCGTGGGCGGCAAACATCGGCATTCAGTTCGGCCGCGTAGCAATGCGTCATGGCGTTGTCGTTCTCAACGACCCCGACGGACTGGCGAGAGCCACGAGCAAGATGTACTTCCAGACCTTTCCGGAGGACGTCCGCCCCTTGACGGTCATTTCTCGAGATCGGGCGGACATCAAGGCCTTTGCCAAGGAGCGCGGGACGATCGTGCTCAAGCCCCTTCAGGGTTCAGGGGGACAAGGGGTCTTTCTCGTACGACCGGACGACATGCCCAACCTGAACCAAATGATCGACTCCGTGTCACGCGATGGATTCATGATCGCCCAGGAGTACTTGCCCGAAGCTGCAAAGGGGGATACGCGGTTGTTCGTCATGAACGGCGAAGCCCTTCGTCATCGAGGAAAGTACGCTGCCTTCCGTCGTGTGCGCCAGGGCGGCGATATGCGATCGAACATACACGCAGGAGGGCGTCTGGCGCGTGCCGAGATCGGCCCCGAAGCGCTCAGACTCGTGGAGATCGTGAGGCCTAAGCTCATGCGTGACGGGATGTTCCTGGTGGGCCTCGACATCGTGGGCGACAAGTTGATGGAGATCAACGTGTTCAGTCCCGGCGGGCTCGGCAGTGCACAGAAATTCGAAAACGTGAACTTCTCCGAGGCGGTGATGCAGGCCCTCGAGCGCAAGACGCGCGCGATGGAATACTACGGACGCCAGTTCGACAACTCCAGCATGGCGATCATGTAGCAGCATGGACGGCAAGGGATCCCGCGCGGCAAGCCCCAAGGCAACCGGCCAGGGACAGAAGAAGGGGCCGACGAGCTCGTCGGAGAAGATGTCGACTTCGAAGACCGCGACGATCGCCGACGCCATCCGAGAGCGGGTTGCGGGCGGAGCGCGATTGCGACGAACACTGCCTGACTCTGGAAGGCTCCATATCGACCGGCCTCTGCCTTTCATCGCCGTTCACGTCGAGCCTGACGACCGAGGGGACGCCGGCACGAATCAGCTGGTGACCACCGAGGCCTCCTATCTGTATACGTCTGCCGACAACGGCGGTCGTAAACGCGCCGCAACGCTGGTCCAAGCGCTGGCCGAGACAGTTCAGCCGGCCTTTGGCAACCAGTTCTTGATTCTAGCGATCTGTTCTCGTCCGCCGGAGCATCCTCCCGTCGTCGAAAGCTCGAAAGAGAGTCCCCATCCCGCATTTCGATTGTTCAGCTCGGCGCCGGGCTACAACATCGACTCCATCATCGAGGTGCTCGAACGGCATCTGAAGGCCGTCGACATCCATGGACGTCGCGCCGCTGTCGAAGTCGTCCAGAACGGAGGCGAGTTCCCGCATCGCGACCGGCCGCTCTTGAAGAACGACGTAATGCGGCGCCTTGGCTGCGCGCAGATCACGATTGAAGTCGAACCGATCTATCAGATGGCCGGCGGGAGCGAGGTCTACCCGGCTGTTCTGAAGAACCTCCGGCGCCGACTAGGTCCCGCCCTAAAGCACGCGTTCTTCTACTTTGCCGAGCGCGACACGAGCCTTCGCCCGAAGAACTTCCAGTCGTTGGGGCGACGTGCGCTCGTCAGAGCCGTTTGGGAGGTCGACGCCCAACTCGACGAGGTCGCATCCCGCTTCGATCTATTGCTCGAGGTAAACCCGATCAACACCGAAGCGGTGTGGAACGGCTTTCGCAAGAGCGGCTTCGAAAAGGTGCCTCCGTTTCGGTATCGCCCCCTCTCGGTCGATCCTGTCCTCGCGAAGCGCAAGCTGTATGCGATTCCGCTGGAGAGAATTGAGGACCCTACGATCTCGTTCTTGTTCAGTCAGAAGCAAGAAGAGCTCGATCGCCAGCTCACGATGCTGCACGACCGCGGCACTTCGCGGTTTCTGCTTGGAAGCATCTTGCTCTACGAGCGGGTCTCGGAGGGGCTCTTGCGCTCAGCAGAAGAGATCCTCGAGCAAATCCCGAGCACAACACGCTCGCACGGCGGCGGCCGCACGATTTCGGCTGAGGAGTTCGCAGAACGAGCGAGGGAGGAAGTCGCTTACTATCGCGAAATTTGGGACGGAGTCGATGCGACCGTCGAAGTCATCCCCGGCGTGAGCTCGGGTCTGATGGTGTCGAAAGGCCGCTTGTTGGTTCCTTCGCGCTCGAGGATTCCACTGAACCGAGTCGACGCGCTGATTCAGCACGAGATCGGAACGCACCTGGTCACATACTTCAACGGCAAGGCACAGCGTTTCACGCAGCTTCGAAACGGCTTTGCCGGGTACGAAGAGCTCCAAGAGGGAATCGCAGTGCTCGCCGAGTACCTTGCCGGTGGAATGACCCCTGCAAGGCTACGCACCCTCGCAGCACGCGTCATCGGCGTGGACGCGCTGACCAATGGTGCATCGTTCGTCGATGTGTTTCGTCTCCTGTGTCGATACGGCTTCTCTCGGCAACAAGCGTTCAACGTCACGATCCGCGTCTTCCGCGGCGGCGGCCTCGTCAAAGACTGCATTTACCTTCGAGGGCTCCTAACGGTCCTCGAATACTTGCGCAACGGGGGAGAGTTCGAGCCCCTCTTCGTCGGAAAGATCGCCGCCAAACACATTCCGATCGTGCGCGAGCTACAGAGCCGCCACGTGCTCCAGCCGCCGAAATTCTTGCCGCGTTTCGTCACCCGTCCGGCCTGCCAGGAACGCCTGCAGCTCGTACGCCAGGGGCTGGATGTGTACGAGCTCCTCGATTGAAGGCGACGCGACTCGTGCGATCCCAGTGCTCTCATATTGATCGGCTAGCAAAGAGCACATCGATCATTCCCGCAACGGATGCGGCCCCCATCGCGTCTGAGAGCGGTTCCAGGGTGCACCGCTCTAAGTACCTGGTCAACACCTTGATTGAGCGGTGGGAACCTCGAGCGTTTCCGTTGTGCCTCTGGGGTGACCCGTCGACCAGGTACGCAGCACTCCGTTGGCCGATTCGTTTCGCATCGAGTGCTTTCGGTGTTCGCTGCGGTCGGATAGAGTCACCCCGCCCTGCACGAGGATGCGATCTTTGCCCAGGGCGGGACGAACGCCAGTCCGGACGGGTGGCACAGCTCTCGAGGGCGCGAGCCCGGGGGAAGTGAGATCCGATGAAGAAGTCGACAAGAAACATATTGATTGCGGTCGTTGCGCTCTTGGGGGTCCTAGTCGTTGGCGTGGCCCTCGTGCCGGTGCTTTTCCGAGATCGGATCGTCGAGCTATTGCGAAGCGAGCTGAACGATCGCATCGACGCCACGGTGAGTTTCTCCGATGTCGATGTCTCGTTGCTATCGACGTTTCCGACGCTCACGGCGGCGGCCTCCGAGCTGACGATCACCGGGAAAGGGGGCTTCGCGGAGGTCAAGCTCTTCACGGCCAAGTCTATCGGCGCGGGCATCGACCTAGTTGGGCTCGTTCTGAGGAGTGAGATCACAATCGAGTCGATCGAGGTGAACGCGCCCGAGGTAAACCTGCTCGTCCGCGCCGATGGGAGGTCGAACTACGACATCGTCCCAGAGCCAGCCCAGGGCTCAGAGGCGCCCGAAGAGGCCATCGCCTTCGAAATCAAGCGACTCCGCATTGACGATGGTTCGCTGACCTATGTCACCCCAAGCGTAGACATCGTCGTCGCAGGGCTCGAACACGACGGCCGCGCCAAGATCTCCGGTGCGGTTCAGGAGCTTTCGGCGAAGACCAGCGTCGATGCACTGACGGCTCGAGTCGGTGGCATCGGGTATTTGAAGAAGGCGAAGACGAGTGTCGACGTGAACGCCACCCTCGACACCGCGAAAGAGCTTCTGACGCTTCATGCGCTCGATGTCGCCGTGCATCAGCTTGCCCTCGAAGGGACTGGAGAGATTGGCTGGTCGGGCGCAGGAACCGCGCTCGACTTGAAGCTGGCTTCGAGAGAGGGCCTTCCCGTCAAGGCGCTCATTTCCGCGATCCCCAACGCCTACGCCGCGGACTTCGAGGGGCTGAAGGCAAGTGGCACGTTCTCACTCGCGGCGACGATTCAGGGAGAGCTGGGGCCGGACGATGATGATGTCCCCTCTTTCTCTGCGACCGCAAACGTTCAGAATGGAGCGTTCAAGTATGCAGACCTCCCGCTAGGCGTCACCAACCTGGTGCTCGATGCGAAGGCGAAGCACCCCGGAGGTCATCTGGACAGGATGCGAATCGACGTTCCGAAATACGGATTCGCGGCGGGCAAAAGCAAAGCCAAGGGCCGTGTCACCGTCACGCGGCCCATGTCGCAGCCGCAGGTCGACCTCAGCCTGGACGGCCGCTTCGACCTTGCCGAGATTGCCAAGGCGTATCCGATTCCCGACGTCGAGGGGGTGGAGGGCCTGGTCGCGGCAACAGTCGAGCTCGAAGCGAAGGGGGAGCGGATCGAAAAGCTCTCGGGAAACGTCGAGGTCTCGAACCTCCGCTACCGCCCGACCAACGCTGCTCCGGTCCACATCCGCACCGCACGCATCGTGCTTTCGCCCGAGAGCACGACGATCAAGGAGCTCGAGGCGCAGGTCGCAGGGAGCGACGTCAGTGTGAGCGGGATCGCGTCGCCACTGACCACGCTACTCCTGGACGATCAAAGAATCACCGCGAGTCTCTGGCTGAAGTCGAACCGCCTTCGGGTCGAGGACTTTGCATCGAGTGACGACTCCAATGCCGACGAGGGAGAAGCGTTCTTGCTGCCGGACAACATCGACGCGAAGCTTCAATTCGATGTCGGGACGCTCACCTACGAGGACCTGGTGCTGCGAAACTTCAAAGGCACCGGCCGGCTGCGGGATCGAAAGCTCTTCCTCGAGGGAGTGCGTGCTGATGCGCTTGGCGGCTCGATGAAGGCCGACGGCACGGTGGAGACGCCGAGTGGCGCCCCCGGTAGGTTCGACATTCACTACGCAGTGGACCAAGCGCGCTTCGTCGAAGCGTTCGAATCGCTTCCTTCGATGCGAGCCTATGTGCCCATCGCCCGTTTCCTCGATGGCCGTTTTTCGACCGACCTCGATGCGAGCGGAACCCTGGGTGACGACCTGTCGCCTCAGCTCGAGTCGATCGGAGCAAGTGGAATCGCAGCAGCGATTCAAAGCAAGCTCAACAGCGAGTTCAAACCGTTGGCCGCGCTCAGCGAAGCGGTCCCTGTGATTCGGAAACCTCTGGACATCGATAGCTTTCGGACGCGTTTTAAAATCGAAGATGGCGTCGTGCGAGTGAGCCCCTTCACCGTCAAGTCGGGGAGCGTCTCCATGCTGGTCGGTGGAACGCATGGCTTGGATCAGGAGATGAACTACCAGGTGTCCACCGAAGTCCCTTTGGACAAGCTATCGTCGAAGCTTTCCAAGGAGGTCCAAGTGCTGAAGCTGGACCTCTCGAAGGCGAATGTGGTTGGCGTGCGCGCGAATTTGACGGGCTCGATCACTGCGCCACGGGTTTCGGTGGATGTCGACACCAAGGGACTTCGTGGAGCGGTTGCCGATGCCGTTTCTGCGCAGCTTGCGGCGCAGAAAGCACGCGCGATGAAAGAAGTGACGGAGCAAGCGAAGCGTCTGATCGAAGAAGCGGAGAAACGCGCGGCGCAGATCCGAGCGGAGGCGGCCAAGGCGGCGGAGCTAGCACGGAAAGAAGGGTACAAGCGGGCCGATCAGCTCGAGCAGAAGAGCTCGCAAAACCCGATCGCCGCCATTGCGGCCAAAGAAAGCGCCAAGCGAATTCGGGCCGAGACCGACAAGCGCGCCAAGCAACTCGTCAGCGAGGCAGACAAGCGCGCGAGGCAAGCAGTCGATGAAGCGCGCAAACGGGAGGCGCAAATGCTGTCCGAGGCAGAGAAGCGGGTCGACCAAACGACCAAAGCGGTCGAAGGGCAGACCGACAGGGTGCGATGAGCGAGGGCTCAGGGCCTCCGCTTCTTCTTTCGTTTCGGGACTAGCTCGCGAAACAGATACGAACGACTCGAATCGACCAGGAAGCGCTTCCGAATCACCTCTCGACCCAGCAGCATGCGAAATCCACTCGCGCCAACCGATGATGGAGAGATCCGCCATGGGGGTAAGGTGCCCTTCGGGCGGTTCGGAGCGCAAAGAGAAACATCATGTTTCTGTCCTTTGTCTGCGTGGACAGCCGTTTCAAATTCAACGCGTTCGAGGCGGACCACCCGTAACCGAAAACATCGACGCAAACCGCCATTGCCGCTAGCTTCGGCCCACCGGACACTGCTTGCGCCGCGCCAGCGGCGCGAGGCCGGGAGGATGGCTCGGCCCGTGAACATGGGGACTCTCGAAAGTCCTTGGATATCCGGGATTTTCGCCACGCTGCTTCCGGCAATGTTGCCTGAAAGAGTGGACATTTGAGCGGTTTGGCGTACATGGCCGGCCGCACCGACGCGCAGAGCGCGAGTCGGCAAATCACCCTCAGATCGACGACGCACACGAGGTAATGAACGAACGATTTCCTCCATTCAGCACGCGAAGTGGCACACGGGCCACGGAGAGCAATGGGGAATCAAGAGAATAGACCGGGCATTTCGGGTACTTGGGCTGTTAGCTCAGTTGGTAGAGCAGCGGACTTTTAATCCGCAGCAACAGGCTCGGATAACAGGTTTGTTCAATCGTTTCGCGGCAGAGCGCAGTCAGTAGCGGCCCCATAGCGCCACCGAATGACGCTTTCGGCACACGGTGTGCCACCCGCGCGCCAGCCGTAACTTTTGCCGATGCGCGTCCCGGTCAACAACGCACTGCGCGGGGCGTGTGCTGGATGCGGAGCTTGGCCTCGCAAACCAAGCGCATCGCCGAGCAAGTGACGTCATTTCGTTGCCAGTCTCGCCGCACACCGCGACGCTCGTGCGATGCGACTCCTACAGCCGCAAGAGCGGGAACGAGGCCATTACAACGAAGAAGGGGAGTCGTGAGATGCAGGGAGATGGAGTGGAGATGCAGATATGGGCGAAACAGCCGCGCGACATAACACCTAGTACCGCGCGACTCGGAGCCCGAATGGGCCCAATGGGGTAAGAGAGCCGTCGAAGGGAGCGTTACTCATGTTACAATCCCGCCGTGCGCCCGTTTGAGCAGGACACCTCCCCCGAAGCACGTCAGGTAATGGTCGCTGCGCTGCGTCAGATGACGCCAGCCCAAAAACTGGCTCGTCTGGAGGCGCTGAATCGTTCTGTTGAAGAGCTAGCCCGAACGGGGATCCGCATGCGCCATCCGAACGCTTGCGAAGAGGAAATTCGATATCGACTCGCCTCCATGTGGCTCGACCGCGAAACGATGCGAAAGGTATTCGACTGGGATCCCGACCAGTGACCCAATGGACGTTCAGCGAGTCGCTCGCCGTCGCCGATCGAATCGCACGGGTCTTCGAAAATCTTGAAATCCCCTATGCGATTGGCGGGTCGGTCGCCTCCTCGCTACATGGCTTCCCCCGATCGACGATGGACATCGACCTCGTCGCTGACCTCAGACTCGAAGACCTCGACGCGTTCCTAGCGGCGATTGGGCAGGACTTCTATGTAGATCGCGACAGAGTCAGGCAGTCCATCGAACTAGAAGACTCGTTCAATCTCATTGAACTCAATATCGCGCTCAAGGTCGATATCTTCGTTCGGCGAACAAGCCCACTGAGTGTGTCCGAGCTGAAGCGCGCCCAGGAAGTTACCACCGAAGCTGGTCATCGGTTCGTGGTCGCCGCGCCTGAAGACGTAGTACTTCAGAAGCTAGACTGGTATCGCCGCGGCGGAAGTATTTCAGAGCGTCAGTGGGGGGACCTGCTCGGAGTCTTGGAAGTGCAAGAGGGGCGGCTCGACATGGACTACTTGCATCAGTGGGCAGCTCAGCTTCAGCTCGAGGAGCTATTCGCAAAGGCTTTGAGTGAGGCCTCAGGTGCGTAGTGAGGCTTGAGGCCTACCAAGGCGCTGTCTGCGCCACGAGCGCCGCGACCGGTTACTTGAACACCGGTTCGTAGTCGGTTCCGTAGGTCTCGTTGATTTCCTCGTAGATCGGTTTGACGACTTCGGGGAGTGGAACGACACCGGACTTGGTGAAGTCCGAGAACGGGATGGCCTTCGAGGTGTCGGGTGGGTTCTTCTTCCTCATCGCGGGGCTCGGCCAGATCTCGTCGTCGACGGCGGACATCCGTACGCTGACGTCGTCCTTGGTGACGTTGAAGACCATATAGTCGAGGGCTAGCGCCAGGGGGCCGTCATAGGTCTTGCGAACACGGCGCATGACCTCGGGCTGCGTGTCGAAGTCGTTGAAGAAGTGGTAGCCAACGGCGAGTCGCGGCTCGGTCATCGACATGACCTTGCCGAACTGCTCGGGCGAGGTGTGGCCCTGCGTGCCCACGTTGAGCGCTTCGAGAGGTGCGAAGCCCTGCTTGGTCACCAGCAAGGTCGACGGCAGGAAGCACTCGTGGATCGCGATGTCGGCGCCCTTGGTGTGTTCGATCCACCATTTGTTGGGAATCGTATCACTGGAATACGCGAACTTGAGCCCATTCCATTCGAGGATGAAGCTCACGGCGCCATCGAGACCGTGAACGGCCGGGATGCTTCGAATCGTGACGCCGTTCTCCTCGAAGATCACCGCGTTGACGCCATCGAACGGAAACTCCGTCACGTCGAGCTGCGCACCGCGGAAGTCGATGACGCCACCACGAGTGCCAATGTCCCAGACGTACATCTGCTCCATCAGCTTCATGGCATGCGCCGTGCCGTATTCGGGCGTCGCCCCACTCGGGCCCCAGATCCGCAGAGGCGTAAGACGGTTCATCGTGGTGCCGCCGAGCCAGAAGGTCGGCAGGTCTCCCATGTGGTCGACATGGAGGTGTCCGAAGAACACCTTGTCGAGCAGGTCGTAGGGGATCTTCTGTGCGGCGAGTCGTTCGTGGCAGCCGGCGCCGATGTCGAACAAGAACTTGTCACCGTTGCCAAGCTCGACCAGCCAACAGGCTGCGGCTTGCTTGGGTCGCGGGCTCGGCATGCCTGTGCCAAGCGCGACGACGCGCATCTCGTCTTTGGCAACAGGCTCGGTCCCGGGGTAGTAGACGTCGAGCTCGGGCGCGTTCGCGGAGGCCGTCTCGGTTAGCGCATCCTCTCGCCCGGCCTGTTCGTCAGAGCGCCCCCACGCATAGCCACCAGCGACGGCGATGGTGAGGATGACTAGAACAACGATGCTTCGACCTGACGACACGGACGGGACCTCCTAGCGAAGCGGGGTTCTAGCACGGGACGCTGACACTGGCACCGGCGCTGACGCTGACGCTGACGAGGGCACCAAGCGCCGCCTGATGCGGTCCCTCGAGCTCCTTCGCGCTGACCCCGAACGTGGCCCTCTAAGAGCAGGAGCTTTTGCACCGTCTCAACCCCCGCTTTGTGATTGCATGAGATGCGGATCTGCTCGGCGACGCCATGGCGCTCAGTGAGTCCGAGCGTGAGGGTCCGGCTCAGCGGACCCCGTGTACGCTGTTCCAGCGGCACCAGGGGACGACACGGCCCCGGTCCTGGAGCATTGGGGCGATCGAGCGCCCCTCCGTCGCCGCGTGCGGAAACTGGAGGCTGCCGTGACCTCGACGACGTCAAATCCCTCGATACCGGGGGCTTTCTCGCATGCGGCTACGAATGGCTGCGGCTGCCGGAGTGGACATTTTGTCGACTTGGCGTATATGGCGGGCCGCACCGACGCGCACCGCGCTAGTCGGCAAATCACCCGCAGATCGACGACGCACACGAGGTAATGAACGAGCGATTTCCTCCATTCAGCACACGAAGTGGCACAGGGGCCACGGAGAGCAATGGGGAATCAAGAGAATAGACCGGGCATTTCGGGTACTTGGGCTGTTAGCTCAGTTGGTAGAGCAGCGGACTTTTAATCCGACGGTCCAGGGTTCGAATCCCTGACGGCCCACCCTAGAGGCGCAAGCCTCACTTGCTTATTGTCCCCATCGTCTAGTGGCCCAGGACCCCGGCCTTTCACGCCGGTAACCGGAGTTCAAACCTCCGTGGGGACGCCGGCCCCGAGATCAGCAATGGTCTCGGGGCCATTGATTGTGTAGTCCGATCCAACCCCGGCTTTGGCCGGGCTTCTTTCTTTGCGCAGCAGCACGGTTCTATCCTCGCTCCCCTGGTAGCTGTACCGGGTCGCAATCTACACTGGGCGGCGCGACATAGTCGATGTCGCCCGATCGCTCTCGGACCGAGGCTTCAAGCGCGCTCCGTGTGCATGGACCAAATGAATGTACTTGTTCGCCCCGATCGCGACAGCGGGACATGACGTCATCGCGGCTCGGGCACGCGTCGCAGCACTCTTGCGAAAGGGGGGCGGGGCAGGACGCACACTGATGCACAAGGCCGAAGTTGTGACCGATTTCGTGGATCGCGATGTCCAAGATGACGGCATCGGGGTACGGTTCGCTGGTGTAGGTTCCGCCTCTCCCCCAGCCTCCAAGCGAGTGTACGCCAGTAAGGGAGACGATGTCGTCTAGGGCAAGGCCGAGACTCGGCAAAGCGTCGGAAAGCACCACGACGAGGTCAAACTGCTGCGATCCGAGATCGAGCACTGCGCGGAGGTCATCGAGAAAGCGGTCGCGCGCACCGAGTTCGTTGTAGCTGTCTGGGTCAAAGGGGATCTCGTCATCGTAGTAGTACCAGATGCGTGGCAGATCAGCCTCGAGAAGGTTCGGATAGCCAGCTGCCAACTCGCTGTAGTCACGTGCCGGAGTGACGTGATACTCGACTCGGTCAAACCGTAGACCAATCAGCCCGCCCGTCGCCTCGTACAGTTCGATGGGTAACCGTTCCTCAACCATGCGGGTCGAAGGTAGTGGGTCCGCCTCGCGCGTATCGAGCTGGACCAGCAGAGCCGAAAAAGCGTAGCAACTGTCGCTGTCCGGCCCGAGCTCGGCACAAACGTCCCCGCTGGAAGCGTCACCACCATCGTCGTTGCCGCATCCAAAGGCCAGCGCCACGAAAAGCGCGAGAAGCAAGCGTGCAGTCCTCGCCGAGAGAAAATCCATCAAGCGGTTCTCCTCATAAACCAGCAACCGAACATTCGCGGCGAAACATCCGGCATTCGAGTGAGTACCGCGACGCAAAGCGTACCGTCGGCCAGGCGCTCGACGCCGCTGAGGTAGGGCAGCTTCTCGGGCGTGAGAAGCGTTGGGAGTCCGTCGACTTCATGCTGGCGTCGCCTAGCTTACCACGAAGCGTGCGCCCCTCTTTCGACACGGGCCGCCACCGCGCTTGAAGATGCGCCCATGCCGGGATCGAGGACGTCAGGCAGCCAGCCTCCGCAACCCATCCCAATCCGTGAGGAACCCCACGACTTGGTCCCAACTGGAAGTGATGAGGGACGCCACGTGAAACAAAAAAAGAGGAGGGAGGACTTCGGTCCTCCCTCTTCTAGCTACTTGGCCTCGCTCTACTCTTTCCAGCGCGTCTTCGAGCTGGCGCCCACCAGACCGAGGTCGAGCAGGACAGTCACCACGACGAGCACCAGATACATACCGTCGACCGATCCATTGCTGTTGATGGCGAACGCATAGGAGAGCGTCGTCAGTGGCATGAAGAAGAACCCGAGCAGTGGCCAAATCGTCGTTTCGTAGGCCTGTCCGATGTAATCACTGAAAAGAACGACCAGAAAAATGGCGAAACGCGGGGTGCCAAGCGCCAAGCAACCGACGAGAAACGGCATGTGGCGACCCTAGCACGGGCTCAGCTCAGGCAGTCGAGAGCCAGGACGCTGGAAGGAAGGTCGCCCCGCAGAGATACGCGGGCACGGCAATCATCGATTGCTCGAGGGTGTTCTGGAGTAAGGACTGCAGGATGTGCGCTCGCGCGGTGCCCTCGATATTGCCAGCAACAAGTCACAGGCCACCCCTCTGCTTTCCCCATGAATCCATGCGTCTCCAAGGTCGAAGTTGAGATCGACTGTAGGTTCGTGAGCGGGGTTTTCAAGCTGCGTGTGCGCCCCGGTGACGGATTTGGTATTCGAGAGTCAGGGGAACGAGAGGCCGACGGGGGCGGCCACCGCCATGACCAAACGAACACTCGATGAGGCCTGGACGACTTGGCTCGAGGAGAACCTGGAGCGCCAATGCGACCCGAGTGAGCTGGTGAGTATCCTGCTCGACAACGAGTTCGAGCTCGATGCGATCCGAGAAAGCATGGGAGAGCGATTCCCCGCGGACACGGATTTTTTCGCCACCGCCTGGCCCAACTACCAGGCCCTTGCCAAACCCCGCCTCACTCGGCACACAGCGGACCCGAAACTGCGCAAGGTGGACACCGACAGGGCGCAAATCTACGTACTGGATGACTTTGCGACTGCGACTGAATGCGATGAAATGGTGGACATCATCAGTCGCAATCTGCGACCGTCGACCATCACACTGGACCGCGGCGACAAGTATTTCCGTACCAGCAGCACCAGCGATTTGTCCTTACTGAACGACCCTACAGTAGCCGCCATGGATGAGAAGATCGCCAGGACGCTTGGGATTCGCGTCCAGTACTCCGAGGGCATCCAAGCGCAGCGCTACGACCTGGGTCAGGAGTTCAAGGCGCACACCGACTACTTCGAGCGCGGGACGGCCGAGTACCTCGAGCACGCCTCCCGCACCGGAAATCGCACCTGGACCTTCATGGTCTATCTGAACGAGGGCATGGAGGGAGGCGGCACGCAGTTCTGCAATATCGACGAGGAGTTCTCTCCGAAAAAGGGGCAAGCCGTCGTCTGGAACAACCTGCACCCCGACGGCACGCCGAACCCGGATACCGTGCACCACGGCATGCCTGTCACCTGTGGACACAAGATCGTCATCACGAAGTGGTTCCGAGAGAGAGGCTCCGGGCCGATGTTCTACGACGAATGAAGCCGGCGGTTTGACCACACTGTGCCTGTGGCGCCACAGAATCCGTGCCCAGGAGGCACAGGTGCAGACGCCTTGCGCGGAACTATGGCGAAAACGCCCGGCACGCCTCTTGCGTGTAGGGCCAACATGCCCTCAACTCATCCCAGAAGCCGTTCCGCCGCGATGGCCCTCCGGGAGCGACTCCTGCTGTGGATGTGGAAGCACGGCTGGGTTTCCCGACCGCTCTAGCGCTGCTGCTCCTGCATCTTCTTCATCCACTCTTCGCGCATCTTCTCTGCTTCTTCTTGGCTGGTCGGCATCTTCATGTTGGGCATGCCCTGTGGCATGTCCGGCACCTCCGTCACCTTGTAGCCCGGCGGCACCGCAAACTTGCCGGCCGCGACTGTCTTCTCCTGCATCCGGGTGACTTCGAGGCCACCTTGCCGGCCGCTCTTGTCCTTGGACTGCATCTTCATGACGAAACCCGACTTGAAGCCGTATTCCTTCTCCATGATTCGCGTCCATTGGCTGCTCTGGCCCTCGCCGCCACCGCCTCCAAACGAGAAAATCGTCTGCCAGAGCTTTGCCGGGTACCGGTCGCTCAACCAGAGGTCTGCGGTACTCCCTTCATCCTTGTCGATTACCCGCAGGTGGCGGGTGCTCTGCCCGGCGACCTTGTCGGTGCCAAGCTTCTTGACCTCGACGTTTGGTTTCTCGTTCTTCTGTTTGCCGGTTTGGCTTTGGGCCATCTTCGAGATGGTGTCTTTCGCAATCTTCGTGGCCTGCTTCCGCTCGTGGTCGAGCGCGTAGTCGTATTTGCCCTTGGCCGGCTTGATGTATGAGGCGCGATTCGACTCCCCGCGAGAGCTTTTCGCCGTGGTGTCGATTCGCACGTCTCCGTTCTTGGCGACGTAGATTTGCATTTTGACCGCGCCAGACGAAGCGTCTCCGATGGACTTCGCTTCGATTTCACCCTCGAAAGCGAGCGCCGGCGCCGCCGTGAACAGAACCAACAAACCAATCAACCTACGCATCGATACCTCCCAGCCTGCCTCCGAAGTCCGGGCGACCTTGGTTCAGGTGTGACAGCCCTTGAGCTCGCCCTCAATCGCAGCTCGGTACTTCTCCTTGGCGCCGCCGATTACGGCAGCACCGTGGCCGGGCAGAACGTGCTCGAACTCCAGCTCGAGGACCGAGCGCACGTCCGCGGCCGTGGGGTGCGCGAACTGGAGCCAGCCGGGGCCGACATTGTAAGGCTTCATGAAGCCCATCCGCTTCATCATGATTTTCGCGAGGAAGCTGTAGTACTCGTCGGGAGCCGGCGTCTGCTGTAACGAGTCGCCCGTGATGAGAATGCCGCCCTCACGGGCAAGCCTGCAGATCCCTTCGGGGGGATCGGACGTCGTAAACACCTTGAGCGAAGCGTCCGCGATCGGAAGGGAGCTTTGCTCGTCGAGCCATTGGTCGGGTTCCATGAACGGCGCAGGGGCCTTGTCTTTTGGGCTCAACCCCCGCACATAGCTCTGACCCTCGACCGCGTAGACCTTCGCGCCGTAGCGCTCCCGGTAGAACGCGTCATCTCGCCCATGAAACCCGCCGATGCGTACGACGTGTTTCACTTCCCCCAGTGCGTCGAGCTCTTTCAATCCGTCGTCGCTCAGGCGCATGCTGTTCAGAATCACGAGGCCGTCGTCGCCTCGGACCACCGTCATCGAGCGGCCAATTCTCATCGGCAAGCGCATCGGCATCCGAATGCCACCGCGCACGAACCAAACGCCATCGAACAGCTCTTGGAACGGCCCGTGTGGCGATGCGGGCGGGTGCCCTCCCTCGACCGACTTCGCTGCGACCATGGCTCTCCCCCTCAGTTTCGGTGATCAGCGCTCCGCGAGTTGCACACCAGCGAGCTGCGCGTCGGGAACTCGAGTGAACTGCACGCGCTTTTTGAAAATCATGATGTGCGCGGTGAGCTGGAGCTCCTTCGCATTCGGGACTTCGATGTCGATCGGGACTTCGCGCTTGCGCTTGATCGAGTAGGCCCGGCCATGCCAGGCGCCTTCGTTCTTGTCGAAGCGGAGCTGGCGGAACACCACGATGCCCACGGTTTCGGGCCGTTGCCCGCCGTCGACGATGACGCCGTGATAGCCATCCGCCTCGCGCCTCACCTCGATAATCGCTTCGCCCTCGCCGCGCTGCCAGTAGCCGAGGATCTTGGCTTCCTGTTCGGGCAGGTCCGCCGCGTAGGCCACTGTGTGGAGGGCACCGAGGAGCAACCACCCGGCGAGCAACACAAACGACACTGTCTTGGGCTTGAGGATGGGCCTTCTCCTTTGCGGCGACGGGGAAAGCTGATGTTCTCTCAAGACGATGCTTTTTGCATCAGAAAAACGACATTTCTGACGATTCGACCGAGATCGCCTCTGTCATCGACCTCACAATGGGGGGCCTCGCCCGGCCGCCCGCGGCCGTTGCAGCGCCTCCGTAGACGGGCGTAGGATGGCCGCTGTGAAGAAGATCATCCGGGGGTTCGCATGGGCGCTGGTCGCTCTGGTCATTCTCGTCGTCGTCGGCGGCGGCATCGCTTGGAGGCAACTGCACCCATCGCCGCCAGGCCTGCAGGTCTGGACCAACGGACAGATCCTCACGATGGACGCCCAGGGCCGCCGAGCCACGGCGCTCGTCATTGAAGGAGATCGGATCGTCGCGGTTGGCAGCGACCGGGACGTGCAGCGCTGGCTGTCTGAAGCGAACGTCACGCTGGACCTCGATGGGCGCACGGTCGTCCCAGGCTTCATCGAAGCCCACGGTCATTTCCCAGGCGCGGGGCTCGAGGCGATCGGCGCAGACCTGAACAGCCCTCCCATCGGTGGAGTCACCAACATCGCCCAAGCCCTCGATGCGCTGAAGAAGGTCGATGCCGAGCAAGCGGGTGACGGCTGGCTGCTCGGCTTCGGCTATGACGACACGATGCTCGAAGACCGGCGGCACTTCACCCGCGACGATCTCGACAGCGTTTCGACGAGCCGCCCGATTCTCGCGATGCACATCTCCGGGCACATGGCCGTGGTGAACTCGGTGGCGCTCGAGCGTTACGGAATCAGCGCAGAGACGCCGGATCCGCCCGGTGGAGAGATTCGCAAAGATCCGGAAACGGGAGAACCGACAGGCCTCCTCCTCGAGACTGCCGCCCGGCCTCTGCAAATGGATGCGCTCAACATGCCTCCGCTCCAGCAGATCGCCGTCGTCCGCTCCGCGGCTGACACCTACGCCGCACAGGGATTCACGACAGTCCAGAACGGGCTCGCGACATTCGAGCAGGTCAAGGGCTTGAGCGCTGGCTCGAAACTGGGTTTCTTTCCCCAGCGCCTGGTGATCTGGTCCAAGGACGAGCTCGCCCTCGAGGCGGCCAAGGGCATCGTGGATCTCGGGCAATACGCGAGCGACCGCGTACACATCGGCGCTGCCAAGTTCGTCGGCGATGGATCGATACAGGGCTACACCGGCTTTCTCTCGGAGCCCTACTACCAGCCTGGCGAACACGCGGCGGATTACAGGGGCTATCCGAATATCGAGGCGGAGTCGCTCAAGGCGCAGGTCAAAGCGATTCATTGCACGGGGCAGCAAGTGGCGGTTCACGGGAATGGCGACGCCGCAATCGACCAGTTCCTCGATGCCTGGGAAGCCGCGCTCGCAGCCTGCCCAGCCAAAGACGCTCGCCCCGTGCTCGTACATGCGCAGATGTCCCGCTACGATCAGCTCGATCGCATGAAGAGACTGGGTGTGACTCCAAGCTTCTTCAGTGCTCATGTTTATTACTGGGGCGACCGCCACCGGGATACTTTCCTCGGACCCGAGCGTGCGGCTCGGATAAGCCCTGCAGCAAGCGCCGCCGACCTCGGCATTCGGTTCACGACCCATCTCGACACCCCCGTGGTCCCCATCGACTCGATGCTCCAACTCTGGACCCCGGTCGCGCGCCTGACCTCGAGCGGACTGATGCTGGGCCCCGAGGAACGGATCTCCGTAGCGCAGTCGCTGCGTGCGATGACGTCCGATGCGGCCTGGCAGCTCCGCTTGGATGAGCAACTCGGCTCGATCGAAGCCGGCAAGCTCGCAGACTTGGTGATCCTATCCGAGAATCCGCTCGACTACGACGGCAATCTCCGCGATATCCGCATCGAACGAACGCTCGTCGGCGGGGTGACGATCTACGAGAACCCCCAGTAATCGCCCAGCCTCGCCCATGACCGCCCCTCCCCCAAGCCGCTTCCGCGAAGGTTCCATCGGACGCATGCTTCGCTTTGGCGTGGTGGGTTTGAGCGGCGTAGTCGTGAACCAGGGGCTCCTCATGCTTCTGCACGGAACCCTTGGTGCCCCTTTGCTGCTCTCGAGCATCATTGCCATCGAGGTTTCGATTCTCACGAATTTCGTACTGAATCACACCTGGACCTGGCGGGTGCCGCTCGGCGAGCCCGGCTTGATTCGCCGCGCGATTCAGTACCACGCAGCCGCGGTCATGGCGGCGTTCGCCGGCAACGTCATCATCTTGATGGGCGCCGTCGAGCTCTTCGGTGTCGACTACAGAATCGCAAATCTAGTCGGCATCGCGGTGGGCACCGTCATCAATTTCACGGCCGGAGAGGTCTGGATCTTTCGCTCGCGTTGAACCGCCCGCTCCTAGGCGGCATCGCGCTGGCGCTGCGCCAACACGTAGGGCTGGACGATCGCGACGGTGAACTGCTCGCCGGCTTCTTCCTCTTGCCAGGCTTCAATTTGCGCGTCAGTGGGCTTGCCGAGCTGCCCTGCCTCCATCCAGCATCGGACCCGTTCGCTGTCGTCTTGGGCAACCGCAACCGCGACTTCCAACAGATCGAGCTGTGGAGCGACGAGCACCAAGCCCCCTCGCTTGGCGTGCGGCCCCAGCGGCTTCCAGTCGACGTTCTGGATCTCCTGCGCGAGCCGGGCGCGTAGGTCCTCACTCATGCGCGTAGCTTAGCAGGGCTTGGGCCCCATGTTGCCCGGGGTTCCGCTAGACTCCGCCCATGCTGCTGAGCAACAGCGATCCGAACATGATGAGCGGCGTCCTGCTTTGCCTAGGCGGCCTCGGGCTTTTCTTGCTGGGAATGCTCGTTCTCACCGAGGGCCTGCGCGCTCTGGCGGGACGCGCATTGCGTCGCATGTTGAGCGGTTTCACTCAGAGCCCCCTCTCCGGTGCGATGACCGGCGCAGTGACCACGGCCGTGGTGCAGTCTTCCAGCGCGACCACCGTTGCAACCGTGGGCTTCGTGGGTGCCGGCCTGCTCACATTCCCTCAAGCGCTCGGCATCGTCCTCGGCGCGAACGTCGGCACGACGATAACCGGCTGGCTCGTGGCCCTGCTCGGCTTCAAGCTCGAGCTCGGCACCGCGGCACTGCCCATCATACTGATCGGCGTGCTCATCCGCCTCCTCGCTCGAGGACGCGCTTCGGCAGCCGGGTTCGCAATAGCGGGTTTCGGCCTGATCTTCGTCGGCATCTCGCTCTTGCAAGAAGGCATGGGTGGATTCGTCGGCGTCATCACACCCGAAAGCTTTCCCGATGACACCTGGGCAGGGCGCTTGCTACTGGTCGTGTTCGGTATCGGCTTCACGCTCGTGACACAGTCCTCGAGCGCAGGCGTGGCCATGGCCTTGGCCGCGGTCAATGCGTCCGCGATGACGGTGCAACAGGCCGCCGCGGTAGTCATCGGGATGGACATCGGAACGACGGTCACCGCGGTCCTCGCCAGCGTTGGCGGATCTGTGCACGCAAGGCGCACTGGCTATGCGCACGCCTTGTACAACCTGTTCGCAGGCACTGGGGCGTTCCTGATCCTCGTCCCGTTCATGCATGCCCTCGAACGATTCGCGCCGCGCCTGCTCGCCTCAGAGCCAGAGCTCGTCCTGGTGGGCTTCCACACCCTCTTCAATCTCGTCGGGGTGAGTGTCGCCCTGCCCTTCGCGGCTCAGTTTGCGCGCCTCCTCATCCGGCTCACCCCCCGAAAGGGCGTACCTTTCGCGCGTGTTCTCGACCTCTCGCTCCTCGACGCCCCTGCCGCTGCGCTCGACGCACTTGGCGCCACGCTGGCGGAGCTCACGGCCAGCACATTCGACACGGTCCTGCAGCTACTGTCGGTCAGCCGCGCACACAGTGCCGACTCGCTCATCGCCCAACTACGGCAAGCCCTCAGCGAAACGCGCGACTACGTCGAGAGCATACGCAGCTCGCCGGACCTGGGATGGACCTACCATCGACACCTCTCGGCGATGCACGTCATCGACCACCTCGATCGCCTGGCGGATCGCTGCGAGGAGTCGGACCGCTGGGCAACCTTGAAAGAAGATCCGAAGCTCGCGACGATCGCGAGGGAGCTTGGGCCCGTGCTGAACGAGGTCGGCAAAGCGCTGACCCACGGCGAACGGACGGTCCCCGAAGAAGGCCTCGAGACCGCGTGGCAATCGCTGCAACAGCAGGGTCGCGAGTATCGCGAAGATGTGCTCGAAGGGGTTGCCAAGGGAGATGTCGACGCGAGCGAAGCCATCGAACGTCTCGACGCCGTGCGCGGCGCTAGACGAGTCGCCTACCACGCCTGGCGAATCACCTACCACCTCAACCGCTGTCGCACGCACGACGCACCGATAGAGGGCCTCGAAGTCACACAGGTCCCTCCTCATGCCGAAGCGGAGCCGCCGGAACCCAGCTAGTTGCGCTCCACGCTCGGGCGTGACTTCTGCAACACCGTCACAATCCGGCGTTGACGCCCCCGGACCGCAACCGTACCCTCCCGTCTCCGGCAAATTGAGGAGATTTGAATGATTCGAGCAGGATGGACCGCGCTACTTCTAGGATTGGCACTGTTGAGCACAGCCGCTCCAGTCGACGCCGAAGGCGACACACAATCCAAACCCAATATCCTCGTCATCTGGGGGGACGACATCGGCCAATCGAACATCAGCGCCTACACAATGGGTCTGGTGGGGTACAGGACCCCGAACATCGATCGTGTCGCGGCGGAGGGGATGATCTTCACCGACTACTATGGCGAGCAGAGCTGCACCGCGGGCCGCTCGTCGTTCATCACCGGGCAGAGCGTGTTCCGAACCGGCCTGAGCAAGGTCGGGATGCCCGGGGCCGACCAGGGCCTGAGCGCCAAGGACCCCACCATCGCTGAGCTCTTGAAGCCGCACGGCTACGCGACCGGCCAGTTCGGCAAGAACCACCTCGGCGACAAGGACGCCATGCTCCCGAGCAATCACGGCTTCGACGAGTTCCTCGGCAACCTCTACCACCTCAACGCCGAAGAAGAGCCGGAGAACGAGGACTACCCAAAGAACCCGGAGTTCAGGAAGCGCTTCGGTCCGCGCGGCGTGATTCACAGCTACGCCGACGGCCGCATCGAGGACACCGGGCCGCTCACCAAGAAGCGCATGGAGACCATCGACGACGAAACCGTCGCGGCGGCCATTCGCTTCATCGAGCAGGCCCACAAAGACGGCAAGCCCTTCTTCGTCTGGTGGAACGGCACGCGAATGCACTTCCGCACGCACGTCAAAGCCGAGCATCGCGGCATCTCCGGACAGGACGAGTACGCCGATGGGATGGTCGAGCACGACATGCACGTCGGACAGCTCCTCGATTTGCTCGACAAGCTAGGCATCGCCGACGAAACCTTCGTGATGTACAGCACCGACAACGGGCCGCACTACAACAGCTGGCCCGACGCAGCAGCCACGCCGTTCCGCGGCGAGAAGAACACCAACTGGGAAGGCGGATGGCGCGTTCCGGCTATGGTCCGCTGGCCCGGCAAAATCAAGGCTGGCTCGGTCTCCAACGACATCATGCATCACATGGACTGGCTCCCGACCTTCGTCGCGATGGCGGGCGACCCGAACATCAAAGAGAAGCTCCTGCAGAAGAAGAAGCGCCGTCAGAAGGGCTTCCGGGTACACCTCGACGGTTACAACTTCTTGCCGTACCTCACCGGCCAAGAAGAAAAGGCGCCTCGCCAGGAGGTCTTCTACTTCACCGACGACGGCGACCTCGCGGCCGTTCGCTACAACGACTGGAAGGCCGTCTTCTTGGAGCAAAAGACAGAGGGCACGCTCCGAGTCTGGATGGATCCTTTCGTTCCCTTGCGCGTTCCGCTGATTCTCAACCTGCGCCGCGACCCGTACGAACGCGCGCCCATCACCTCGAACACGTACTACGACTGGCTCATCGACCGGGCCTACATGCTCTACGGCGCACAGGCGATCGTCGGCAACTTCCTAAAGACCTTCCAGGAGTTCCCGCCTCGGCAAAAAGCCGCCAGCTTCACGGTCGATCAGGCGATGGAGAAGCTGAAGCCAGCTGCGCACTAGGCTTCGTACGCACCGACCCCCGTTCCGTCGACTCTCGGCGGAACGGGCTTCCCGCGTGGCGCCTTCCGTCGTCGCGCAGGTCTAGGCGGCTAGGCTAGCTCGAGGCGAGGCGTTCGTACTCGTCGAGCAGCTCGTCGACGAGCGAGTCGACCCAGGTCTGTGCGTGCGGGCTGCCGAGCACCGAGGTGAACACGGGCCAGGTCACGTCGGCGAGGGCATCGATCGGCGGCCGCACCTGGCCCGCGCTCAGCTCGAGTACTTCCCCGATGGTCTTGCCCTCAGCGTGGCCGAGCGCCTGGTCGACCCAACGACGGATGTCGTCGCGCATCTCCGGCATGGCCGTGACGTGCCGGGCGCTCAGCTCGACCACCGCGCCGATGTCCGCGATGAGCTCGTCATCCGCCGCTTCGAGCAGGAAGGCCGTGGACTTCGACAGCACGAAGCTCATGAAGGTCGCGCGAAACTCGATGGAAGCCGGCTCGTCGATCTTGGCGATGGTGAACTCGGCCGCCCGCTTCAGCACGGGCTCGGTGCTTTCGGCGATAAACGACTTGATCTCCGGCTCGATGCGACGCTGCAGGTCGTCGATGAGCTTCTCGGCGAAGGCGCCGGCGCTACCCAGCATGCCGAAGCGGCCGACCGGAGAGACCTTCATCATCAGCCTCGGCAGCAAGGTCGAGAAGTCTTTCAAGGCGCGATAGAGGGCGTCGTTGACGACTGCTTCGGCCGCCTCGCCGCGAAATATAGCCCGCACCCAATCGGGGTGAACGAGGCCGGGCCGGGCGATCGCCTCTTGAAGCTTCGCCTGCGCGTCCGGGGGCAGAAAACGGCTCAGCGGCCGCTCGTCTTCACGCAACTCCGCGATGACCGCCCGGGCGATCTTCGGCGTGATGGGGCGGGCGAGCTCCGTGACGATGTCGGTCGCGAGAAAGGCGTCCGCGACGGCCTTCACCGTGTCCGCGTCAACCAACTCTTCTACAGGCGCTCCGAGAAGGTGGTCCCAGGTCGCTTCGAGCAACTGACGCCATTGTTGCTTGGGCTGCTCCCCCTCGGTCAGTCGCTGCTGAAGCCAGCGCTTCAGCGCTGCGCGAATGTCGGACTCGGCGGCCATCCGCAAGACCGTAGCCCGGGCCGAACAGAGCACAAGCTCCCCAGAGCGTCGGTCGGAAAAAGGCCGTCACCGATCACTACGATTGAGGTACGCTCCGACGCCATGAGGTCACGTTGGACGAGTTGAAGTATCGATCGGCTTCGGAATGCCTGGCCTTGCTTCGAGACGGCGACGTCAGCTCCCTCGAGCTGGTCGACGCATGCATCGGCCGCATCGAAGCCTCGAACCCGGAGCTCAACGCCGTTGTGGCGAAAGATTATGACCGCGCCCGGGAGACGGCCCGACTGGCCGACGCAGCCCGCGCGAAGGGAGAGACGCTGGGTGCCCTTCACGGCCTTCCGATGACGATCAAAGACTCCTTAGAAACCGCGGGTCTCGTCACGACTTCCGGTGCGCCTGAGCTTCGCGACCACGTCCCGACAGAAGATGCAGTGGCGGTGCACCGCGCGATCGAGGCTGGTGCGATCGTTCTCGGGAAGACCAACCTGCCCATTTATGCGGGCGACTGGCAGAGCTACAACCCGGTCTACGGACGCAGCAACAACCCTTGGGACGTCACCCGAACGGTCGGGGGGTCCTCCGGTGGCGCAGCTGCAGCGCTGGCCGCCGGCTTCGTGCCCTTGGAGATCGGGAGCGACATCGGCGGCTCGATTCGAACCCCTGCTCACTATTGCGGGGTCTACGGCCACAAGCCTTCACACGGAATCGTTCCGGGGCGCGGGCACATTCCCGGGCCGCCCGGAACAAAGAGTGAGCCGGATCTGGCGGTGGTCGGTCCGCTCGCGCGAACAGCGGGCGACTTGCAGCTGGCGCTCGATGTGATCGCTGGCCCGGACGAGCTCTCGCGAGCCGGATGGAGGCTGAATCTGCCCTCGCCGCGCGCCGAGCGGCTGAATGACTTCAGGGTTGGGTACTGGCTGGACGACCCGCTCTGCCCCATCGACTCTAGCGTTCGCGATGAGCTCGAGGCGACGATCGAGGCGCTACGACCGCAGGTGAAGCTAGTGGACATCGGCGAACCGCTTCGGCTGGAACGAATCGTACCCTTGTACGTCCGATTGCTGATGGGCGTCATCGGCGGAGACATGCCCATGCCACTCCGGACGATGACGCGGATGCTCCTGCCCTACTACGCACTGGCGGAGCGCCTGGGCATCAAGCCCGACCTCGTCACGATGAACGCTGCGCGCGGCATGCACCAGTCGCATTCCGATTGGAACCGCGCAAACGAAGGGCGCACGAAGCTGCGCTGGCAATGTCACGAGCTCTTCAAGGACATCGATGTACTCCTCACGCCAGTCGTCCCCGTGACGGCGTTTCCGCATCAGACCGAAGGCAACCCACTGTCGCGAAGAATCACCGTCAACGGCGAGAAGCGCCCGTACATGGATCACGTTTGCTGGGCAGCCCTAGCGACCGCCGCGTTCTTGCCAGCGACGAGCGCACCGGTCGGCGTCGCGCCAGACGGTCTGCCCGTGAACATCCAGATCATCGGCCCGTTCTTGGGAGACCAGACCACGATTCGATTCGCAGAGCTCCTCGCCGAAGGAAGAGGCGGCTTCCGACCGCCACCTCCACTCTGACACGCTGACCCTGGCATTGCCCGACCGACCCAAGACATGCGTGGCAGCGCGAGCCCGAAGGGCGAAGCCCGGCGCGAACGCGCCGCCAAGCGCGAGCGAAGCGAAGCGCGCGGCAGGGAGGATTACGGGTGGGGGTGGGCGGGCGGTGTAACCAGACCTGGCGCTGC
>Ga0316201_10000134_pt1 | contig 33023 bp, 33 predicted proteins | sample CS6wburrow_MG_FD_204516 | JGI IMG/M metagenome (GOLD analysis project Ga0316201, IMG submission 204516) | Coastal sediment microbial communities from Delaware Bay, Delaware, United States - CS-6 worm burrow | ecosystem: Environmental > Aquatic > Marine > Coastal > Sediment | place: USA...
CTGCATTCTGCAACGGATTTAATGCCGCGGTTTTTTCAGGACTTACCGTATCAGTTTTGTTGGCGTCATCAAGCCTGAACACATCTGTACCGCGTGCACGGTAACCAATGTAATACAACGGCCCGCCGACAGCGCCCTGGCTCGACTGAAAACCACCCCCGAGCAAATGGCTGAGCTGATGATGTTGCCCGGTTTCAATATCGTAGCGGTACAGGTTGTATACACCGTCAGCTTCGCTGCTGTAAAAAATACTGTTGCCGTCGGCTGAATATTGCGGGTAGGCCTGTATTACACTGTTTTGTGTTACAGGCTCCCAGCTTTGCAACGCGAGATCGAACAGCTCGATATTCCAGCCATACTGTTTTCGCCAGAGTGCTGCGACAAGCTTTTTGCCATCGTACGAAGCATCGATTTGTGACACTATTTCATTATTTGATGAAGACCATAAACTGCGTTTAATAACACCGCTGCTGTCAAGTTCATGTAATTGGTGTTTTCCGCCGCTATGATGGACTGCAAATATGCTGTCGCCTGCCGCACTCCAGGTAGCACGCTGGTATCGTGCGCAGTGCGTGATGCGTTCCAGGTCACCATTGGCGAACGTATAAAGATCACTGTAAAGGTTGAGGTTATTACACACTTCTGGCTGGCTGATAATGATATCGCCGTTATCACTGACATCAAAGTCTGCCCCGTAATGCAGTTCAGCCAGCACTTCAACGTTACCGCTACTATCCTGTCTGACCAGCTCCGGCTGGTGGCTGCCATCATTACGGATGTAGTACAGGGTATCGCCTTTAACCCGCACCGGCTGGTTGGCGTAACCACTGCGCGTTATTTCAATGGCTTCAGTGGGGCTTGCCTGGGCTTTGAGTGCAGCGATTTGCGGCTGAAATTTTTCATCCAGCCAGGTTTCATATTCGAGCCACATTTGCGTGACATCTTTGCCGAACACCCGGTTGAAAGTGCTGTTGATAAAAAATGGCAAAAGATTATCGCTGTATTCCTCGACGAATTCCTGTAATTTTTCTTCGCCGTAACGTTCGGCGACAAAACGCATAAAATACACGCCGTATAAATACCGCGTTGCGCCGGATGGCCAGGTCGTGATCGGCAGGTTGACCTGCGACACCGGCTTGATGCCCTGCTCTACTTCCATGCGCATCATCATTTCAAACATTGTACTTTGACCACGGCCGATACCACGCGCGACATCGGTTTCCTTGTGCGTGGCCAGGCCTTCGATCACCCACAGCGGTTCAAAAATATTGGGAAACAAAAACAGGAAACGGCCAAACACACTGCGCAGGCTGCCGGGTGCACCTTCGGCCTTGTCGAGATGCAGCACGTGGGTGTATTCATGGGTAATGAGTAAGTCCATCCAGTCATCAAAATCTTCCAGCCCACCAAGTCCCGCGGGCGGCGCCATGAATAACACGCTGCGATTAATATTGATGACGGTTGCATATCCGTTGGCGAAATCACTTTCGTCACTCAGCACGAGGTGGGTTTTTTCCGCGGGTTCCCAGTTGAGTTCGCGCGACAGGCGCTGGTGTGCGCGCTCGGCAATAACTATGGCGCGTTCTGCGCTCGACTGGTGTGGCGCATCAAAATGCATCTGGAAGTGCGCGGATTCAATCGTGCGCCAGTGATGCGAGGGGTCAACCGCGTGCGCCTGCCTGCAAAATAACAGCAGACAACACGCAATGAGTGTGGGGACAGCGCCAGGCTGCAAGGTGGCTGTGTTTTTAGTCCTGTAACGCATATACCAGCAAGACTGCGCCCACGCCGCCCAGGATCCATGTGACTATCGGCGCACCCAGAAATACAGCAGGCGCAAAACCGCCGACCGCGTAAACCACGACTGCGCCCAGCACCAGGCTGGCACCAATAATACTGATGACGCTGCGCTTGTTACTGCGCCGTATTTCATGGCGAATATCGCGCATGGCATTGATGTGCTCGCGTTGATAATCGCCTTCGGAATAATGTTTTAATGCCTGGTAAATCATCCCCGGCATTTCCGGCAGTTTTTCCACCAGGTGTGGCAGGTTGTCTTTCATACCGCGCAGCATGGCGCGCGCACCGACCTGCTCTTCCATCCAGCGCTCTAAAAACGGTTTTGCTGTTTTCCACAAATCCAGCTCAGGATAGAGCTGACGGCCCAGTCCCTCGATGTTCAGCAGGGTTTTCTGCAACAGCACCAGTTGTGGCTGCACCTCCATGTTGAAGCGGCGCGCGGTCTGAAACAGGCGCAACAATAACTGTCCGAAGGAAATATCTTTTAGCGGTCGTTCGAATATCGGTTCGCACACACTGCGGATGGCCGATTCAAATTCGTCAACGCGCGTACCCGCGGGCACCCAGCCAGATTCAACATGCAGCCTGGCGACACTATTATAATCACGCCGGAAAAATGCCAGGAAGTTTTCCGCCAGGTAACGTTTATCGGTCGCGTTAAGTGTGCCCATGATGCCAAAATCGACAGCCACATACTTCGGCATCAGCGGATCATCAATGTCGACAAAGATATTACCGGGGTGCATATCAGCATGGAAAAAGTTGTGTTTGAATACCTGGGTGAAAAATATTTTAACGCCGAGCGCGGCCAGCCGTTCCATGTCGGTACCGCGATTCTTGAGTTCGTCCACATTGCGAATCGGCACGCCGTAGATGCGTTCCATCACCAGTATGTTTTTACGGGTGTAGTCCCAGTATATTTCCGGCACATATAAATCGGTCGAACCTTCGAAGTTACGTCGCAGCTGGCTGGCATTGGCAGCTTCGCGTAACAGGTCGAGTTCGTCGAGAATGGTTTTTTCGTATTCGGCGACGACTTCCAGGGGCCGCAGTCGTCGCAATTGAGATGAATACCGCGCTGCTAGTTCGGCAATGATGTACAACAGTTCGATATCGCGCTTGATCACTGGCATAACATCGGGTCGTAACACTTTGACAACTACATCGGTGCCGTCCCTGAGTGTGGCTGCATGTACCTGGGCAATCGACGCGGAAGCAAGTGGCTTTGTTTCAAACGTCGCAAACAGTTCGCGCACCGGCTGACCGAATGCTTTTTCGATAATTTGCTCGGCCTTTTCACCGGGGAACGGTGGCACGGCATCCTGTAATTTTTGTAAATCGTCTGCAATATCATCTGCCAGCAAATCACGCCGTGTGGACAGCATCTGGCCAAACTTGATAAATATCGGGCCAAGATCTTCGAGCGCACGCCGAATGCGTTCTCCGCGCGGCGCGCGTTTGCGTCGAAACCAGTTCCAGGGCAATAGATAGATCAGGTAGCGCACCGGCCTGAACAGGTGGGTGGCAAATATTATTTCATCCAGCCCGTGGCGCATGAGTACAATGTTGATGCGCAACATGCGGAAAAACTGCCCGGGCTTGATGATTCTCATAGTGGGTGATGCTGTATCAGTTGGCTGAAGGTGTGTTCATCTGGGCAAGCTCCTTTTCGAGACGCGCAACATCATCACGTAACTGGTCGACCTGCCTGTAAAAGTTTTCCAGTTCCGCTGCTGGAACCACATCACGACTTTCTTCCTGAACATATTCAGTTGAATCCTCGATCACTGACTGCACAGACGTTTTGCCCCAGCTATGTATTTTACTCAGGGTCCTGAACAAATGATGTGCCGGTGCATCACCCAGCATACGTGACGCCAGTTCTTCCCAGTCGATATCAAGCGAGGCCAGCAGTTTTTTGAAATCGCGGCCCAGCTGGCTATCGCCTTCAATACTGACATCGCCTTTTAGCAGCATCGGCGTAACCTCCTTGCTCAGGCCCATTTTAAACAATGCAATGGGTGTACCGCTGATGGTGGCATCTGCTTCAGTGTCACACTCTGCGCGTATGTCCATGCCATGTTCGCGGGGGAACAAAAATAGATCGCGCTCGATCAGTTTAATATGTATACGGATAACCCGTCCCGACATTTGCGCCAGTTTTTGATCCGCTTCCGGATCCAGCGCCAGCGTGGCATTGACCGTGGCTTGCAACCAGTCGAGTGCAGCTTGAGTCACCATGCGTTTTACAGTTTATATCCCTTGTGTAACGCAACGATGCCGCCGGTCATATTGTAATAGCGGCAACGCTCAAAACCTGCCTGCTCCATCATCGACTGCAGGGTCTTCTGGTCGGGATGCATGCGAATGGATTCTGCCAGGTAACGGTAGCTGTCGGCATCATCGGCGATCAGCTTGCCCATCATCGGCAACACATTGAATGAATAAAAATCATACGCCTTGTTCAATCCCGGCATTACCGGTTTGGAAAATTCCAGGATCAGCAGGCGTCCGCCCGGCTTTAACACGCGGTACATCGAGGCCAGCGCTTTTTGCTGATCAGTGACATTGCGCAAACCAAAAGCAATCGTTATGCAGTCAAAACTGTTATCGTCAAACGGAAGCTCTTCTGCATTGGCTTCGACAAATTTGATATTGCTGCCATAACCCTTGTCGAGTAAGCGGCGGCGTCCCTGCTCCAGCATTTCAGGATTAATATCAGAGATCACCACTTCGCCACTGTCACCCACCTGTTGTGACATATACATGGTCAGGTCACCGGTGCCGCCAGCAACATCCAGCGCGCGCTGCCCGGTTTTCAAACCGGTGTGGCTCATGGCAATTTTTTTCCAGATGCGGTGAATGCCAAACGACATGACATCGTTCATCACATCATATTTACTTGCGACCGACGAAAACACTTCGGCCACCAGCCCGGCTTTTTTGTCACTGTCGACCTGCTTGTATCCAAAGTGTGTTTTGTTTGTCATTGTATAATTATCCTGGTTATTAATTATCCGCTGATGAACGCAGATGAACGCGGATTAAATAGTTGTTTTGTCGCATCCCTGGCATTCACTTATATGAGATCTAGTTTCAGTTTGGTTTTTACATTCATAATATTTCCTTTTTCATCTGTGTTCATCTGCGTTCATCCGTGGACTAATTATTCTTTTTCCTTTCTTTACCCGCGGCTTTCAGGCGTGCGAGATAATCTTTCCAGCGTGCGTCGTATTCATCGCCGAGGGTATACAGGTATTCCCAGGTATATAAACCGGTATCGTGCTTGTCGTCAAAACACAGCTTGATGGCATAATTGCCCTGCGGTTCTATCGAATCGATATTGACGTCTTCCTTACCGACCTGCAGCACTTCCTGGCCCGGGCCATGCCCGGTGACTTCGGCAGACGGTGAGTACACCCGCAAATACTCACACGGCAGTTTGAAACTTTTACCGTCGCTGTATTCTATTTCCAGTACGCGACTTTTCTGATGCAAACTGATGTTGGTTGGTTTTGGCATAATAATCTCTATTCTGTTTAAAACATTTTTGCCACACACGGCACAGAGTTAAAAATATACGATCCACAGATGAACGCAGATGAACACGGATTAATTCCAAAACAAGAATATTCTTGTGTGCCGCAGGCGCACAAAAGACATCTGTGTTCATCAGCGTTCATCTGTGGATAATTAATCTTTTATTTTTATAATTACTCATAAAATATAACGGCTCAGGTCTTCGTCCCTGACCAGTTCGCCGAGACTGTCCTGCACGAAGGCAGCGTCAATCTTTACCAGCTTGCCTGCACTGTCCGGCGCATCGAAAGATATTTCTTCGAGCAGTCGCTCCATCACCGTATGTAAGCGGCGTGCGCCGATATTTTCCGAACGCTCGTTGACACTAAAAGCAACTTCGGCAATTTGCTCGACACCTTCCTCGGTAAACTCGATATCGACGCCTTCGGTTTTCAATAATGCGCGATATTGCACGGTCAGTGCCGCGTCTGGTTCGGTGAGTATGCGCCGAAAGTCGGCCGCATTGAGCGCATCCAGTTCGACTCGAATGGGCAAGCGCCCCTGCAACTCAGGAATCAGGTCAGACGGCTTTGACATCTGGAATGCGCCCGAGGCAATAAATAATATGTGGTCGGTTTTTACCATGCCATACTTGGTAGTCACGGTACAGCCTTCCACCAGCGGCAATAAATCGCGTTGCACGCCTTCGCGCGATACATCGGCACCGCCGTGATCGGCACGCTTTGCCACCTTGTCAATTTCATCTATGAAAACAATCCCGTTTTGTTCGGCGTTTTCGAGTGCGCGTGTTTTAATTTCATCTTCCTTGACCAGCTTGCCGGCTTCATCATCAATGAGTGCACTACGCGCCTGTGCAATGCGCATTTTTTGTGTTTTCGTTTTGCCACCCGACATGTTCTGAAACATGCCCTGCAGCTGGCTGGTCATTTCTTCCATGCCGGGCGGCGCCATTATTTCAACACCGACCTGGGGCTGGGAAACTTCAATTTCGATTTCACGATCATCGAGCTCACCGGCGCGCAGTTTCTGCCTGAATTTTTCACGTGTACTGCTATCGCTGGTTTCCGGCTCACCAAAGCTGTTGCGCGCGGGCGGCAACAGCGCGTCTAGAATGCGTTCTTCTGCCGCTGTTTCTGCGCGGAACTTTACTTTTTCTACTTCCTGTTCACGCGTGGCTTTGACCGACATATCTACCAGGTCACGAATGATGGAATCGACTTCGCGACCGACATAACCGACCTCGGTAAACTTGGTGGCTTCAACTTTTACAAACGGTGCATTGGCCAGATGCGCAAGCCGACGTGCGATCTCGGTTTTGCCGACACCGGTCGGGCCAATCATCAGAATATTTTTCGGCGTGATTTCATTGCGCAGGGCTTCATCAACCTGCAGGCGACGCCAGCGATTGCGCAAGGCAATGGCCACTGCGCGCTTGGCTGCTTTCTGGCCGATGATATGCTTGTCCAGTTCCTGAACGATTTCTCTGGGTGTCATTTCAGACATAACAGCGGGTCTCAACTAATTTCTTCAATGGTGCGCGACTGGTTGGTATAGATACAGATCTCGCCGGCAATTTCCAGGCTTTTTTCGACAATATCACGTGCCGATTGATCGGTGTTATCAAACAGCGCACGTGCAGCCGATTGTGCATAAGGCCCGCCGGAACCGATCGCGATCAGATCATCTGCAGTATCAATCACGTCACCCGTGCCCGAGATCAGTAATGACGATTCTTTATCGACCACGATCAGCATGGCTTCGAGCCGGCGCAGCATGCGGTCCGTGCGCCAGTCTTTTGCAAGCTCGACCGCGGCGCGGCGCAACTGGCCGCTGTGACGTTCGAGCATGCCTTCAAAACGTTCTAACAGGGTGAATGCGTCTGCCGTGGCGCCGGCAAATCCGGCGATGACCTTATCGTGATAGACCTTGCGCACCTTGGTGGCATTGGCTTTCATAATGGTATTGCCCAGTGTGACCTGGCCGTCACCGCCGACGACTACCGAGCCGTTGCGACGCACGGTAATTATGGTTGTGCCGTGAAATGTTTCCACCTGAAACTCCGTTATGTTTGGCCTGGCTAACTATCAGCTCAGACGGCTGATTTTACACGATTCCTGCAGCTTAACGCGCCACAGCATGTGTGGACTTGCGCCGGGTCAGGATTTGCGAGCGCGCGGGTGGGCCTTGTCGTAAACGCTGGCGAGATGCTGAAAATCAAGATGGGTGTAAATCTGGGTGGTACTGAGATTGGCATGGCCGAGCAGTTCCTGGACTGCACGCAAATCGCTGCTCGATTCAAGGATGTGAGACGCAAACGAATGGCGCAGCTTGTGCGGGTGCACATGGCTTTCAATGCCCTGCTCCAGCGCCCATTTTTTCAGGCGTTGCGCAATACTGGTGTGGCTGATGCGGCTGCCGCGCTGGCTGATAAATACCGCAGCCTCATCGTGTTTGAGCAGCAAACTGCGCTGCTGCAACCAGCGTTTCAGCGCGCTTTGTGCTTTTTTACCAAACGGAATTCGGCGTTGTTTGCGGCCCTTACCGGTGACCGTCAGCACGCCCTGCTGCCAGTCGATATCCTGCAAATTGAGACTGCTGAGTTCGGCAAGTCGTAAGCCGCAGCCATACAGTAACTCCATCATGGCGACATCACGTCGTGCCAGCGGCGCGTCTGATTTGATATCCAGCAGGCGACTGAGTTCGTCGACATTGAGCGTGTTCGGCAGGCGCCGGCTGGACTTCGGCGCGGGTACGCCCTGCGCCGGATTACCCGCGGCCAGCTGGTGCCGGCAAAGAAATTTGAACAGGCTGCGAATGGCAGACAACTGGCGTTGCAGAGATTTGCCCGAGAGCCCCTTGCGGTGCTGGCTGGCGACAAATGCCCTCACCTTTTTCTGGTCGATATCCGCCCAGCGTGTTAGTTCGCCGCAAAATCCGGCAAGCGCCGCCAGGTCACGCTGATAGGCTGCCAGCGTATGTTTCGAATACCGTTTTTCGGACCGCAGATAGTCGTAAAAGCGTGCCAGGTCGGCCTGACAGGACATCAGCGTTCGAGATGAACCGCCAGCGCAGCGCTGACAATCTCGCCGATCTGGGTGAGAAATTCTGTGCCCATGTTGCTGGTAAAGCGCCCTGCTTCGCGTCCGCCCAGGCCCAGCAGGCCGAGGTCGGCGCCGGCCACCAGCGGTATCACCGCGGCCGAGGCGATAGTGTCAGCATCGTTTGAAAACAGGAATGCTTTTTGTTCTGCGGTGCTGCGCCCACATACCGGGTTGTGGTGTTTCAACATGGTTGCAAAAGAGGCCAGTGCGTCGTCTCCGCGGGAGATAAACAGCTCGTGCTTGTGCGCCAGCAATTGTTCGTCATCGCTGAACAGGCGTACCGCAACAAAATCCGCCTTGAGCTCATTACCCAGTTCGTCCACGACACTGCTGATCACATCATTCAAATCATGCGCCCCCAGCAGGTTGACGGCAATGCGGTGACGGCTGTCGGCAAGACGTTCATTATCACGCGCAATGTCCATCAGTGCGCGCAAACGTTTTTCGTGTGCCTTCAGCTTGTCGCGCAACATGAACACCTGTCGTTCGATAAGTGATATCGCGCCTTCGGTGGGATGTGGAATTTCGAGATCGAGTAACAGCTTTGGATGCCGTAACAAAATGTCGGGATGCTGTTTTAATAAACTGATGAGCTGGAGTTCGTCTGCCAGCATGTCTTCGTGTGAGTGCTGTAAGCTTTGTTGTGTAGTTTTTGTCACAGTTCTATTTGCCCCTGAAAGACTGTTTCCGCCGGCCCTGTCATCATGAGTGACGCCCCTTCACCGTGCCAGCGAATTGCAAGATTACCCCCGGTGAGTGCTACCTCGACCGTGTTATCGAGTAACCGGTTGTGTATACCGACAGCGACCGCGGCACAGGCGCCGCTGCCACACGCCAGTGTTTCACCAACGCCGCGCTCATAAACACGTAGCCGGATATGCGAACGGTCGATTATTTCCACGAAGCCTGCATTCACATGGTTCGGGAACCGTGTGTGACTTTCAATCGCCGGCCCCAGAGTACTCACGGGCGCCTTATCAACCGCATCTACCAGCAACACTGCATGAGGATTGCCAATAGATACCGCACCTATAGCATATTTGTCACCATTCACCATCAGATCGTAGTAATCCGCGGTGTTTTCAGCCACAAAAGGTAACGACGCCGGTTTGAAATCAGGCACACCCATGTCAACAGTCACCTGGCCATCATCTTCGAGTATCAGCCTGATCAGGCCGCGTGCGGTCTCCACCGGGATGTTACGACTGGTCGTCATACCGGTCTCGTGCACAAACTTTGCGAAGCAGCGTGCACCGTTGCCGCATTGCTCAACTTCACCACCGTCGGCATTGTAAATACGGTAGCGGAACTGCGCATCCGAGCGCGTGCTTTCTTCAACCAGCAGCAGCTGGTCAAAACCAACCCCAAAATGGCGGTCGCCCAGGCGCCGAATTTGCGTCGTGGTCAGGGCCACATCCTGGGAAATAGCATCGATGACAACAAAGTCGTTACCAATACCGTGCATTTTTGTGAATTTAAGCTGCATATCGCGCATCTTAACGGCTTTTTTGATCTGCTTGCAATCAACGCGCATAATGTGCGAGTATTTATGTCAGACGACTGACTAAATAACCTGTTAACCTGACAAGGTAGCCCCAATGAGCGCTTCTCCCGACACTAAGCACGCTTCACTCACCGACATGATTGCCGAATTTCAGGCGGATTTACTGCCCACACTACCAGCCGAGGTTATGCAGACCATGCAACAGGCCGGGCAGAAAATTGCGGCGCTGGGCATCGAGCAGAGCGCACTCAAAACCGGTGACCGCTGCCCCGAATTCAGCCTTACGAATGCCCGGGGAGAGCACATATCTTCGCGCCGGTTACTCGCGAAAAGTGACCTGGTGATCAGTTTTTATCGGGGCGCATGGTGCCCTTACTGCAATCTTGAAATCAAGGCACTGTCACAAAACCTGGCTGAAATCCGCGCCATCGGCGCCGAACTTGTTGCCATATCGCCACAAATTCCAGAAAAATCCGAGCAACAGTCAGACAGCCTGAAGCTTGATTTTGAAGTGCTCAGCGATACCGGAAACCAGCTCGCCAAACAGTTCGGGCTGGTATTTACCCTGCCGCAAGCCGTGCGCCCGCTCTACCAGGCCTGGGAAATTGACATCCCTGCGCACAACGGCGACGACCAGTTTCAACTGCCGGTGCCCGCTACCTATATCATTGACCAGGCCGGTTTTATTCGTTATCACTTCGTCGACAGCGATTACACAAAACGGCTGGAGCCGTCGGTGATTATGGATCAGCTGCGCAGCTTTATATCACACGCGTAAAAAAGGGCTGCACAGGCAGCCCCTTTAAATCGCACCCGGCAGCAGCACCGCCGGAGTGAGATTATTATTTGCCGGGAACAGTCGTCAGACCCAGAATTTCCCAGTCCTGCATGCCGCCACGGTACCACTTGATTTTGTCAGCCGGGTAACCGAATTTCAGCAGGTTCATGATGTTGTTCGGCGACTGGCCACACCACATGCCATTACAGAACATCACCAGGGTTTTGGCCGCACTGTAATCGATTACGCTGGACACCGTGCCATTCGCAATCGCTTCGTCGACATCGAGTACATCTTTGCCGGCTTTCAGTTTGGCACCAAACTCATCGGTCAGGATGGCGATAATGCCTTCGGTGGTTGCGCCCTTGGCTGGATTCAGTTTGGTCCAGGGAAGATTTTTCGCACCGGGTATCGTGCCTTTTTTCACCCAGTCAGGGGTACGCGAATCAACCACCAGCAGGGTTTTATCACCGCCGGCCATTTTTTTCAGATAACCGATCATTTCGACTTCAGCGATGGTTTCCACACCCGGTGCGAGTACCGCGGGTTGAATACAGAACGGCGGGCAGGGGCGTGAGGTTTTGGCAAAGGCAGCATTCACCTTGTTGTCGTTGTTCTGGTTACGCATGATTTTGGTCTTTTTGCCATCATGCATAACTTCGGCATCCATCATGTCGCCGGTAATACCGACGGGTTTGCCGGCATGGATGTTGGCGGACATCGACAGACCTATCGCCATTAGTGATGCTGCGAATAATTTAGTGGTGCTCATAGAGTGCTCTCCTCGAGTTCGGTATTGGTACAGGTTTCAGTGGCACTGCGCGGCGCGCACTGCATTAATCACAATCTGGCTCTGCTTCTTCGCCTTCGCCTTCTTTTTTCGTGTCGCCGTCCTTGTTGTCATCATCTGCAGCGACAATACAGACACTGGTATCTAAATCGATACCTACGGCTGCGCCAGCATTGCCAGTCAACATGACCAGCAATAGTGAAAACAGGGTAAGCCTTAAGCCGGTAGTATGTTTCATACGAACTCCTGATATAGCGATGGTTCAGCCTAGCAGACTGGTTTAACATCTTGAGCGATGTTTGCCTGTTTTTTCTACGTCAATTTGTCAGCCTGAATAGGCTGTTTCAAAGCGCTCACGCGGCTGACGGCTGGGCCCGAATTCGGGTGACAGGAAGCAGGCGAGGGCGAGGCGCTTGCCAGCTTCAACTGGCGGGCGCTCATGTCAGTTAAGTACGGCTTCACCTTCCAGCAACTGTTGAATGGTTTCGCGTTTGCGAACCAGGGTCGCGCGGGCACCATCAACCATGATTTCAGCTGCACGCGGGCGCGTGTTGTAGTTCGAGCTCATGCTAAAACCATATGCGCCTGCTGAACGCACTGCAAGGTAGTCACCCTGGCGCAGCGCGAGTTTACGCGCTTTGCCGAGAAAATCACCGGTTTCACACACCGGCCCAACGACATCGTAAATGTTTGCATCGGCATCGGTGCGAGGCACCAGCGGCACAATGTTCTGCCAGGCGCCATACAGCGCGGGGCGCATCAGGTCGTTCATCGCCGCATCCACAATGGCAAAATTGCGGTGTGCATTGTGTTTCAGGTACAGCACCTGGGTGATCAGCACCCCGGCATTACCGACAATAGCGCGGCCCGGCTCGATCAGCACTTCGACATCACGGCCACGCAGACGTGCCAGCAGGGCAGCGGCGAGTTCGGCCGGCTGGGGCGGCTGCTCATCTTTGTAACATATGCCAAGGCCGCCACCGAGATCGAGATGTTTTAGCACGATACCTTCGGCCTCAAGCCTGTCGACCAGAACCAGCACGCGATCAAGCGCATCCACGAAAGGCGTCACTTCGGTGAGTTGCGAGCCAATGTGGCAATCAATGCCGACAACGTCGAGCGCAGGCAGCGCCTTTGCTTCGCGGTAGGCGGCGAGCGCATCGTCAATTGCAATGCCGAACTTGTTTTCCTTTAAGCCGGTGGAAATATACGGGTGCGTTTTGGCGTCGACATCGGGATTCACCCGTAGCGATACCGGGGCGATGCAATTGAGCGCATTTGCGACCTCGCTGAGAATTTCGAGTTCGGCGGTAGATTCCACGTTAAAACAACGAATGCCGACGTCTAGTGCACGTGAAATTTCATCGCGTTTTTTTCCTACTCCGGAAAATACGATTTTTGCGGGGTCGCCGCCGGCGCGCAATACGCGCTCGAGTTCACCGACCGAAACAATGTCAAAGCCGGAGCCCAGCCGCGCCAGTACATTGAGTACCGCCAGAGTAGAATTTGCCTTTACCGCGTAACACACCAGGTGGGGCTGCGCCTGCAGCGCCTGGTCAAAAGCATTCCAGTGACGCTCAATGGTCGCGCGCGAATACACGTAGCAGGGCGTTCCCCATTCGGCAACGCGACTGGCGAGATTAACCTCTTCGGCCCAGAGCGAGCCATCACGATATTCAAAATAATCCATGGGTGTTACTGCGCTTTTTCTGATTCGGACGGATTGTCATCGGGCAAATATAATGGCCCGGTCTTGCCACAGGCGGGCAGTGTGCACACGAGAATCAGCAGGGACATGCCGATGGCCGCCGAAATAGCCCCGGAAATGGCCCTGGTAAAGCGTGCTGATTTCATGACCTGCCTCGATATTTTTGTGTTGCCAGCGCAATTATTGCAATAATCCCGCATGATAAAAACCATTCTTAACAAATAAGTACATATCATGCCCGATTGTGAAACTGATCTTGACTGTATTGTGCTCGAAACCAGTGATCAGACCGACGCCAGCATTATCTGGTTGCACGGCCTGGGCGCAGATGGCAGTGATTTTGTGCCCATTGTCGAACAGATGAAATTGCCGGATTCACTGCGCTTACGATTTATATTTCCGAATGCCCCGCTGCGCCCGATTACCATTAACCAGGGTTATCGCATGCCCGGCTGGTACGATATTACCGGCATGGACGTGGTCTCGGGTGAAGACGTGGCCGGTATCGAACAATCGAGCCGTGCCATCGACGCCCTGATACAACAGCAAATCGGGCAGGGCATAAAGGCGCATCGAATCCTGCTCGCCGGGTTTTCCCAGGGTGGCGCCATCGCACTGCACTGCGGCCTGAAACAGGCCGCGAGTCAGCTTGGCGGCATTCTCGCACTGTCGAGCTATTTACCCGGCTGCACACGGTTCAACGCAGGGCATGCGCTGCCGCTGTTTTTCGGACATGGCCGGGAGGACAATGTCGTGGCGCTGCGTTTCGGTCTTGAAAGCAGTAAACGCCTCGAACATGCTGGTTACAGCCCCGAATGGCACGAATATACGATGGGGCACAGCGTTTGCATGGACGAAATCATCGATATACGACGCTGGCTGCTGGCCTGCCTGGGCGGCTAAACAGGTGGTTTTTTACGCATGGTGATCAAACCTCAGCATGCTATTATCTGGACGAGTCCAACCAGGAATATTGGGTGTACTGTATGGCAGATAACGAAATCAGGCTCAGCCTGGGCATTTCCCCCGCGGAGCCACTGTGGAAGCTTGCGCCCACACGCGATGCGGACGGTAATCACCTGAGTGATTTCCTGATGATAATTCCCAGGCTCAGCAAGAAACCCGAGCACTACATCAAGCAAACCCTGGGTGAGCTCGAAAAAGCGCTGAAACAGTTCAGCGACACCGTTGTGTTCGCCAACCTCGATATGAAACTCAATACCCTGTGGGTTTCATTCAAGAACGAACCCGGTATTTTCATGGAGATTACGGCCGCGGTAAAACGCGGTGTTCCCGAGGCGAAGCTGGTGGGCGACATGGGTTCTCGCCTCTACAGCAAATAAAGATACCCAGATAATGGAAAATCCTGCGATTGATATTGACGCTTATAATGCCGTGAAAGAAGCCATGGGCGATATTTTTGTCGACCTGATACAGACCTTTCAGGATTATGTTCCCGGGCAAATCAGTAAACTCGGTGAAGCCATTACGCAATCCGATAGCGATGCGGTATTCAATGCCTCACACGCAATCAAAAGCTCCAGTGGCACCATCGGCGCGCTCGGCCTGGCCAGTAGCGCCGAACACATCGAACAACTGGGACGTGCAGGCAGTACCGATGGCCTTGATCAGCACTTTGAAAATTTACAACATCTCTACCAGCAGACGATTGAATTTCTGCAGCAGGATAATAGCGCCTGACTATTATATTAAACTGCAACTAAATAACACGATGCGACAGGAGCTCGTAGCGAATTAAGGAGTTACTCTGATGGAAAAAACCAGCAACATGCCACTGTGGGTATTTCTGGGATTAATGAATGTAGAAACGCGCAAAGGTGCGCTGATCCTGGTCAGCCTGATGATCGGCTTTGCACTCGCTTCAGTACCGTTGTCATGGTACCTGGCAGACTGGAGCTGGGCAGCGATGCTGCTGCCGATGGGACTGTGGTACTGGCTCTGCCTGCGCTGGGCCGACCGTAATACTGTCTGGTCAAAGGAATAAAAATAAAATCTGTCCACGGATCAACGCAGATCTAACTGAAAAGCCATGTGCCCAGCGGCGCACATCTTTATACATTAATTAACATTTATCCGTGTTCATCTGCGTTCATCCGTAGACTAGTTTCTTCTATGTTTTTAAATCTCAACCTAGCAATATACGCGCGCGGTTGACCGCCGCCAGCACCTGCATGGGCGCGGTGCCGCCGATATGATCGCGCGCACCGACCGAGCCTTCCAGCGTCAGTACTTCGGTGACATCGGCAGTGATTTTATTTGAAAACACCTTCAGTTCAGCCAGGCTCATTTCGCTCAGATCTTTTTTATTCTCGATACCGTAGGCCACGGCCTTGCCGACGACTTCATGGGCATCGCGAAACGCCAGCCCCTTGCGTACCAGGTAATCCGCCAGGTCGGTCGCGGTGGAAAACCCCTGTTTTGCTGCCGCGTACATATTGGCGTGTTTGCATTGCAGTGCCGGAATCATGTCGGCGAAGGCACGCAGGCATGCCTGCAGGGTATCAATGGTATCGAACAGCGGCTCCTTGTCTTCCTGATTGTCCTTGTTATATGCCAGCGGTTGCGATTTCATCAGCGTCAGCAGGCTGATGAGATTGCCATTAACGCGACCGGATTTGCCGCGCACCAGCTCGGGTACATCGGGATTTTTTTTCTGCGGCATGATGGACGAGCCGGTGCAGAAACGGTCGGGCAGGTTGATGTAATCGAACTGTGCCGACGACCAGATAATCATCTCTTCAGACATGCGCGACATATGGGTCATCAGGATCGCGGCGGCGGCACAAAATTCGATGGCAAAATCGCGATCACTCACCGAATCCAGCGAGTTCTGGGTCGGGCCGTCGAACCCCAGTTCTGCCGCCGTCATCTCACGATCGATCGGGTAGGTGGTACCGGCGAGTGCGGCTGCACCCAGCGGGCTCTGGTTCATGCGCGCGCGGCAATCGTGCAGGCGCGCGGCATCGCGTACCAGCATTTCAAACCAGGCCAGCATGTGGTGGCCGAAAGTGACCGGCTGCGCCACCTGCAAATGGGTGAAGCCGGGCATGATAGTGTCGGCTTCGCGCTCGGCCACGTCCAGCAGGCCCGCTTGCAGCCGTTGCATCAGCTGTAATATCACGTCGATTTCATCGCGCAGGTAGAGCCGGATATCGGTCGCCACCTGGTCATTGCGCGAACGCCCGGTGTGCAGGCGCTTGCCGGCATCACCGATAATTTCGGTGAGCCGTGCCTCGATATTCATGTGCACATCTTCGCGCGCGATCGACCATTTGAACTGGCCGTTGCGAATTTCGGTTTCGACCTTGTCGAGCCCGGCGAGGATCGCCTTGAGATCTTTTTTGGTCAGTACGCCGACCTTTGCCAGCATGCGTGCATGCGCGCGCGACCCGGCGATGTCCTGCGGGTACATGCGCTGGTCGAACTGGACCGAGGCGGTGAAGGCTTCGACAAAAGCGTCAGTCTGCTCTGAAAAGCGTCCGCCCCAGGCCTGGTTTACGCTGGCCTTTTTCGCGTTGGTTTTCTTCGCGCGGGTCTTTTCACTGGCCGTTACCTTGGCTTGAGACTTTTTTTTCGGCTGTGCCGCGGGCTTGTTTTTTGGCTTGTTCATGTCACTCTCTGCTGTGCTTCGCGAGTATATCAGATGACCGTGGCTTTCCAGCTCATGCACGATGCCCGCCTTGCTTTTCGGCCGCGCTCGACTATTGGTTACTCATGAAAACCCAACTCCCGGAATATCCGCTGGATAGTCTCAGCGTAGATCTACTGCCAAATTTTTGCGACGTGCGCGTCATCTTCATGATGATCCTGGTGCTGGAGCTGCTCGCGCTGGTACTGGCGGTAGCAATACCATCCACCCAGACCGAGTTCTGGAATTACCTGGCATTTATATCAATGATGCTGCAATGGCTCGGGTTGATCAATGCCGCCCTGTTATGCAACGCCCGCAAGTGGCTCAACCGGATGCCGCAGCGCGGCAGTATCATCATGAGTTTTAGCCTGATGATGCTGGTCAGCCTGGTATTTGGCATAGTCCTGCTGGAGCTCAATCGCTGGATGGCGCTGGACGCAGAAACCTCACCGCTGGGCGAACATTTTATGCCTCGCATCATGGTATTGAGCGCGGCCATCTATGCCCTGGTACTGCGATTTTTCTATATCCAGCAACAGTGGAAGCTCAACCTGCACGCGCATTCCGTCGCCGAAATCCAGGCCCTGCGCGCACGCATTCGGCCTCACTTCCTGTTCAACAGCATGAATACGATTGCCAGCCTGATTTCCTTCATGCCGGAGAAGGCCGAAAAAGCCGTGGTGGACCTGTCTGACCTGTTCCGCGCCAGCCTGCGCGAGCAGAACACCAACTCGCTGGCTGATGAGCTGGACCTGACCCGGAGTTATATCGATATCGAAACTTTGCGCCTGGGCGACCGCCTGACGGTGCAATGGGAAATAGACGATTCGCTAAAAGATATAGAAATTCCTGCTCTAAGCCTGCAACCTCTCGCAGAAAATGCTATCTATCATGGTATCGAACCGTTGACTGGCGGCGGCTGCATCAAGATCAGCGCCCATCGGGACAAACGCTTCCTGCTGATGTCTGTGAGTAACCCGCTGGCACCTGCCACCGAGGGAGGTCGCCACAAGGGCAACCAGATGGCGCAGCAGAACATTCGCCGCCGCCTCAAGCTGGCGTATGGCGATGACGCCGAGTTCGTCACAAATGAGACAAAAACTGACTATACCGTAACTCTGAAAATACCACTGGGTAATCAGTTATGAATGTTTTAATTGTTGACGATGAACAACTCGCTCGCCAGCGCCTGCGCCATATGCTGAGTGGTATGGATGAGCACAAGGTAATCGGCGAAGCCGAAACCGGCGAGCAGGCACTGAAACAGACCCAGCTCACTAATCCGGATATCGTGCTGCTGGATATTCGCATGCCGGGCATGGACGGCCTCGAAGCTGCGACCTATCTCAACCGCATGGAAAACCCGCCGGCTATCATATTCACCACCGCCTACAGCGACCACGCCCTGAGTGCGTTTGAAAGCCACGCGGTGGACTACCTGCTCAAACCCATCAAGCAGGACCTGCTGCAAAAAGCCCTCGAAGCGGCCAAACGGGTGACGCGTGCCCAGCTCACCAACCTGCGTACCATTGATGATGAAAATGGCCGCAGCAAAATATGCGTCAAAATCCGCGGCGCGCTGGAGCTGGTGCCGGTGGAAGATATTATCTATTTCAAGGCCGACCAGAAATATGTCACGCTGCGAACAGCCGATCATGAATACCTGATCGAAGAAGCACTCAAATCGCTCGAAACCGAGTTTGCCAACCGGTTTTTACGTATTCATCGTAATGCGCTGGTGGCCAACGATCGCATCAACGGGCTTGCTAAAAACGGTGACGGCCATGCCTGTATTACCTTCAACGAGGTCGAAGACAAGCTGGAAATCAGCCGACGGCATTTGCCCGATATACGCGCACGCCTCAAGAATCGAACCTAGCCGCAACGCGCATCAATCTACCGCAGGGGCCCGCTGCGCGAGTAGCGCGGCCTCAAGTTGCTGGCTGACATACTCCAGCATCGTGATCCCAACAATACGCACGACCTCCCGGCCACGGGTATCAAACAGTAACAACGTAGGATAGAGATCTACCCGGTAATTTCTGGCCAATGCATCGCTGCGTAGCATGTGTCCATCAAAATCCCGAATCCGGGTATAGTCAGTAATTTCCAGTTTTCGCAGCACCATGTGCTGGCCATAGTCCTGGCTGCGTAGTAGCGGCTCGAGCACATTTTCTTCCAGCGAAACGCAATAACTGCACCACGGTGTACTGAATTCCAGCAACAGGGGCACGCCCCGTGACCGCGCAAGTGCGGCCGCCTGCTGCAGATCGCTGCTCGTGGTAATAATCGTTTCACGTTCTGTAGCTGTTTCGTATTCGCTTTCGTAGTTAAACCTGGCAGCATGCTCAGCTGCTGCACAAACCACTGCGGGTGAGATTAAACAGAATAGACAGGCAATAAATTTTGACATGCCCTGTTGATACACGTATCACCCGATAATATCAATGGCAAAATTCAACTGGCTTTGTGCTTTGTATATTCACTACAATGCCTGAATGCATCCCTGGGTATATTGTCTACATGGCTAAATCGCGACCACTTGCAAACCTCCACATACTGGTAACGCGCCCGGCTCAACGTGCGTCTGCTTTTGCCGACAGTATCGCAGAGGCGGGCGGTGAAGCCGTGTTATACCCGGTGATAGATATTTGCGCACCACGCGATACCCGCAGTCGCGATACCGCGTTGCATAATCTTGCTGATTTCAACATGGCAATTTTTATTAGCCCGACAGCGGTTGAAGAAACGCTTGCGATGATTCCGGCATTACCCGATTCATTATCACTGGTGGCAATTGGCAGCAGCACTGCGCGCGCATTAAAACAATTTGGGTATTCACCCGCATTTGAAGCGAACACCAGCAACAGTGAAACTCTGCTCTTGCAGGACCAGATGCAGTCATCACAGGTTCGTAACCTCAACATCATAATTTTTCGCGGTGAGGGCGGTCGGGAACTGCTCGCTGATACACTTAGACAACGCGGCGCGCAGGTTGAATATGCAGATATGTATCGGCGCGATCTGCCTCAACAGGCACATTTGCAAACCGCGCAACTGGACACTTTTGATGCGGTATGCGTAACCAGTAACCAGGGCCTCGAGCACCTGATGTTATTGTGCGATGACCCTGTCGCGCTGAAACAACTCGCTTTATTTGTACCCGGCCAGCGCGGCGCAGCTTTGGCGCGCGACCTCGGCTTCAGTAAAATTCATATCGCTGAGGATGCAACTGATAGAGCCATGCTACGTGCGCTTGTGCACTGGGCCACTACTACACACGCTTAGTGTTACCAGCTGTACAGGGCCGGGCTCGGCATCATCGGCATTTTCTGCGATAATGCCCGCATATTCGCCGAACTCGAGCAAGCATTATGAAATACCTGGTTCATTTCATTATCCTGTCTACCCTGGTCGCACTTGCGGTACTGATGTATCACGAGAATGATATTGGCTATATCAATGTCGGTCTCGGCCAGTACCAGTACAGCACAACATTGCTGGTATTAGGTGCGGCTCTACTTGCGGCCTCGATGATTGTTTATGTGCTGGCACGGATAAGCGCGGCTGTCGCACGACTTTTTGCCAGTCTGGGCCGACGCAATAAAAAACGCCTTGAAGACAAATCGCGCAATGCATTGACACAGGGCCTTATTGAACTTGCAGAAGGCCGGTTCGATTCAGCTGAAAAAATGCTTCTGCAAAGAGTCGATCAGAACGAAAGCTCACTCCTTAATTACCTCGCCGCCGCACGCGCAGCACAACAACAGGGCGCACACGACAGGCGTGATGAATACCTGCGGCTCGCACACCTGGCCACACCTACTGCGGACATAGCTATTGGTTTGACCAAGGCAGAACTACAACTGGCACACGACCAGACCGAACAGGCGCTTGCCACCTTGCTCCACCTGTCCTCAATCTCGCCCAAACATGTTTATGTACTTAAACTGCTGGCAAAAACCTACCGGCAGCTCACAGACTGGCAACAATTAATTGAGCTTGTACCCGAACTTAAAAAGTACGATGTGCTGCCGCAAGACAAGTTACTCAATATTGAAGTTGCTGCCTGGAACGGATTGCTGTGCGAAATCACAACCAGGATGTCTTACGAAACACTCACTGAGCTGTGGAATGAAATGCCACATCATGTGAAAACCCAGCCTGAGTTACTCGAACACTATGCACGCAGCCTGGTAGAAATCGGCGCCACCGGAGAAGCAGAAAAACTGTTACGAAGTGCCCTGAAGAATAACTGGCAGGATTCCACTATTCAGCTTTACTCTGAACTGGACGTTTTAATCAGCGGCAAGCAATTTGAAGCCGTTGAGGGCTGGCTGAATGATCATCCTTGTGATGCTTACCTGCTGCTCGCGCTTGGCAAACTGGCCATGGGCCTGACCCTGTGGGGCAAGGCGCGCAGCTATCTTGAGGCGAGTATTTCATGTAAACCGCTGGCTGAAACCTATGTGCGACTTGCTGTCCTGCTCGAAGAACACCTGGATGAACCTGTCGCGGCGCAAAACGCCTATCGCCAGGGCATGCATTTGCTTGCCGGTGATTATGGTAGTGAAGCACTCATCCGTGCAGAGAATGATTTTCAACGTGTACTGCCGGCAGATTATCCCGCGGTTGACACCAGCGCCGATGTTCGCCCCGAACTAAAAGTGGTTTAACACACACGAACCGTATCACCGGTTTTTATTTTCCCGGGCGTTTTCACACGTGCCGTAATGCCACCGTGTCCGCGTACTGCGTTATACCCGCCAGCGCCAAAAGTTTCTTCCATGCGCGAGCAGGGGTGACACAGCCCGGTCATTTCGAGCACGGCATCACCGACAGCAAACTGTTTGTCTTTTAGCGCCAGCAGGTTAATACCACTCACCACAATATTACGCCGCAGCATTTCAGGGACAACGCTATCCAGATGCAACAAAGCGGCAATCGCCGGTAAATGCTCTGCCTGTATCAAGGTCACCGCACGCTTGCCGCTATTGCCAGTGTAGCGGTCACCGGCAAGTCCGTATTGATCGAGTGCCGCTGTTTCTACCACATTCATATTTTGTTTGCGTGCGGGACGCAGGCCAATCCATTCGACCTTGCCGATCTGCGGAAGTGTTTCGAGCAATTGCGTTATCTTGCTGGTGTCATTCATTGTAATAATGACGAAATTTGATAACACCCACGCCGGTTTGCATCATCAGCCATTAGATGGCTTGGTGATTCCCATCGACTGCAAGGCATCATCGGAATATTCAAATGAATCTGAATAGATTTGCGTTTCCGGCAGACCGTGTGCGTAAAACAGGTCCATGCCGGCCTTGATCATCGGCGGTGGTCCGCTCATGTATACATCGTATCCCGACAGGTCCGGGTGCGCAGCAATTACGGCCTCGTGCACGTAACCGGTGAGTCCAGTCCATTGATCTTCGGATTTAGGGTCTGACAGCACGGGCGTGTAGTCTAACTGTGTATATTGTTTTGCCCATTTGCTGGCGAGGTCGTGCATATACAAATCCTGTTTTGCACGCACACCGCAGAATAAATGAATCGGTTGATTAAAGCCAACCTGGAACGCATGTTCCAGCATGCCTTTTAGGGGGGCAAAGCCCGTACCACCACCTATAAGAATAATCGGCCGCTCGCTGTCTTCGCGCAAATAATAACTGCCCAGCGGTGCTTCTATTCGTAACAGCGTTTTCGGTTTCATGTCTTCGAATACATAATCACCAAAATGGCCATCCGGCACATGGCGTATATGCAATTCAATCAGGTTGTCATCGTGCGGGGCGTTGGCAATCGAAAACGCGCGTCGCTTGCCGTCCTTGAGTAAAAATTCCAGGTACTGGCCAGCCAGGTATTGCAGACGTTCGTTCTCTGGCAACTTGAGTTTTATTTTCATCACGTCAGGCGTAAGCAGTTCCATACTTTCCACCCGGCAGGGCATGATACGCGGTTGTATATCACTGGCCTGGGTGATTTCTCGCACAGCAATCGTCAGATCTGTACCGGGTATCGCCTGGCAGAACAGGGTCTTGCCCCTGGCTTTGGCGTCTAGCGCGAGACTGCGCAGTTCTTTGTCGTACTTAATTTCACCCGAGAGCAAATCGCCTGCACATTTACCACAGGCGCCGTTTCGACAGCCGTAGGGCAGGCCCACGCCCTGTCGCAGAGCAGCATCCAGCACTTTTTCATTCTCTTCAACAGTAAATTCGTGCCCGGTTGCTGGCACGCTGACTTTAAAACTCATGTAAAATTGTCCAAATCAGAATGACTCGCATTCTCGCCTATTTAACCGGCAATTAAAACAACCCTTTATAGATGTGAAACACCTTATGGCGCGCGTAAAAGTATTCAGCACTGAAATTTGCCCAATTTGTGAGAAGACCAAGCACCTGCTCAAAAAGTGGGGGATACCCTATGAAGAAGCGCGTGTTGATAGCGACATGACAGCCAGGCGCGAGTTTACCCAGAAAACTAACGGTGCCCGCAGCGTACCGCAAATTTTAATAGACGGTGAATGGATCGGGGGATTCAGTGATTTAACCGAGCTTCATATGGAAGACAAACTCGATCACCTGATGGAGTAAGTTGCGTGGCCCTGGCTACCCCGCGACAAGCACGGCAACGCCCATCATAATACTCGCCAGCACCAGGCCGCCGCCCCCAGGTCCACATCCACATCATCCTGCTGCGTCTGCCCATCCAGACCAGGGCGATGCCAACAAAAACGGCCAGCACCGCTGGTAAACAACAGCATGTCATCGTGTGCATGGCTGGCAAGTTGTTCTTTGGGAATGTCGGATACATAACGCATTTCGCTGCCATGTTATCACCGGCGCAATTTATTTTTTACCGCGTAACTCTGCTGATCTCCAGTAATCTGGATAAATAACAACGGCTAAAGCGAATGCCACTAACCAGCAAATGGCGAACGAAAACAGGTCATGACTTAAAAAATGTGCGCCCCTGATTTCCTGCGTGGCGGCGAAAACAAGGCCACAGAATATCGGGACATACCATCCATAATAGCGGTATTTACTGCCCATGGCTGACAGCGCGAAGAAAGCAGAAATGTAGGCAAAGCCACCGCTTGAATGCCCGCCTGGAAAAGCATGGCCAACCGAAGCATCCGCAGATACAACATCAAAAATTCGTATGTAGGGCTTGTCACCACCAAAGAACTGCAGATCCCAGGGTGTGTAGATATACGTTGAATTTTTCAACAGGCCAACCAGCAATGGCCCGCTTAAAGCCGCTATAAACATGAACATCAGGTGCTTGCGATAAGGCGCCAGGCGCGAGTCAACAAAGCTGGCGAAAATCGCAAGCAGATTGATAAGCGCACAAAAAACGATGAAATTCCTTCCCCCTGTGTGCAGAACATTGCTGGTAATAAACGATGACTGGTAGGGCCACGTACCTGTCGATGCATCATAGAAATTTCCCGCCAGCCATAAATCAATACCTGAGTATTCTGACAACATTGCAAATACGATAACAATGAAGGGCACTGAGAGATGAACCGTGAACAGCCGAGTACTAGTCATAGATATAATTAAGCGCTGATGAAAAGCGCACGAGGATTGCGGCGCCAACACTGTATAGTCTATACAATTAACTTAAACCGGCCTTAACAACACCAGGTTATCTGAATCTGGCCTGTTTTTAATACGGCGATATAATTACAGAACCTGGAGGCATTACTAAAGTTTTGTAAACAGTGCCGACTTACTGCGCCCGGTATCAGCAGTTCAGGTCACGCCGGTTTCAGGCGGTCATAACATTTTGCAAACTGCCAACGCCTTCAATTTTGACTTCTATTGTTTGCCCATCTTCCATGGCGCACGCCCCCAGGCCAGTACCGCATGCAATCACATCACCGGGCTGCAAGGTCATATCCCGTGAAATCATGCTGACGAGTTTATACGGCTGAAACACCATATCGCTCACCGGGTAATGTTGTTTTATGTCACCATCGAGTATGGATTCAATCACCAGCTCGTGCGGTTCTATGTCGGTCACAATGCCAGGGCCGAACACACCGAAGGTGTCAAAACCCTTGGCCCGCGTCCATTGCTGAAAAGATTTATCCCGATTGAGAATTTCTTTCGCGGTGACATCATTGATACATGTATAACCGAGGATAAATTCCCCGGCTTCATCCTCGCTAACGGCACTGCAAGACTTACCAATGACAATGCCGAGCTCGCCTTCAAAAAAAACCGGCCCCCGGTACGCGCGAGGTCGTTTGATTGCTTGCTGGTGTCCATTGTATGAATTGGGGGTTTTGATGAAGTAAAGCGGTTCAGGTGGAATCGCCCAGCCCTCTTTTTCTGCCCGTGAGTAAAAATTATTCCACAGCGCAATAAATTTCTCGGGCTGGCAGGGAGGCAGGATCTTTACCTGGTCGAGCACAACAGTTTGCCCAACAGGTTGTGGTTTATTGTAGAGGTCACCACTACATATCTGTATTTTGTCATCCTCAAGCATACCGATAGCTATGTCGTCCATGTAACTGAATCTTAATAATATTGACATTTCTTTAATTGATTTCCTGTGGTAAATCTGTATCGTTTGAGTCGTGAAATAAAAAAGGTTGCCGAAGCAATTAGTTATAACAAACTCTTCGAGCACCTGTTCACATAAATGTAACAAACTGCCGGGCTACTGATTATGCTAGACCTCTCCAGCCAGGGCGACCTGGTGGCTACTGCCCTGTCGCTGCTGTTTCCTGCCGCTGTTCTGTTTTTCGCTTACCTGATTCGTGGTATTGCCGGCTTTGGTTCTGCGCTAATCGCCGTGCCCCTGCTTACACTGGTGATGCCCATCACGCTAGTGGTACCGCTGGTAGTTTTCCTCGATTACCTGGGTTCAGCCACACAGGGGGTGAGCAACAAAGAGCATATCGCGTGGCACGATATCTGGCCACTGCTGCCATTCTCGCTGATCGGTGTTGTCGTTTCTTTATACCTGATGGAATCGATAGACCAGCACATCCTGACGTTATGCCTGGGCGCTTTTGTAATTCTATTTGCAGTTTACCAGTTGCTGCCACTCAAATTTGGGCGGGCATCTTCATTGGTGGCGTGTCCGGCAGGATTTTTCGGCGGTTTTGTCGGCACCTTGTTCGGTACCGGTGGGCCGTTCTATGTCATCTATCTGAATTTGAGACAACTCGACAAAGTCACTTTTCGCGCAACCTTCGCTGCGCTTTTTTTGATTGATGGCGCCATGCGCCTGATAGGTTATTCGGTAAAGGGCTTCTACAATCTCGAAACTTTTTACTACATTTTGTGTGCGGTCCCCGTCGCCGGGCTAGGCTTGTATTTTGGTGGGAGGATACATACCGCACTGGGCAGGGAAGCTTTTGTCAGGCTGATCAGTGTTCTGCTGTTGGGGAGCGGCACTGCACTACTTATGAAGGCCTGACAGAAGCCCCTCGCCTTGCTTTATTATGTTTTATTCTTTTGGCTTTTATTTGCCTATACAAAAGTCAGCAAATATCCTGCCCAGCAAATCATCTGAACTGAACTCGCCGGTAATAGACGACAACACCTGTTGTGCCATGCGCAATTCTTCTGCCAGCAATTCACCCGCCTTTAAAATTTTCAATGTGTGTTGCGCTTTGTTTATATGCTGCTCAGCTAAAGCAATCGCTTCCAGGTGTCGCCGACGTGCAATAAAACGGCCCTCCTGTTGCTGCTCATAACCCATGCAGTGTTTCAAATGCTGTTTTAACAAGTCAATGCCTTCACCTGTTTTAGCTGACAGGTAAATATGTGTAACATCATCAAGCGTGTCGATGTGTGGTGTTTGTCCAGACAGATCAATTTTATTGTGTACGCAGGTGAGGGCAGTTACCCCAGCCAGGGTCTGCGTAGTGTGTTTGTCTGTTGTCGCATCTGCCAGGTAGAGTACGCGATCGGCTTTTTCAATCTCTGCATGCGCGCGCCTGATGCCTTCCTTTTCTATTATGTCTTCACTTTCACGCAGGCCCGCGGTGTCGATAATATGAAGCGGCATACCGTCTATTTGAATATGTTCGCGTAACACATCACGTGTTGTCCCTGGCACATCGGTAACGATCGCGGACGCGTGTCCGGCGAGTGCATTTAACAAACTGGATTTGCCAGCATTGGGCTTGCCTGCAATCACAACGCTCATGCCGTCTTTTAATAATCGTCCCTGTACTGCGGACTGCTTGATAATGTGTAGCTGTTTTTCAATGCTGTCCAGTTTATTCGCAATGGCACTGTCGGCCAGAAAATCAATTTCTTCTTCGGGGAAATCCAGCGCGGATTCAACATGCATGCGCAATTGTATTATTGCTTCTACCAGCGTGTGTATGTGTTCTGAAAAAACGCCTTGCAGTGAATGCAGCGCGGCTTTGGCTGCTTGCTGGCTTTCGGCTGAAATCAGGTCTGCGATGGCTTCGGCCTGGGTGAGATCAATTTTGTTATTATGAAAAGCGCGTTCGCTGAATTCACCGGCACGCGCAGCGCGTGCACCTAATGCAATGGCATTCTGCATCAACATATCCATCACCACCCTGCCACCGTGGCCCTGCAACTCGAGGACGTCTTCACCAGTAAAAGAATGTGGCGCTTTAAAAAACAATGCAATGCCCTGGTCGATAACATTGTTATCGATATCAATAAAAGTGCTGTAGTTTGCCTGGCGTGGTTGTGGACACAGACCGAGCATGCGTGTGGCAATGTCCGGGGCGAGGGCACCACTGATTCGTATGATGCCGACACCGCCTGCACCTGGCGGCGTCGCGATGGCAACAATGGTGTCAGTGTTCAACATTGCATTGCCTGGCGTTATGAGAAACGATCAGTCGGCGTTTTCTATTCGCCGGGTAATGATGTACTGTTGCGTAATCGAGAGCAGGTTATTCACAACCCAGTACAGCACAAGGCCTGACGGGAAGAAGGCAAACATGATGGTGAAAGCAAACGGCATGATCTGAAATATTTTCTGTTGCACAGGATCGACTGGCGCAGGATTAAGCTTTTGCTGAACGAACATTGAGATGCCCATAATCACCGGCAGTATGAAATACGGATCCATATCTGACAGGTTGGTAATCCAGAGTATAAATGGCGCATGTCTCATCTCGACGCTTTCAAGCAATACCCAGTACAAAGAAATAAATACCGGAATCTGAACCAGTATCGGAAAACACCCACCCATAGGATTGATCTTTTCCCGCTTGTACATTTCCATCATCGCTTTGCTCATCGCCTGGCGATCATCACCAAAGCGCTCTTTCATCGCCTTGATACGTGGCGCGACCTTGCGCATTTTCGCCATTGAGCGGTAGCTCATTTCAGACAGCTTGTAGAACACCGCCTTCACAGTGATGGTCAAAAATATGATTGCCCAGCCCCAGTTCGCAAACCAGCCGTGGAAAAAATTGAGCAACCAGAACAGCGGCTTTGCGATAATAGTCAGCACACCATAATCAACAGTGAGCTCAAGACCGGGCGCCATTTCTTCGAGTTTGTACTGTAGTTTTGGCCCTGCGACCAGGCGCGTGCTGAAGCTGTCCTGTTCACCCGCCTTGATAATTTTTGCTGGTGAGCGTGTGCCCAGAACATAGTGTTCTGCTGTTTTAGATTTTCGCGCGTAATAAAGGTTGTCAAAACCGGTTTGTGGAATCCACGCGGCAAGGAAATAATGCTGGATCATAGCTAACCAGCCGTTGCTCAAGGTGCACCCCTGATTTAAGGTCGCAGCGTTTTTGCAGGTTTCAATGCCGATAATATTGCTTAGATTGTTCTCTGCAATATCTTCAAAATCAATTTTTTCGTACTTGATATCCTGGTTAAAAACCACACCACCTGTATAGGTGCGGATAAATGTAGATTCGCTTTCCGAGGGGGGCGGTGTGCGCACCAGTTGCATGTACTGGCTGCCGCTCCAGTCTGCATTGCCCGCGGTAATGTTGTAGTTAACATCAACCGCATAATCATTGCGTCGAAAAATAAATGTTTTGGTTACTTGTGTACCGTCATCTGCTTTCCAGTTCAAGGGCACACGAATTTCGTTTTCACCTTCTGCCAGTCGATAACTGGATTGCTCGGCAGTATAAATGGCATTGTGTGTCGGTGCGGTATTCGCTTTGCCTGACACCAGCCCCGACTGCGCAATATGGTAATTAACATCTGCATCTGTCAGCAGGTTAAGTTTTTCCAGCGGTTTGTCAGCACTGACTGCGTAATTGCGTAACATCAGTCGCTTCACGTCTCCACCACGCGTGTCAATTTCAACTTCAACGACATCGGTAACAACCAGAATGCGCTGGCTGCGTGTATCCGGCTGTTTGTCTACTTCGATTGCGGCGGCTGTGCTGGCGGCGATATCCGGTTGTGGAATATGGTCGCTGCTTTCAGTAACGGTTTGCGTACTCGCCTGCGGCACTTCGACTACAGCTTTTGGGCCGTAGTCCATTTGCCATTCTGCCCATAGCAGGTAGATAACGAAAAACAGGGTGAAATAAAGCAGTAAGCGATGATTTTCCATTACTTGCCGGTTCCGCTGTGGTGATGGTTGCAGGCTCGCTTTTCAGGTACCGGGTCATAGCCACCTTCGTGCCAGGGGTGGCAGCGCGAAATACGCCTGATAGCTAACCAGCCACCATAGAGCGCACCGTGTTGCTGTATTGATTCGCTGGCATAGCAGGAGCATGTCGGCGTATATCGACACGATGGCGCCATAAACGGGCTAATTGCATATTGATAGATGCGGATAACGGCTAACAGGAGGATTCGCATTTTTGTTTCAATATTCGCCAGTGTTTATCAAGTGACTGAAAGAGAGCCGTGTTTGTTGCTGTTGCACTTTGCTGCCCTGCCATCACCACGTAGTCTGCATTAGCAATGACTGTCGAGCAGCGGAAGGTTTCCCGCACGATACGTTTCAGCCGATTTCGCTGCACAGCCAGTTTTGCCTTGCGTTTTGATATAGCAAGACCGAGTCTGGGATGGGTCAGTGTATTGTGTCTGGCAAGTACGGTGAAATAACGATCGCTGGAACGTACCGATTTATCAAAAACCCGATTAAACTCGGCGGCTTTCAATAATCTGGCACACTTTTGCAAGCGCGCCGCTGGCATGAGTTAAACAGCCTGTTAAAGCGCGATACGGTGGCGGCCTTTGGCACGGCGTGCCTTGAGCACCTTTCGACCACCCAGGGTGGCACTGCGCGCACGAAAACCGTGTGTTCTTGCACGTTTTATCTTGCTTGGCTGAAATGTTCTTTTCATCGTTATTGACCTGAATAATCTACGCTGGTTAACCCGCTGCCCGTATTTAAGCCCAAACCATCAGACCAGGACTTCACCGTACTGCGAGTTAAAACAATTGCTTAGCCTGTGTACACTTTCACACATTCGGCGAACCGCGCATTTTACGTGCGCTTGCAGCGCGAGTCAAAGTGAAATTTACGATATTTCAACACCTTGGCACCAGGCGCAGTTGCAGCCCACTCGGCGGTCGGTGTTTGTTTGTGTTTTTATTCTTTAGCCAATGTGGATAAGCAGGTTTAACAGGTATAGAATCAACTCCCCCCTGAGCGAGCTACACATGGGTTATTGCACTAGCATTACTTTTCCTGAGCAATCGAACCTGTGCATAGCGACAGGACATTCTCGTTGTATTAATTATCTTGTGGAGGCATGGTTGGTGTGAGCGCAACACTCTGGCCAAACTGTTTGCAGCGCCTTGAACAGGAGCTGTCAGATCAGCAACTGAACACCTGGATTCGCCCGCTGCAGGTCCGGGAAGACAATCAGAATATCACCCTGCTTGCACCCAACCGCTTTGTGCTTGACTGGGTGAAAAAGAATTTCCAGCAGCAGATTTCCGGAATCCTGAGTGAAATCAGTGTGAACGGGAATGTCAGCCTGAACCTGGAAATTGGCTCGCAGTACAAAGCCGCGGTGGTTGAAAAACCTGAACCCGGCCCTGTCAACAGGTCTCCTTTTGCCACCGCTTTTCGAAATGAACCCGTGAATGGGCGCGCAGCGGAAAAAATTGAACACAATCTAAACCCGGCATTTACGTTTGAAAACTTTGTCGAGGGTAAATCCAACCAGCTGGCAAAAGCCGCATCACAGCAGGTGGCAGAAAATCCCGGGACTGCCTACAACCCCTTGTTTCTTTATGGCGGTGTTGGCCTGGGCAAAACCCACCTGATGCACGCGGTGGGTAACATGATATTGCAAAACCGGCCTGATGCCCGGGTGGTATACCTGCATTCAGAACGTTTTGTCGGTCACATGATCAAGTCGCTGCAACACAATGCGATTGATGCTTTCAAGCAACACTACCGCTCGCTCGACGCCCTGCTGATTGATGATATCCAGTTTTTTGCCGGCAAAGAACGCTCCCAGGAAGAATTTTTCCATACTTTCAATGCCTTACTGGAAAGCGGTAAGCAGGTGATATTGACCTGTGATCGCTACCCCAAGGAAGTTGAAGGTCTTGAAGAGCGCCTGCGTTCGCGTTTTGGCTGGGGCTTACCCGCCTGCGTCGAACCGCCCGAGCTGGAAACCCGCGTTGCCATTTTGCAGAAAAAAGCCGAAGAATCCATGATTGATTTTCCGAATGAAGTGGCTTTTTTCATCGCCAAGCGCATTCGCTCGAATATTCGTGAGCTGGAAGGCGCCTTACGTCGCGTCATGGCCACGGCTAACTTTACTGGCAAGCCAATCACGCTGGAATTTGCCAAAGAAGCCCTGCGCGACCTTATCGCACTGCAGGACCGCACCATTACTATCGACAATATCCAGAAAACCGTCGCCGAGTACTACAAGATCCGTAGCTCGGATTTGCTCTCAAACCGCCGCAGTCGCTCGATCACGCGTCCGCGCCAGCTCGCCATGGCACTCTCCAAGGAACTCACCAATCACAGCCTGCCCGAAATAGGCGAAGCTTTTGGTGGTCGCGACCATACCACCGTGTTGCACGGCTGTCGTAAAATCGCCGAGCTCAGGGATTCCGATTCGCGTATAAACGAGGATTACAAGAACATGATGCGTATACTCAGCAACTGAGGCAAACTTCGGCGCAGCAAAGGCACTTTTTACAAGCTGTGGATAAAGTGTTGGTCGGCACAGGGATTCATGTAGATGAAACGCAGATTAAATGTTATCCACATACTGTCGACACGATACAGCCCCTGGACCAGCAGTTATACAGGCAAGTTAAATCAAATTAAGTAATTGATATATAAAGAAAAATAAAAGTTATCCACAGATACATGTGGAACCTATAAATATTATTAATTAAATATAAAAAATATAAATATATGAAACTGAAAATCCTCCGGGAAGACCTGCTCAACCCCCTTCAACACATTATCGGCGCCGTAGAAAAGCGCCAGACAATGCCAGCACTGTCCAACGTGTTAATCAGGGCAACTCAGGATTCAGTCACACTCACGGCGACAGATCTTGAAATTGAACTGGTAACCCGTATCGACATGGGGGTAGATCAAGCGGGTGAAATCACCCTGCCGGCCAGGAAATTACTCGACATATGCAAAGCACTGCCTGCCGAGGCGGAGATAAAACTCAGTATCAAGGATGACAAGGCATTGATTCAGTCCGGACGCAGCCGGTTTTCACTGGCAACTCTGCCAGCGAGCGATTTCCCTTCACTGGACAGCATAAAAGCAACTTCAGAATTTGAAATTCCACAAAAAACGCTCAAAGAGATTATTGAAAAAACCGGTTTCGCCATGGCGCAGCAGGATGTGCGTTATTACCTCAATGGCCTGCTGCTGGAGGTCAGTCCGAAGCTCTTGCGTGCAGTGGCAACAGATGGGCATCGCCTGGCGTATTGTGAGAAAAAAACCGATGCAGATATTGCCGACATAAAGCAGGTTATATTGCCGCGCAAGGGCGTGCTCGAACTGGTACGTTTGCTCAATGATGTTGATGACACGGTCAAGGTTTCATTGTCGAGCAATCATCTGCAAATCGAATTCGACAAAATTCGCTTTACATCAAAGCTGATTGACGGGCGTTTTCCTGACTACAATCGGGTGATTCCAGATTCAACAAACTGTGTTCTGACCGCAGACCGGGAACTGTTGCGCCAGGCACTGGTGCGTGCGTCAATCCTGTCGAATGAAAAAT